>Ga0187887_10002970_pt1 | contig 13317 bp, 15 predicted proteins | sample June2016WEW_7_10_FD_132977 | JGI IMG/M metagenome (GOLD analysis project Ga0187887, IMG submission 132977) | Peatland microbial communities from SPRUCE experiment site at the Marcell Experimental Forest, Minnesota, USA - June2016WEW_7_10 | ecosystem: Environmental > Terrestrial > Soil >...
ACATTACTGGATAAACCGCGTATTTCTTTTCCCATTGCGATTTTTTCTCGTTAACTGGCTGCCAATCTTCCGTTACTCAGACACACTCCTAGTTAATTATTCCGTTAATCCAACCATCGAGATTTGATATTCTTGACAATTTCAATAAAGATTGAAAGGCTGCTCGGTTTTTGCAAGTATTCGGTTACTCCATAGTGATTGCAAGCTCTTTGATCCGAAACTTCCATAGAAGAAGTGAGTACTATTACAGGGATATCCTTGGTATTTGTATCCATGCGAATTGCTTTGAGCACCTGCACGCCATTGAGCAACGGCAGTTTTAAATCGAGCAGGATTATTGCCGGTTTATTCATAAGATCCCTTCCTGCGTATCTTCCTGTACCAAAAAGAAACTCTGTCGCTTCGACACCATCCCAAACCACATTTAAATGGTTTGTAATTTGGGCCCTCTTGAAAGCTATCTGAGTTAAGGTGACATCATCCGGGTTATCTTCGATTAGCAGAACATATTTTTCATTTGCCATTAATTATAATCCAACCTGTGTTTGTCCAATTTCATCCTTTTCCAATCCTGACGTATTCGCTATTGTAAAATAAAACGTGGTTCCTTTACCGACCTCAGATTCCGCCCAGATCCTACCTCCATGCCGTCGTAAAATCCTTTGCACTATCGCTAACCCAATACCCGTTCCCGGGTATTCTTTATCAGTATGAAGGCGGTGAAATGGTTGAAAGAGTTTATCGCTGTAAGTCATGTCAAAACCAATGCCGTTATCTCTCACAAAAAACACTTTTTCGCCATCATGTTGGGCTTCCCCAAATTCTATTAGGGCATTCGGATTTTTAGATGTATATTTCCAAGCATTTTCCAGCAGGTTATTTAAAGCAATATCCAAGAGGCCGTGATCTCCAGCGACCAATATATCCGGCGCAATGACGAATTTGACCTTGCGTTCTGGTTGACCAGCTTGTAATTCTCCGGAGATAACATTAACCTCTTCGCTTAAATTTACCTGGTCTATCTGTATTTCCGTCCGAATTATTCTCGAGAGTTTCAGCATGTCATTAATCAGCTGCGACATCGTCTGGCTGGCTTTCCTTATCCGATTGAGATAATCCTGTCCAGTCTCATCAATTTTCTGCTTGTAGTCTTCAATCAGAATTTCACTAAAGCTATCCATTGCACGTAATGGTGCCTGCAGGTCATGGGAAACAGAATAGCTGAATGCTTCCAGTTCCTTGTTTGCAATTTCGAGGTTTTTGGAATATTCTGCGGCCTTTTCTTCGGCTTTTATCCGCTCCGTAATATCCGTGTTAGCTTCGATGATCATGCCCGGATGGTCTTTGTCAGCCTTATAAAACGTCCACACGCTGGATGAAATGACTTTAACACCGTCTTTCCGCGTGTGAATCAAAACACCCTCCCATTGTCCTTTTGCTATCAAATCACGCAGTATATCAGGGAGTGGCTCACGAAATTCAGTTTTCAACAATTCATGGGATATTCTACCTATAGCCTCGTCCCTGGAATAGCCGTATATCTTTTCAGCACCCAGATTCCAGAAGATAATTTTACCATCCGTATCCCTAACGAACACATTGGCCTGTTCCAGAATGTGTAAATGCTCGAAGTTTTGCTCTTCGACTTCCTTTCGAGATGTGATGTCAAGGAAAGCAGCCACCGCTCCCCTTACCTTTCCTTTTTCATCCCTCAAAGGACTTGCCGAACCCATAAGTGTTAGTATTTTCCCACTCGGTACTTCTACCTCAAATTCAGAACCTTTAACATCCTGGTTCCGAGCAGCTGCTTCTTGCATCGGTAATTCTTCAGCTTTTAATTCCTTGCCATCATGGAAAAATCGGCGCGTAGGAACAGGCTCCCCTGATGCGGGCCCGGCTGAAACATTTTCTCCTTCTTCGGCTTCATAAAACTCATTAGCGGTGCGGTTTCCGGTAATATTGTGACATTCCGGATCATGAGCTACCCAAATCGCGGCGGGCACCAGGTTCATCACAGCCTTCAATTCTTCTGCCCGCTGGCGTAATTGTTCCTCTAATCTCTTGCGCTCGGTGATGTCACGGATCATTGCCTGAACACATGTCTTGTTGTTCCAGCGGATTGGGGTACCGGCAGCTTCCATTGTCCATGATTGCCCATCAATTTTGAATGCTCTTCTCTCGGTCATAACCGTGGTTTTACCGTGCTCAACTGATTGCACTGAGGTTCGTGCATTTTCCCGATCTTCAGGGTCGATCAAATCCAGAATGTTATGTTTTGCCAGTTCGTTGAACGTATGGGCCCCGAATATCCTGATGGCTGAATCGTTGGCATAATAGATAATGCCGTCACAATGCACCAAGATTGCATCGGGGGCCAAATCAACCAAAGCTCGATAACGCTGCTCACTCTCTTGCAACTGCGATTGAACCTTTTTGCGTTCGGTGATGTCAATTGCAACATAATTCAAACCGGTGATCTCTCCATTTTCGTCCTGTTGCGGTTCCATGAAGGCATCATAGAACCATTCTTTGCCACCAATTAATCTGCGTATTTCTCTTCGCTCACTTATGCCGTTTTTCAATACTCTTTTTTGCATATCCACGGTTTCAGCAACTTCATCAGGCGGCAATAATTCTTCAACCCTCTTCCCCACGACTTGTTCAGGAGCAAAACCGTGTCGCGAATTGTAAACCCAGGTATATTTACGATTATTATCAAGAGTTGCCACTGTGATGTCAGTATTTCGAAGTGCCAGGCTAAAATGCTCTTCGCTCTTCTTAAGTGCTTCTTCAGCTTTCTTGCGGCTTGTGATATTCTGTACGATGCTAACGAAATAACCTTTTGCCGGAGAATAGGCGTATATCTCATACCACCGGTCAGTGAATTTATTGTAATTCTCTAATTGTAACGGTTCGCCACTCAAAGCCACTTTCCCATAGTTGTCTACCCAGTACTGTTCCAGTTCTGGAATGAGTTGCTTAAGGGGTTTGCCGATTATTTTGGATCTGGAAAGACCAGTCAGCTCTTCCCAAGCTTGATTTGCCTCAAGAACGCGATAATCTGTTGGTTTGCCGTGAGAGTCAGTAATAATATCACAAAGGGCAAAACCTTCGGTCATGTTCACGAATAGGTTTCGATATTTCTCTTCACTCGACTTTAATTTCTCCTCGGCTTGTTTAAGATCCGTAATGTCCCTCAGGTTACTATTACGGTATAATGGCTTTCCGTCGGCATCTTTAACAATGGACATATGATTTGAAATCCAAACATACTCTCCGGATTTAGTCTTTTGCCGATATTCCGCTATACCAATGCCGGTAGTTTCTGCCAGTGCAATAGCTGACCGGAAATTGGGCAAATCGTCAGGATGAACCATTCTAATTGCTGTTTTAATGTCCATGCCTGAAAATTCATCAGGAGTAAAACCCACCAGATCTTTTACGGATGGACTGACATATTCGTAGCGTTGATTTTGCAAATTAAAAAGGACGATCACATCACGAGAACTGTCAAGGATTGCTTGAAACATCGCATTTCTTTGTTTCGTTTTGTGATTTGCCGTAACTGTTATACTAATTCCTTCTTTTTTTGCTTTGTTTTGCATGGTCACTGCTCCTCATCGCTCGTGTTACGAATTATAATACCGAGGGGGCACAGTCTTGATTGTCTAGTGGTTATAGTCGAATCGCTTACATATTTAATTGGAAATGTTAACATTTTTTTGCGAACTCCTTCAATTGCGAAGCAGCTTGTTTTATGTTATTGAAGTAAAATGTTATAAATTTGTAATACTTTTTACGATTTGCAGAGGCGGTTATACTGTTTGGCTTTTGCTTCCGGGGAATATGGCCAAGTTTTATGTGAGGCCAGTTTTGATTTAAAAAATTACAACAAAAGTATTATTGAACACGCAATGCGAGCGTAAATAACTAGTAAAATAGATACAAGGTTTTCGGCGAATCTGGAAAGAGAGAAGAAATTACCGAAAGGTTATTATCTGCTATCTCCGCAGCCAGGCGACAACCACGATAATGACCACGAGTAGGATAAATCCGATGTATAGCAGTAACGGCCAACTATTCATCGCCCAACTGAGCATTGTAAAGGAACTCATCTTTGCAGGACCAATCTGAGTAATTGAAGCGCTCGTGGTCGCTTGCATAGACGGATAAAAAACAATCACGAATAAAAGAACTAGCATACCTACAATAAAGATGCCTAATGGTGCTAAGAAGATCTTTAACTCTTTCATATATCGTTCCTTACACAAGCTGGGTAATAAAACTGATGGCCTGGCCATAAAGCCAGATAAATGCCTGGATAATTCCCCACATGGCGCCAGAACTTAATGTGCAAACCCAAAAATAGCGTATTATTACCCAACCTCCGGTATAAAACGAGTAATCCCATAGCAACAAACGCATTATCCCCTGGGCGAAATTGACGTTAAACACTGGTACGATTAGCGGCCCCAGGCTGATTGTTGTCATTATGCTGAGGTCGTTAATAATCGAGTTTTGAGCCGCGCCAAAATAGGCTCCTTCCAATATCAGGCAGATAAATGTACTGATGAACCAACACATTGCAAGGAAACTCATAAATTTTGGACTCATATCTCTATCCCCATCCCACGTGTCTACGTGAGAATATTAGTGCTGCCGCGGGAAATATAAACAAAATTGCGGACCATAACGGTATCATGCCGCTTACTCCGACAGTTCCCAGGACTGCAAATAAGACGAGTAGAATTTCGATGGCCACACACATAGCGAGCAGACTGCCGACTTGTGGCGCTCCCTTTGGCCCGGTAGCTTCATAGACGAGCATCCCAACGATACAGATGAAGATGTAAATGAAAGGCATCCACCATAAAGCTTGGGGTACATTGCCTGCTGCGAGTATCGCATTTATCGCGCCTCCAAAGGGAATCAACGAAGCGTCTAACTCGGTGTACATCTGCGGTGGTAAACCGAGAGTGCTTGAAAGTATTGAACCCGGTGACTGAATGGCGTAATTATTGCCAGTCGTGGCCTGGGCAGGTGTGGTCGGCGCCAATGAGCTAAGGGTAATAATTACCCCACCCGAGTTGCTACCGAATGTCATCGTTGCAGCTTCCGAGGAATCGATGTCGGGTAAACAGACGCCGGAAATGATTGCAGCCGGTTGATAAAGCACTTTCTGCACACCGCCGACAGTTTCAGAGTAGGATGTTATATATGGCATGACGTTATTCTGGTCGATATACAAAGCATTTGTATTTACGGCTAAGGCGCCAACATAACCTTCAGTTGTGGGTGTCAACGAATCTACCTGCAAAGAGGCCGTTCCACTACTATATGAAAAGGTGACTGTGTGGATCCCTGACGATATTCCAGATACGCTAAATGTAATCGCAGATGTAGTCAAACTCTGCCAGCCACACTCTCCTGAAGTGTTGTCAGTCCAAGAGCCTGATGTATAAGTAGATAAAGCTGTATTGGCATTAGCATTAGCCACACTATTACCGGACACATAAACATAAGCATTACTACCACTGCCCGGCCATTCCACATCGATACGAATACTCGTAACTGAACCTATATTAACTGGCGTTGTATTGAATGTGTACCATACCTGGCTGGCTGTTAGAGATGAGGCACTCATTGTTCCCAATGTCCCGATTACCGCATCGGTATTTGCGTTTCTGACATTACACGTTATCGTACCGGTGGGCGAGCCACCCTCATAGAGATAAAATTGCATCGAATTGATTGTGGCATTGGCTGGAAATGCCGTAAATTTTTCACCAGCTCTAGTTTCTACGCCATTGTTCAAAATACCTGCCGCGCCTGAAGCAGATAACTGTGACCAGTTCAAAGCTGCTAGAGTAGCATCAATCGTGCCACTGGTGGTCGGGTCAATAAGCACTGAAAAGTCGCCGGATTTAGTCACAATATTTTTGGTTTCATTCAGCGTAACCGTAAACGTCCCGACCGTTGAGGTCATTATGGTGTTAGTTCCTTGCACAAGACTGACCGGACTGCCGACAACTGTTGCCCCACTCGAGGCGACCGTACCTGAGATACCGCTTTGGAGGGTTAATGTAAATGTTTCGTAAATGTTAATCGTAAACGTACCGGTTGAACCAGTCGTGATGATGGTATTGCTGCCAGCAGTTAAGGTAAGAGGAGAACCGGTTACCAAACAAGATGCGCCGCTGGTGGCATAACCCGATAGACCGGTTCCCAAAGTTACTGTGAAAGTGCCGAGAGTGGTTACGGTTATCGTATTTAGGCCGCCAACCAGAGTAATCGGTGAACCTGTAACCGCACCAGTTCCATTCACTACAGTTGAGCCAGTCAAAATAGGCGCTGTGCTGGTAATCGTGTTCGAGCCAGAAGCTAAGGTAATCGGCGAGCCAGTGGCCACACCGGTTCCATTCATTATCGTGTTTCCTGTTGTGACCGGACTTGACGTATTTACGTATCCAGTTGCAGTGATTGAAAAGTTACTGCCAGGCTCAAGTGTAGATGTAATCGTAATCCCAATCGAACCAGTCACGCCTGTTGTAGTGATGGTGTTGCTGCCAGGGTTCAAGGTTACTGGAGAGCCTGTCACAGTACAACCACCGCTGGTTGCCTTACCAGTGGTACTTGGACTTAGAACAACTGTAAAAGTCCCCAAAACGGCTACATTAATGCTGTTGCCTGCGGCTCCGTATGTTGCCAAGGTATAAGGAGGAGGGTTCGCCACTCCCAGTTGGCCAGTTGCCCCATTCGTTATGTAATTCCCTGCCGTAAATCCAGTTGTGCTAACTGTTATTGTAAACGTGCCGGCTGAACCCGTTGTGGTGATGGTGTTGCTGCCAGGGTTTAATGCTAACGGAGAACCAGTCACCTGACAGGCAGAGCCGCTGTATGCGGTGGCCGTATTCCCAGGACTGAGAAAGAGCGTAAAAGTTCCTACCGACCCGGTGGTGGCAATCGTGTTCGCACCACTCATCAGTGTAATCGGTGAGCCGGTAGCTGTTCCTGTACCATTTGTGAGTGTATCGCCAACACAAAATGCTACTGCTGATATTGACCCATCGTTTCCCACAATAATTGGCATCGATGCGGCAGATGTGTTGCCGGTGGTATATTGAATAGTTTTGCTTCCGTTGGCTGGAAGAGTATCCACAAAAAGAGTTTGCGTACTGGTGAGCATTGTAGGCACCGCGCTGCCATCGATTACTTTTCCATCCAAACCGGATGAAGAAAGATATCCACCTGAAACCAGTGCGCTGTTGGACACTGGAAAACTGAAAGGCATGTTGGAATAACTGTTTCCGCTGGATTCAACCATTGTTATTTGACAAGTATAAGCGTCTGCCAAGACTGGCATTGCGATTAAGAGGATTATTGCCAGAACAAACAACACGATGATTGCTAACTTTTTCATATTATCCCCTTGCAAAGAACCATAAGTAAGCTACGTAAATACCCATACATTGAATAGCGGTAGCGAATAATGGGATAGTTACCCATCCCATGACAACACCCAATTCCAAGAAAACAGATGAACATACCAAACCAGGGTCGGTGGTGTTAAATTTTCTACCGGATAACCAGAAAAAAATGAGACAAAGCGGTGCGATAAAAATTAACCCAAAGATCATGTTGCCGGACATACCGAATTGGTTGCCGGTGGCGGTCTCGGCAGTTCCTACCCAGGTGCCGCTAAACTGAGTCATGTAATTGGTCCAACTTGCCGCAGTCGTCCAGCTTGTGGCTGTTAAGTTTAAGGTATTTGTTTGAACTGTAAATATTGCCGGACACATGGCCTGCAGGCTTTCAATTGCGCCAGTAAAATAGATAGTCCCTGAATTGGTCAGTTCTTGCGTACCGGAAACCGGAGCAAACAGTGTTTCGCCCATGTCAGTACCGAGAGCCGAGCCAATGGTGAACATCGCTTGTGCCATGTCTACCTGCTGGTCGGTCTGGTCGGTTGCCACGCTGCTATATGAAGCGCTCGTAACGGTGGTATTCCAGACTAAGGGTGAAGTGAACTGCGAAGGATTTTCAGCTATCTGGATAATATATGAAGTTCCCCATGATAGACTATTGCCGGCTGCAAAATAAAGGGAAAATGCTCCCCAATCGTAACCATATTCATAACTTGTGTAGTTATAAGGTACGGCACTGCCAAGGTCTGTGGTGCCGGTCGGATCCATGAGCCGGATAATAAATGTCTGGCTGGCGTTCGTTCCAACTGGTGGTGTGGTGTAGGGGATATCGTAAATGCCAGTAAAAACGATATCTCCCGCTGCGATCACATTCTCATTGACATGAATGTCGATAATACTTGGTGCGCTCGTTGGGTTGGCGATAACTGCGGCAAAAAGACGCTCAGGTGTAAGAATTACCATCCACACGAGAGAAAGGCAGATACCTATTAAGACAAGTTTTCGTCTGTGTAGAGCAACTCTAACAGTACGAAGAATTTTTTTGGGCATTTGCCTTTTCTCCAAAGATTTATTGCATGGTAACTTACGCCTAAACTTTCAGCTAATGCTCGTTCGCTTTTACTCTCGATTTGCATACGACGTGAAATCGCTTGTGGCAGTCGGTCAACGTCTTCGACTGCTTTTGTGACACCTTTTCCCTTTGCTTCTAATAAATTTGCCATAGATATGCTCTCAATATAAACTCTAATACCATTTTCTAACGATGTGTTAGTCAAAGTGACACAAAAATGTGTCAGTGAGGCCAAAAAGACGTTTTACAATTTATTTAACTATGAAAATTGTACTCACGTTATTTGGCGTAATGTTCATCCTGATGATGTTCGGTGGGATGCTTGATGCGATTCATACCTTTCGCGGCAGCGATTTTACCGAACCTCATATTGTTGTCACTGCAGGCGGCCAAACCAGTACCACCATTACCCTTGCCTCCGATGTTTTGGATGGCGATAACACCAATATTATCGTTACTTCTTCCAATCAGTTAGATGCTCCTGTTCCTTTTGCCTACGACTCTGCAAACCGCCAAGTGACAATTGACGGATTAAGTGCCAGTGATACCCGGACATTAACCATCACCTATCCGATATCGCAGTTAGATGGTTTTACCGATGAGGCCGCCAAGCTAATTCCGGCCTATATCATTCTGGCATGTATTTGCGCAGTTGCAGGGTCATGTTACTTTGCATTCAAGCGCGGTGAGGATTGACGTCGATCTAATCCGGGGCTTTGAAGAGTATAAAATTTTGAACGGAGGTCAAAATGTTTGGGAAATCGTCTTCACCAATGCAGGCCTTTATGGGCATGGTGTTGACCTTTTTGGGAATCGTGCTGTGGTCGACACTGTTCGTTACAATCCTCCAGCAGTTCGATACCCTGATGGGTTATACACATCTGTCCAGCTTCACCCTGTTGCAGACCATGTACCAAATCGGTCCGGTAATCCTATTCCTGGGTGTTTTAGGATTATTGGGATGGGGTTACTACAACTCCTACATGAACTCCAACAAGCAGGGGTCTGGCGTCAACATGCTGATGTGGGTGGTTTTCGGCGCACTGCAAATCCTGCTTTTTCTGGCGCTGTTCTCTACCGTCATCAGTTCCCTGTACACCATTCTCCAGGACTCAAGCATCGCTTCTTATATCGCGTTGCAGACAGTGGTCCAAATCTCCGCGGCAATCATCTTTCTTTCCGGTATTTTCGCCGGGGGTTGGAATATCTCAACCGGTATTCGCAACCAGAAAAAGAAAAAATCAGCCGCAGATACCAATGGCACTGGTACCCAGGCCTAGTTTTACCTGGCAGGTTAATAGGGTTGGTCGAAGGCCCCCCAAGCTCGCTACAAACAGTATCGAACACTAGGGGGCTTTCGTACAAAACGAGGAAATTACGATGGGAAAATATGGAACAACCAGGACTTTGAATGAAAACACTGGCCGGATGGTCTCAGTAGACGCCCCACGACATACTTTTGCCGATGGTGAGAATGGCGTCCTTCATTACGATGCGGTGAATAATTCAGTGGTGTTGCATGGCAACGAGAGGGATTACATTCCAAGCGGTAAGCATTTCAAAACCAAAGCGGAAGTGCGGAATGCGGCAACGCGCAGCGGTGTTATCGGCTCGGTGGTCGATGTGAACCATAAAGACCCATTCAAGGGTGGATATGAAATCTACCATCCGATGGTAGTTGCCAAACCCAGGGATCTTATTGCGCAACCTTCTTTCTTTGCCGCTACCAAAAGAGCTGTCCCGTCCGGTGCTAATGTCCTGGCAGTCAAGCCTGTGCGCATGGGACGTGTGCATCGCGCGCGAGGCGGTTTGACCAGAAGAAAATAGGTGAGGTTCTAACATGGCAAATAATGCAAATATCTGGAAGTTAGGGTTTTTCCGCAGCATGAGCAGTATGTTCAAAGGTACGGCTCGTGAACATAAGTGTATCCGCGTTCCTGAAGAGGGGATTTCCCAAGTGTTATCCCTGGCGATGGGTACTGGTTGGATGAGCATTATGCCGGAAGAAAGTTCATGGGCCGCAATTCATAAATTGAAAGTTCGCATTGTCTCCACCGGAGAGGATGTTTTCTTTATCAGTGACAGAACTTATATCCCACTTAATCCCTGCAATATCTTAACCAAAGAAGAGATTGATTCAATTACTTCTTTGGAAAATGTGGCGGCGGCCAAATATGATGTGGCATTCCGCACGTGTACGTCGCGCCAGAAGATGAAGAACGCGCACCAAACGCTAAATACACTTTTGTATTTGTCGTTTGCTTTCACCGCAGTTATTTTCTTGATTGTGCTGGTGAAGGGGAAGATTTAAATGTTTAATTTGCATAAATACGCAGTTGTCTTCAAGGATAAGGATTTTATTCTTGGCCTTTTGATGACTATTATCTGTGTGGCGCTGCTGTTCCTGGTGCCAAAACTTATCAAGTTGCTAAAAGGCCCGGTAAATAATGTAGCTCCTGACAGTAACGATGAAGAGCCACCGCAGACACAGGATCAGCAACAAGCTGAGGCTTTCTCAGATCATCAACAAACAGGCGTAGGTATTGTTGAGCAGCTGAAAACAGAAAACGCATCCGAACAGGAACAATTTTCAACTGGTGGTCCCATGGCTGCACCTGCAAGTTCCGCTGTTAGTATTCAATATACCCAACTGGCAAAAGCGAATGAAAAAGGTTTTATTCACAACGTATTCCGGGTGAGACATGGCCGCGCTGAACTCGTTGAATTGAAATTAAAAGAGGCTTTAGGTTCCGGTATGGGCCGCGAGCCAGCGGTCCCATTCAAAGGTAATTATTATGCGGTAGAGACGAGAACTAAGGATGGCAAAATCGCGTACGCGCATTATGAACCGCGTGAAGAGATGATCTTACGATCTCATACTCCGCAAGACTGTTTTGATGCTACCCATTGGGATACCGAAGTGGATGGGGTGTATTCAAACAGCAGCGAGTGGCAGGAAAAGGTGAGCCTGGTACTCATCGGTATTGCCTTATTTCTGAATTTTATTATAGCCGTAGACGCACTCGGCAAAATTAAATAGGTGACATATGTATCAACAAACAGATACGGAAAATAGCAATCATAACGGTAATGGTAGTAATGGCAGCGGACCTTCCGGCGACCAGCAGATTTTTCATCGGCGTAGCAAAGCAGGGGATGTCGCAGGTCGGTTTGTCGAACCCGGTCAGACCATGGCCGATGCCATCACCAAAACGTATTTAGTCAGCGATAACGAATTGAATAACATCATCCGGTTATGGCATAAAGCGCAGAAGTGGCACGCACAAGCTGCGATGAATGATTTGCTGATTAAAGTTAATGGCGCTCGGTCTAAAGATGGCCGCAGCATCCTGGCAATGCTTATGTCCAGTGCGCAGATACTTGTACCTGAGTGGGGAGCAGAGGTAAGTAAGAAGAGCAAAGACAACATGGAAACCATTAAGAAGAGTAGGGAACAACGTAAAAATGGGGACAACGATGTTGACAGCGATTGAGGCTGAAGAGGCGCTTTGCCGTTTTGAGGCTGAAGAGGTGGTAGGTGGGTCGCCTACTGATATTTTATACGTATTGCGATGGCCCTCTCTTTTTTTTCTCCGGGAAACATTTTACAAAAGATGAAAATTTTGGGAAGGGGAAAATATGACAACCGAAAATTTAGAAAAGCCAAAGGTTGAAGAAAAACCGATTAAGGTACTCCATGAATCCTGTTTTTGGGACGAAGATGATCCGCGTTGGATGTGGATGAATGGTACGGATACCCCAATGTCTACTATATCTACTCATAATATGGTAAACGAGTACCATGATATTTGCCTGGATGTGGATAGTTACATCTTTGTTTTCACCGGGCGCCGGGGTGGTGGTAAAACAACCAGCATGACCGATGAAGCGGCAAAGGCTGCCATCATCTATCCGAAGATGCGGTTATTGTCCAATTACCCCATCGAATTTATGGTCCGTTATCTTGATGGAAATACCAGGCATATCAAATCGGAAGACCTGGACCTTTTTAAGTTACTTTGTTTTGATGACGATTATATTAATTGTCTTATCTGCATCGATGAAGCGCCGGACATTATTTCCCATATGGCGGCTATGACATGGAAGAATAGGCTGCTCAATATTTTTATTCGCCAGTTGCGCAAAAACCGCAATAGTCTGATGCTTGGTGCGCAAAACTTTAACCTTATCGATAAGAGTATGCGCTGGCAGGTGGATGTACTTGTGGAATGTGAAGATGCCAGTCGTAAATTTGGTTGGCCTGCTAATACCCGTGGCGAACTTATCTTGCAACGATGGCTCGATAATTCCGGTATGTGGACAGGCAACACTTGGCAAGAACAACAAAATTACAACAGGATGCGTGGTATTCCGAATGGGGATGAAGTGGGAGAGGATCGGGAATTGTATCCGCGTTTCTTATGGTCGGATGATAAAGACGGTGGCCACAAGGCTGTGTTCGATACCTATTTTCAGCAGGACATTTGGGAATCGCTCAGGAAGGTTGATATGCACCTTGATTCTTACCAGGTGGGCGATAAAACCGCGCCTGAAGATAAAGCAGATCAGGAAGATGGCAGCACACCATTTATGAGAGCTGCATCGAGTCTAAGGGGCTTATTGGATGCCGGAGCCGTTAAAATACCCCAGGCTCAGTTTTGGAGGTCGGTAGGAGATATTGACAATGGTGCTAAACAATCACTGTCTAAAAAACTGGCGAAATGTGGACTGATATCAGCTGGTAAAGAAAATTATCAACTAATGTATGACCTGTCCAGTTTTGATATTGATGCTTTTTTGAAAAGTGGTGAAGAATAGATG
>Ga0187887_10002974_pt1 | contig 13304 bp, 11 predicted proteins | sample June2016WEW_7_10_FD_132977 | JGI IMG/M metagenome (GOLD analysis project Ga0187887, IMG submission 132977) | Peatland microbial communities from SPRUCE experiment site at the Marcell Experimental Forest, Minnesota, USA - June2016WEW_7_10 | ecosystem: Environmental > Terrestrial > Soil >...
ATGGTCGTTACCAGTAACTCCGAGGTCGCGAGGCGCATCGCCGCTCTGCGTAATCACGGTCGTTACGAATCGGCGTCAGAGGTCCTGGGCTACGCCCCAGAATCGACGGACTCGTGGTTCGAGCACGCCGAACTGGGCTTCAATTACCGCCTCTCTGAAATGCAGTGTGCGCTGGGTCTGGCGCAGCTCGCGCGCATCGACGCCATCCTCGCGCGCCGCGAAACCATCGCCCACCGCTATTGCGATCTGCTGCGTGGCGACCCATACCTGCTGCTGCCCCCCACGAGAATCGCAGGCCAATGTCTGAGCTGGTTCGTCTTCGTGGTTCGGCTCGCGCCGGCGTTCTCGCGGGCCGATCGCGATCACCTCATGCACACCCTGACTGAGCGCGGCATCGCCACGGGTCGTTACTTCGCGCCCATCCATTTGCAGCCCGCATACGCGGCCTGGCGTGAATCCACTCTTCTCCCGATCACTGAATCCGTGGCCGCCCGAACCCTCGCCCTGCCTTTCTTCAACCGCATTACCGAGGAGCAGATGGAGCGCGTCTGCACAGCGCTGCAGTGCTCTCTGCGCGCAGAAACCCAGCCTTTGCCGTAATGCCTGATTCCCCAAGACGAGTCATCTTCCGTGCGATATGCAGGTGCTACGATGAGCCATGCCTCCTGGCCGAAAGACGACGAGGCGGCGTGCCGCTCCCCCTGCAAAAGCGCGTCCGCGATCCTCCGCCAATCCTCGCGATCTCGTCATCATCACCGGCCTCTCCGGTTCCGGCAAAGCCTCGGCGCTCAAGGCCTTTGAGGATCTCGGCTTCTACGCAGTCGATAACATGCCGGTCTCGCTGATGCCGCCCTTCGCCGAGTTGGTGGCGCATTCGCGCGATATTCGCCGTGCGGCGCTGGTCGTCGATGTGCGCGAGGGGCAGAGCCTCGAGCAATTTCCGGCCATGCTGCTCGAAATCCGCCGCACTTTGCCGACTACCGTACTGTTCCTCGAGGCTTCCAAAGCCGCGCTCCTCGCCCGGTACTCCGAGACCCGCCGCCCCCACCCGCTCGGCCGCGAGGCCCGCGTCACGGGCGCTTTGCAGGAAGAGCGCCATCTTCTGGAGCCCATCCGCAAGGTGGCCGACATCGTCATCGACACGACCAAATTCAACGTCCACGAGCTGCGCGCCTACATCCAGAACAAATTCATGCGCGAGAGCGATGGCAAGAGCCTTGTCATCTCCTCCATCAGCTTCGGGTACAAGAAGGGCGTCCCCCTCGACGCCGATCTGGTTTTCGACGTTCGATTCCTGCCCAATCCCCACTTCGTTCCGGAATTTCGCAATCTGACTGGAAAAGACCCAAAGGTCGAGAATTACATCATCGGCTTTTCGCAAACCCGGGAGTTTCTCGATCGGGTCACGGAATTGCTGCTCTTTTTGCTGCCGCACTACATCAGCGAAGGCAAAAGCTACCTCACGCTGGCGTTCGGCTGCACCGGCGGCCAGCACCGCTCCGTGATGATTGCCGAGGAGGTCGCCCGCCGCCTGGCGCGGCATGGCTACGGCGTTAAGACCGCGCATCGCGATATGCCGCGCTGATGGTTGTTCCAATCACGAGACGGAGTGTTGGGAGATCGACAGCACATTGCCGTCGGGATCCTTGAACCACGCAACCTTATCCCCGGTCGGAAACGTGCAAATGCCCTGCGCATCCTGGCCCATGTTGGGATAGCGTTCGAAGGTTACCCCCTGCTGCTCCAGCTTCGCCATCGCCGTGCCAATGTCGCGCGCTTCCCATCCCAGAACCGTGTTCGGCGCGGGCGTGAATCCCTTCGTCTTGCCAATCCGGAGCATCACGCCGTTCATATCGAAGACCAGCGCGAACCCGTCGTCGCGCTGGAACCTTAACCCCAGCTTGTCCCGATAGAAGGCAATCGCAGCCTCCGAATCCTGCGTCATCAGAAACGTCACAACGCTGTCCATAAAACCCTCCGCGATTCGACATCGTACGCCTGCCCTGCGAAATTGTCAGAAATTTCGTCCCTCCTTTTCCTCATGCCGGATCTGCAGTCACCGAACGCCGAGTGCGGTGTCGACCTAGAATAGAAGAAGAGCCCATGGCGGAATTCACTCACCTGCATCTCCACACCGATTACTCTCTGCTCGACGGCGCCTGCGATGTCGAAAAGCTCGTGAAGCGTGTCGCCGACATCGGCCAGAAATCCGTTGCCATAACGGATCACGGCAACATTTACGGAGCGGTTCATTTTTTCGAAGCCGCGAAGCACCACGGCATTCATCCGATCCTCGGCTGTGAACTCTACATCTGCCAGAAAGAGGACCACCGCGCCGATCCGCAGGGCGATGACTACAACCACCTGCTGGTTCTGGCGGAGAACGAAGAGGGCTACCGCAATCTCGTCCGCATCACCTCAGAGGCATCCCTTCACGGCTTTTACAAAAAGCCGCGTGTCAGCAAGAAATATCTCGCCGAGCACGCGAAAGGCCTGATCGGGTTTTCCGGCTGTCTGGCCGGCGAACTGTGCGAGAACCTGATGGCAGGCAAGTATGAATCTGCTCGCGCCACAGCCAGCCAGTATCAGGACATTTTCGGCCGAGGGAATTTCTTCCTCGAGATTCAGGACCAGGGACTCGAACTCGAAAAGAAAATCCACGCCGACCTCTTCCGTCTCGAAAAAGACCTCGACATCCCGCTGGTTGCCACCAACGACAGCCACTATCTGTGTGAGGACGACGCGCACGCGCACGAAGTTCTGCTCTGCGTGCAAACGCTTGCCTCCATCAATGACCCCAAGCGCTTCAAGTTCGACTCCGATCAGTTTTACGTCAAGAGCGCGGCGGAGATGGAACGGCTCTTCGCCCACGCGCCCGAAGTGGTTAGCCGCACCATGCAGTTCGCCGAGCGCTGCCATCTGAAGCTCCACAAGGTCGACAACCCGTTTCCGGAATTCGCCGTTCCGGCCGGCCACACCGTCGACAGCTACTTCGAGCAGATCTGCCGCGAAGGCTTTCGCAAGCGGCTTGACACCTCGATCCGCCATTTGCAGGATCGAGGCCTTTTGCGCACGCCCATCTCGGAATACGAGTCGCGCCTCGAGCGCGAGATCGACATCATCCGGCAGATGAAGTTTTCCGGCTACTTCCTCATCGTCTGGGACTTCATCCGCTACGCGCGCGAGCATGATATTCCTGTCGGCCCAGGTCGCGGCTCGGCCGCCGGCTCACTCGCCACCTATTGCATGGAGATCACCGACATCGACCCGCTCCAGAACGCGCTGCTTTTCGAGCGCTTCCTCAATCCCGAGCGCGTCTCCATGCCCGACATCGATATCGACTTCTGCATGAACCGTCGCGGCGAGGTCATCGACTACGTCACGCGCAAATACGGCCGCGCACAGGTGGCGCAGATCATCACCTTCAACACCATGGCGGCGAAGGCTGCGATCAAAGATGTCGGCCGCGCCCTCGACATGCCCTACGGCGACGTCGACCGCATCGCCAAACTCGTACCAACGACGATCGGCGTTACCCTCGACGATGCGCTCAAAGATTCGCCGCAGCTCCAGGAAGCCTACCAGGGAAATCCGCAGATTCGCGAGCTGATCGACACAGCGAAGAAGCTCGAAGACCTCATCCGCGGAGCCGGCGTTCATGCCTCTGCCGTGGTGATCGCGCCGCGTCCGCTGACCGAACTTGTGCCGGTCGCCAGGGCCAAGAACGACGAAATCGTCACCGCCTATGACATGAAGGCCATCGAGAAGATGGGCCTGCTCAAAATGGATTTCCTGGGCCTCACCACGCTCACAGTCATCAGCGACTGCATGCGCCTCATCGGGCGGAATCGCGAAGCGCAGATCGACATGGCCACGCTGCCTCTCGACGATCAGACAACCTACGAGAAGGTCTTCCATCGCGCTCTCACGTCGGGCGTTTTCCAGTTCGAGTCGGGCGGCATGCGCGATGTTCTTCGCCGTTACAAACCCACCACTGTCGAGGATCTGACCGCCCTCAACGCGCTCTATCGTCCTGGCCCCATCCAGGGCGGCATGATCGACGACTTTATCGAGCGCAAGTGGGGCCGCCGCAAAGTCGAATATCCGCTGCCTCCGCTCGAAGCCATCCTCAAAGAAACGCAGGGGGTTATCGTCTATCAGGAACAGGTGATGCAGATCGCCAACGTGCTCGCCGGCTACTCAATGGGCGAAGCCGATTTGCTCCGCCGCGCCATGGGCAAGAAAGATCCTGACGAGATGGCCAAGCAACGCGACCGGTTCGTATCGGGCGCGGTCGATCGCGGCCATCCGCGCGACACCATCGTTCACCTCTTCGATCTGATGCGGGAGTTCGCCGGGTATGGCTTCAACAAATCGCACTCCGCGGCCTACGCGCTGCTCGCGTACCAGACGGCGTATCTCAAGACGCACTACCCGGTCGAATTCATGTCCGCGCTGCTGACGTCGGAAATCTCCAAGCCCGAGAATGTCGTGAAGTACATCAAAGAGTGTCGGGAGATGGAAATCGCCGTCGAAGCTCCCGACGTCCGCTTCAGCGACGCCGACTTCACCCCGCACGGAGACGCCATCCGCTTTGGCCTCACGGCCATCAAGAACGTCGGGCGCAACGCCATAGAGTCGATCCTTGCTGCGCGCGCGGAGCTCGCCGCGGAAGGGAAGAGCTTCGGATCGTTTCAGGAATTCTGCGAGAAGATCGATCTTCGCCTTCTGAACAAGCGCGTCCTTGAATCGTTGGTCAAGGCGGGCGCGCTTGACTCGTTCGGCCGCCGCGCGCAGCTGCTCGCCGCCGTCGACAAAACCATGGAGCGAGCGCAGAAAGCTCAGCGCGACGTGGCCGCCGGCCAATCCGGACTCTTCGGTATCTTCGACGTACCCGCCAATGGCGCGAAGGACGACGATCTCCCCAATGTCCCCGACCTTGAGGAGAGCCAGCGCCTCGCGGCCGAGAAAGAAGTACTGGGCTTTTTCGTTTCCGGCCATCCGCTCGACAAGTACGCGGAGAAGCTCCGCAACCTTCCCGGCGTGGTCGACGTTGCTGCCGCGCTCGAAATGAAGCCAGCGCCCTCGAACGGCCGCCGCGGCCAGGCGCCGGAAAACGAAGTCGCCATCGCCGGCGTTATCCTCGGCCTCAAGGTCGCCAAATCGAAGCGCTCCGGCGAACTTTACGCACAGGCCGCACTCGAAGACGCCAGCGGCAAGATCGACCTCATCTGCTTCCCCAAAGACTACGAGCGTCTCGCACAGTCGCTCTGCATCGAAGTCCCGGTGCTGGTGCGCGGCCAGCTGCGCGCCGAAGAGGAAGCCGCGCCCAAGCTCTGCGTCTCCGCCATTCAGGCGCTCGAAGACGTGAAGGTGCGCCTGCCCAACAATATCCGCATCCGCATTCCGCTCGATCGCGTCAGCGAGACCACACTCGTTGAGCTGCACGATCTCGTCGTTTCTGCGCCCGGCCCCGCGCGCCTCATGCTTAACGTGGAACAGCGAGGCCAATACTGCGTGGTTATGGAGCCGGAAGGCGTCACCGTCACCGCCGACCGCGCTTTCATCGACAAAGCTGAGCTGCTGTTGGGCCGGGGAATGGTGCAGGCAGTCGAATAGCTTCAAGCAGAACCAGGGAGCCTGGCACTCGCTCCGGTTGCGTCAACCGCGAACCGTACGAGGAGCGCGAATTGGGCTCATGGTCTCGGATGCAACTGTGAACTGGGTCGGAGAAAGCTCTTCAGGCTTTTCGCCGGATAAGTGCAGAACGCTGAGATTGCACATTCATGGCAGAGAGGTCCATTCGTTCGGCACACGTCCTTGCCGTGCTGTCGCAGCAGTAAATGTGCTTCGGCCGATTTTGCGGACTCTTTGGGAATTTCGGAAACGATCGCATCCTGCACGGATTTGTACATGCGACCGTAGTTCTTTACATGTTCGCGTCCGTAGCCGATGCGCGTAAGGACGCGCAGGCCATTCGATTCCAACGGCAGACCCGGAGCGACGCCGCAGAACATCAGGATTTTCTCAGCTCCCGGGTCTCCAATATTGGGAAACTGCTTCAGCGCTTTTTTGGCCTGAGCGTAGGTTTGCGAGAGGATGCAGTTTAGATCGCCGCCGAACTGATCGCGGCAAATCCTGGCAATCTCGAGCCACCGGAACACGCGCACTTCAGGCCGCATGCCTCCCCTCGTCGCCCAAAATAAGAGAGCGTCGCGATCGGCTGCGAGGATGGCTTGAGGCGTTAGTCCGACTTGTTTGCGCAGGCCTTCGTATACTTCTCGCCTGCGATCATCCGTCAGAAGATAACAGGCGTTCTCCCACAACACCAGGTCGAATGGACCCTTTGCCGGAGGCAGAGCAGGAGATCCGTATTGGCGTCTCAGCACAGAGAGGATTTTCTTCAGCGTTGCCACGATACGATCCCCTGAACGCGCCGACTGCGCCTCACTCTATCACGTTAGCGGCGGATCACGAGCCGCACGACCGCGCCATCTACAATGCGGGAAGCCAATGTCCGCCTCCGGTTCTGACTCTGTCCTGCACGCTCCGCATCGCCGCTGGCGAATCGCGGTTCTTCTCGGCATCGGCGTTCTCGTCAACTTTTTCGACCGCGTCAACATCTCGGTGGCGTACGACGCGCTGCGCACCAACTGGGGCATCACCGCCGTCACCTTCGGCTATCTGGCCAGCGCCTACAACTGGACCTACGCGATCCTTCAGATTCCCATCGGCGTCATGCTCGATCGCTTCGGCGTGCGCCGCATCGGACGCGTCGCGACCCTCCTCTGGAGCATGGCTTCTTTCGCCTCCGGCCTCGCGACCGGCATCTACAGTTTCTTTGCTGCGCGCCTGCTGCTCGGCATCGGCGAAGCTCCCACTTTCCCGGCCAATGCCAAAGCCGTAGGTTACTGGTTTCCCGAGCGCGAGCGCAGCTTCGCCACCTCCATCAACGACGCAGCCGCCAAATTCGCTTCCGCCATCGGCGTGCCCATTCTCGGCCTTCTGGTGATCCGTTTCGGCTGGCGCTGGAGCTTTATCTTCACCGGCTTCGTCAGCTTCCTCTACTTCCTGCTCTTTTGGGGCGTCTATCGCAATCCCAGCGAAGACCCGCGGCTCAGCCCCGCCGAACGCAGTCTGATGACCGAAGGCAACGCGCAGCCGGAATCCGCGCCAGCGCGGCATGCGCATGGCGCTCCGCTGCTGTACCTGCTGCGTCAGCCGCAGGTCATCGGCGCCACTGTTGGCTTCGCTGCGTATAACTACGTTTTCTACCTGGTGCTCATCTGGTTGCCCAGTTATCTTTCCATGAGCCTCCACGTCGATTTACTACACTCCGCACTCGACACCAGCATCCCGTGGCTTGTGGCGACGTTCACCGACCTTGCGATCGGCGGCTGGATGGTCGATGCTCTCGTACGCCGCGGCGCGCGGCCGTGGCTGGTGCGCCAGGCCGTTCTGGTCGGCGGACTCGCCTTCGGCATGGGAATCTACGGCGCGCGATTCGCCCACACGCCTGCGGTGGCTGTCGCGTGGATGAGCATTTGCATGGCCGGTCTCGGCGCAATGGCGCCCGTCGGCTGGTCAATTCCGTCGTTCATCGCGCCGCGCGAAAGTGTCGGACGCGTCGGTGGCATCATGAACTTCGTCACCCAGATCGCCGCCATTTCCGCGCCAGTGATCACCGGCTACTTCGCCAGGGCGCACAATTTCGGAGGCTCCTTCGCCCTGGCCGCGGTTGTTCTCGCCATTGGTATCGGCGGCTACGTTCTCGGCCTTGGCAAATTGCGCGTCATTCCCGAACCGAACTGATCACGGATCACTCCCCCAATCCAAACCGCGCCTTTACCTCGTACCGCGATCCTTCCGGCCCAGGAAACGATTCGTATAGCAGAAACTCGTCGGCGATGAACTGCGCTTCGAGCCCAACCTTGCTCCGCTCCACCGCTTTCTTCAGAGGACCCAAAGCCTTGCCACCCTTGCGCCCCTTGCTCCGTGCCAGCGTGATGTGCGGGTTATACGCCCGCTCTTCCGGCACAAATCCGCATTGCCGCGTCGCCGCTGTCACCCATTGCTGGAGAGCCAGCAGTTCGCGCGTCAGTTCCACGCCGGCCCAAAAAACACCGGCTCGCTCAAAAAATCCCAGTCCTGCAATTCGCACTGGAACCCGCACAGCTTTCACAGCGGCCAGCTCTTCCCGCACGCACGCGAACTGCGCCTCGGTGGTCGATCCCAGGAATTGCAGCGTGACGTGCCAGCTTTCTGGCTGCGACCAGCGCAGGTCAGCCGATCCCGGCTCAAACCTTTCCCGCACGCTGCTGAGCGCGTCCGCCACTTCCGGCGCCAGCGCAATTCCGATAAAAAGCCGCATTCCGGTTAGAGTAACGCTGCGGTGCATTTCCTGGCTTCGCTTGCGCCGATGGTACGATCGGAAAGTGGGCCGCTCCTCCACGTTCAGGACAGTTGTTTCCGCTGTTCTTCTCCTTGCCGCGATCCTCTCCGCCCAACCTGCGACTGCGCAGATGCAGATGAGGGCGCCTGAGAATTTCAGCGAGGCGATCGAGGCGCACACCACATCCGGCACCAGCGCCGAGCCTGATTCCACGCCCGTGCCCATGCTCATGACCATGCGCGGCGAGTGGATGCTGATGCTCCATGGCAACGCCTTTGTGGCTGATACGCAGCAAACGAGTCCTCGCGGCACAGACGAGCTTTTCTCGACCAACTGGGTCATGCCCATGGCACAGCGCAGCGTCGGACACGGTGAGCTCACCTTGCGCACCATGCTCAGCCTTGAGCCTGCCACCGTCACTGGTCGCCAATACCCACTGCTGTTTCAGCAAGGCGAGACAGCTTACGGCAAGCCCATCGCAGACGGCCAGCATCCGCACGACTTCGTAATGGAACTCGCCGCGCTCTACGACCTGCATTTCCGCGACCAGACCTTGCTCAGTTTCTACGTCGCGCCCGTTGGCGATCCGGCGATCGGTCCTACTGCCTATCCGCATCGCGCATCCGCTATTGAAAGTCCTGTCGGCACGCTTGGCCATCATCAGGAAGACTCCACCCACATCTCCGATGACGTCGTGACTCTCGGCCTGACGCATGGCTGGCTGCGCCTTGAAGCCAGCGGCTTCCATGGCCGCGAGCCGAACGAGCATCGCTGGCAGGTGCAACAGGGCGCGATCGATTCCTGGTCCGCGCGCCTGACGCTCCAGCCTGGTAAAAACTGGAGCGGCCAATATTCGTACGGACGCCTCCACAGCCCCGAAGCGCTCTTCCCGACGGAAAATCAGGAACGCATGACGGCCTCGGTCATGTACAACCGTCCGTGGCGCGAGAAAGATGCCGGCAACTGGGCAACCACGCTTGCGTGGGGTAGAACGCTCGATCTGCCCGACAATCTCATCGAGAACAGCTACCTGCTCGAATCCACCCTGCGCTTCCGCGCGCGCAACTACGCGTTCACAAGAATCGAAGATGTCGACCGCACCAGCGAACTGCTTCTCGGCGAGCAGACCCTGCCGGCCGATTTTCACGAAGAGCCCGCTGGCCGCGTTCAGGCGTACACCTTCGGCTACGACCGCGACATCGGCCGCTTGCCGCATCTGGCCACGGCGCTCGGAGCACAGGTGACCGCCTACACGCCTGGCTCGATTCTGCAGACGGTCTACGGAAGCGATCCGATGGGTGTCGTGATCTTTCTGCGCCTTCGCCCTGGCAGTCGCGACTGACTTGGTCCGCCAAACGCACGCCTCAGCAGGGGCAAAACGCGAGTCGAACAAAACCTTGCAAGCCGATGAAGAAATGTTCAGTTCTCGCGATCGGCGCGATTCGGCATTGAGCATCCGCATCGACAGGGCGTATGATCGGACGCATTCGGTGCCATCGCAGGAAGGCTGACAGACGTTTTGAGAGGAACCGCTCCAGGAAGAACCGCCATTGCGTTTTCCTGTGTGATGCTGGTTCCGTTGATGACATTCTCGCAAGCTTCCGGTAATCCTCCCGTCATTTCTTCCAGTCCCACACCCTCCAGTTCGTCACTCGTTTCGTCCAGCGTGACGGAACTGCCCGATGCTCCCATTCCCACTGACGGCCAGAACACAGCGCCGCAGAGTCCGAACCCAAGCCAAGGCCAGACCCAAACCCAAACTCAGAATCCAAATCAAAAGCCAAACCAACCGCAGCCTGGCAACGCTCCTACTCTTGGCGATCTCGGCTTTACGCCGCAACAGACCCTGGCCAACGCCGATCTGCAGAGGAAACTCAATCAGCGGACGCACGATCTTAAAGTCCATCAGACGCTCGGTCTGGTCACCGTCGTTCCGCTGTGCGCTACGGTGATCGTTGCCGGCGGCGCCAAAGACAAACGCAACCGAGCCGATCCTACTGGTCCACCGATTGCGCCCAGTTCTGGCGCTGTCGACCTGCATGCCGCGCTTGGCGCGAGCACCGCAGCGCTGTACGGGTTCACGGCGTACTACGCGATCGCCGCTCCCAGAATTCCAGGTGTGAAGCCCAAAGGCGCCATCAAGCTGCATCGCGACCTGGTCTGGATTCACGCTCCAGGCATGATCCTCACGCCCATTCTCGGTGGCATGGCGCTCAGCGAGGAGAACAACGGCCAGAAAGTCCACGGCATCGCTTCGGCGCATTCTTACGTTGCATGGACCACGGTCGGCGCTTACGGCGCATCGATCATCGCCGTTTCGTGGCCGCTTCACCTGAAATTCTGGGAGAAGCGATGAAGTTTGTCATCGCCCTGTTGCTGATGGCGTTGCCGCCGTCCGTTTCCGCGCAAAACAATGCTTCAGGCCAATGGGCTTTGGTGCAGTCGACGCTCACCTGGCACATCACGCATCCCGTGCATGAAGTCGATGGCACGAGCCGCGACGCCAAAGGCAAGGGCAACTGCAGCGCTGCAGGCTGCGACTTCCTTATTGCGGTCCCGCTCAAGACGTTCGATTCCGGCGACAGCAATCGCGATCTGCACGTGATGCAGACGGTGCGCGGCGCGCAGTTTCCCATGGTAATTGTGCGCACGCATCTGCCACAGTCGGCGCTTGACGCGGCGACCATCGATGCCGATCTCGAGATTGAGTTCGCCGGCCAGACCGTCCACTACAGCCATGTGCCGCTGCAGCGCACGGTGCACGGCACCGACGTCGAGATTACAGGCACGGTTCCCGCGACCTGCTCCGACTTCAAAATTGACCGGCCATCGTTCCTGACGGTTCCCATTCGCAACGAGATTCCCGTCACAGTCGACGCGACCTGGCGTCCAATGTAGGCTGGTTCCCAACCGGCCTACCGCTTCTTCCAGAATTGCGTCTCATGAGAAGCTGGATTGGAGGTTCGGTTCCATGCTTGCTCGTTTGCTGCGTTCTTCTTTGGCCGTCGCATGCCTGCTTTCTCTTGCCGCCTGTTCGGCGTCGGCTGCCGGTCGAGCGCCGATTCCTGCAGCGAACGCTGACGTTGCGCTGGCGGCGAAATCCGGAAAAGAGAAGGCGGTTTTTGCCGGCGGCTGTTTCTGGGGAACGCAGACCGTCTTCGAGCGCGTGAAAGGCGTGCTCTCGACCACTGTCGGTTATTCCGGCGGTTCGGCGGAAACGGCGACCTACGATCAGGTGACGACCGAAACCACCGGTCACGCTGAATCGGTCGAAGTGGTCTACGATCCGTCGAAGATTACATACGGACAGCTGCTGCGGGTCTTCTTCTCGGTGGCGCACGATCCGACGCAGCTCAATCGTCAGGGTCCTGACGTTGGGACTTCGTATCGGTCGGTCATTTTCTACGCGAACGACGACCAGAAGCGCATTGCCAAGGCGTACATTGCGCAGCTCGATGCAGCGAAGGTGTTTCCCAAGCCGATCGTGACCGCGGTGACTCCGCTCATCGCGTTTTATCGAGCTGAGGACTATCACCAGGACTACGCGCTGCACAATCCGGACAATCCGTACATTCTGGTGTGCGATCGTCCGAAGATCGAGGCGCTGAAGCAGCAGTTTCCGGAGCTGTTCGTCGACTACAAGGGACATTGAAGGCAGCGTTCGGCGATCAGAACAGTGAAGGAGTGATCCGTGATCAGTGAACAGTGATCCGTGATCTGTGCGTCGGTGAAGAGCGGCTACCCCTACTCCTACCCCTGCGTTTTTGTTAAGTGTATAATTATAGGCTGGTTCGGGATTGTCTCCGGAATTAGGTGATTGAAAACGAGTCAGTTGCGACTCGGCCGAGTTTGTTACGCAGACGGCCGTGTTTGTGACAAACTCGTCCGCGTCTGTAACAAGCATGGCCGCTTTGACCGCACTGGCTTTTCCTTTCTGAAGACAGCGAACCGTGAATCGTAATCTGTGAACCGTGATCCGGGCGGGGACGTGGAAACAGAAGCCTCACCCGGATGGATGAGGCTTTTTTTCTTTCTTATCCCCTATTATCAGAATACCAAGTCCAGCTATAAAACCGGCCAAATATCTGCGAGGGTATAAGGGTGTAAGTGGCGCGGAATGCTGGGTCATTACTTTGGATTTTTGGCTCGGGACTTGACAGATCTGTGGATAAGTCGCGGATTTGGGAAATGCGGCGAGAAGTGGTGGGCGCCGTTTTAGCGTCGGGACTTCGGGACGCGGCCGAAGCGCGCATCGTAATGCAGGAGGCGATCGCAGGCGTGCAGTGCCTCCTGCTCAAAGGTGGGGCTGTCACTGGGAATGACCAGCCAGTGGGAGATTTTGTTGCCCAGCATTTCGATGGGACGAAGCGAGGGGAACTCGCGACGGAGGGCTTTATCCGCCGGGTTGACGGATTCCGAGAGGACGAGCCAGACACCGTTATCCTGGGGGGACTTGGAGTGATCGCGCAGCATGCAGACGATCCGATCGCCGAGGTAGACGGCGTATCCGGAAAACATGCGGCGGACTTCCGGTTCGAGGGGCGCCAGCGCTTCGAGAATAAAGGGGTGGGGCGGCGTTTTTCGCGGGGGGTTGACGCGTTGCCGTGGGCTGGGCATGCAGGCTCAGGATAGCCCGGAAATGCAGGCGCCGTGGGAACCGCGGGGGCGGGAAATCACGCGCGTTTACCAACCCATCTGGTCCATCCGATCGAGGATGAGGGCGCTGTAGTGGTTCATGCGCTGGGGCCGTCGCCTGAGGGGGGCGGGGAGAATCGCGGCGAGCCGCGCTCCCTGTTCGCGGTCTATATTCCGGGCGGAGGTTCCGTACCAGGCACGAGACGCGGATTCCGCGCCATAAATGCCAGGGCCCCATTCGACCACGTTGAGGTAGAGCTCGAGAATGCGCTGCTTG
>Ga0187887_10002975_pt1 | contig 13302 bp, 7 predicted proteins | sample June2016WEW_7_10_FD_132977 | JGI IMG/M metagenome (GOLD analysis project Ga0187887, IMG submission 132977) | Peatland microbial communities from SPRUCE experiment site at the Marcell Experimental Forest, Minnesota, USA - June2016WEW_7_10 | ecosystem: Environmental > Terrestrial > Soil > Wetlands...
TCTCGTCGAGCTCGCTCAGCGGATAGGAAACGTGATGCTGCAAGCTCGGAATATCGGTGAACCGCAGATCCAGTTGCTTGGCATCGTTCTTTTTGGCAAATTCCAAAACTTCTTTCGGAGTCATTCATCCTCCCGGATAAAATTATGGGAATTGTGACGTTCGCAGATGCCGCTCAGAATAACCGATTGCACCCGTCCGGTCAAGTTTGGGTGACACTTCGGCGTTGACCCGCAAAATGCCGGTATGGCTCTGGCAAAGCGGGAGTTAGCCGTTGCGTCCCCGCCAGGGGCCTCGACGGAGCCGCTTGCGGGCGGGCTGCCTACCTTCCGCATGCTGCAAGCCCCTGCGCTCAGGGATTTGGCCACCGTCCTCCGCTTTCGCTAGCCAACGTCGGATCGAGCGGGTTTTCCCAAGAACCCGAGGCCCCGCCATCTTCCTGCAAGTGAACGCGCGGCCGGCCGTCGGACTTTCCTCCTCCCGATCCGGCGCTACACTAAACATTTCATGAAGCATGTAGCCATTGTCGGAACCGGCCTGATCGGCGCATCGTTCGGCCTGGCCCTGCGCGAGGCTGGGTTTGACGGCCCCATCGTGGGCGTCAGTTCGCCGGGTGCGATTGCCGATGCCGTCGCAGCCGGCGCCATCGACCGCGGCGCACCGTTGGCCGACGCCGTCGCGGAGGCCGACCTCGTCTTCCTCTCGCAAGCTATCGGCCGTATCCTGGACACCATTCGCCATCTCGATCCGTTGCTGCAACCGGGCGCGCTGGTGACCGATGCCGGCAGCACCAAGTGCGAGATCGTCGATCTGGCGCGGCAGACCATCACCCGCGGCCAGTTCCTCGGCGGACACCCGATGGCCGGCAAGGAAAAGCGCGGCGCCGCCGCGGCCGAAGCCGCCCTCTTCCGCGGCCACACCTGGGTGCTCACGCCGGACGATCCGGCCGAGCTCGAAACCCCAGCCGCGCGCGACTTCACGGCTTGGCTGGACCGCTTGGGCGCGCATCTGGTGACGCTCGATTGCGACCAGCATGACCGCCTGGTGGCGCTCACCTCGCATGTGCCGCAGCTTGCTTCCACCGCGCTCGCCGCCACGCTCTCCGACCGCCTCCCCGCCGGCGCGAAACTCGAGGTTGCCGGTCCCGGCCTGCTCGACATGACGCGGTTGGCGCTCAGCTCTTACGACCTGTGGCGCGACATCCTGGCCACCAACACCGACCACATCGAGCGCGCCCTCGGCTTCTACATTCAGAAGCTGGAACATCTGCGCGAAAACCTGCGCACGCGCCAACTCCAGGAAGAGTTCGCCCGCGGCGCCTCGATCGCCGCCAAGCTTCGCCGCGAGTAGCTGAAAAAGTGAATAAGGGATTCTACAGCCACAGATGAACGCGGATAAGCGAGCCACCGGCGTGTTCGCGCCCGGCGATTTCCAATACAATTAGCGTTACATGGCATTCCCTCTGAAGGTTTTCACCGCCCTTATGGCACTCGAAGCTCTGGGCGCGCAGCCCTACACGCGCGGCGTCGGCGTGTATCCGGGAGATCCGCGGCAGGATTGGTCGCCAACCGCCGAAATCGATTCGACTACCTATCGCAACCTGGCGCTCCATCGGCCGGCCTACCAGTCCAGCAGCTACGACTACAACCTCACCGCGCAACTGATCACCGACGGCATCCGGGAAACCGCGCCGCCACGCTATTTCCGGGTCACCACCAGCGACAAAGGCGTGTTGCCGAAGAATCAGCGTGAGCTGCTGTTCGATGGCAACTGGGCGACGGTAATCGCCATGCCCGGCCGCCACGTCTGGGTCCAGATGGAATTTGGCGGTGCGCCACCGGAAATCGACCGCCTGGATGGGCTGGCCAGCATGACGGCGGGAGGCGACAATCAGGAATGGACGTGCATTCTCTCGGCGTCGGCGGATGGCCAGGCGTGGAAGGAGTTGGGCCGCGCGTGGGGCATGGCCCACCCCGGCGTTGAGATCAAACCCTCTATCGCGCTCCAGAAGGCCAGCCGCAGCCGTTTCTATCGCATCGATTTCGAAACCGGGCGGCCGCTCAACTGGCGGATTGCCGAACTCTCGTTCAGCCATGGCAATACTCGCGTGCATGCCGGCGGTCCGTACGAGTTCTCGAGCGCGTGGATGAGCGCCGCCGCGGGCGATCAGTGGGTGTCGGTGGATCTGGGTGCGCCGTGCAGCTTCGATCGGATCGCGCTCTACTGGATTCGCCGCGCCGCCGAAGGCGTCATTCAAGTCTCCGATGACGGCCGCGATTGGCACACGCTCGAAGCCCTGCCCGCCGCCACTGGCGCCGTCGACGATATCCACCTCGCCAGCGCCGCGAATGGCCGTTGGGTGCGCGTGATGCTGACCAAGGGGCAAACCGACGAGCCCTACATTCTGAGCGAGCTCGAAGTGTACGGCAAGGGCGGTCCCGTGCCACACGCAAAACCAGCGGCGACCGCAACCGCCGATGGACGCCTGCCACTCGCTGGCGGCGCCTGGCGCGTCGAGCGCGCTTCGCAGGTCCATTCGGCCGGCGGCGCGCTTTCGACCGCCGGCTTCCACGACGCCGATTGGATGATCGCCACCGTCCCCGCTACGGTACTTTCAAGCTACTTCAACGACGGCGCCATCCCCGATCCGAATTATGGCGACAACCAGAACGCTATTTCGGATTCTTTCTTCTACTCCGACTTCTGGTATCGCACCGAATTCACCGCTCCGCCGCCGGCGGCCGGCCGCCACGTCTTTCTCAATTTCGATGGCGTGAACTGGAAGGCGGAAGTGTTTCTCAATGGCCAGCGGCTGGGCCGCATCGACGGCGGATTCATGACCGGACGTTTCGACGTGACGGCGCTGCTGCGCACGGGTAAGCCCAATGCGCTGGCAGTGCGTATCGTCAAGAACGCCAACCCGGGCAGCGTCACGGAAAAAGACTTTCAAAGCCCCGGCAAGAACGGCGGAGCGTTGGGAGCGGATAACCCCACCATGCACGCTTCGGTCGGCTGGGACTGGATTCCCACCATCCGCGGCCGCAACACCGGCATCTGGGGCGATGTGTTCTTGAGCACGGCCGGCGCCGTGAGCATCGAGAATCCGCAGGCGGATACGATTTCGATCGCGGCCGATGGATCGTCGGCGGAGGTTGCGCTGGAAGCCACGCTCACCAATCACTCGGGCGCGCCGGTTAGCGGCAAGCTGCGCGGGCGTTTCGGCGAGGCTTCTTTTGAACAGGCTGTCACGATTGCCGCCAACGCATCCAAAACCGTGAAGTTCGATCCCGCCGCGGAGCCCGCGCTGCGCTTGCGCAATCCCAAACTGTGGTGGCCGAACGGATACGGCGATCTCAATCTGTATCGCGTGGAACTGGAGTTTGCCGCGGGCGGCGCGGTCTCGGATTCGAAATCATTCAACGCCGGCGTGCGCCGCTTCACTTACAGCGAGGAGGGTGGAGCACTGCGTATCTTCGTCAACGGGCGCCGCTTCGTGGCGCGCGGCGGCAATTGGGGCTTCCCGGAATCCATGCTGCGCTATCGCGCGCGCGAGTACGACGCGGCGGTGCGCTATCACCGCGACATGAATTTCACCATGATCCGCAACTGGGTGGGGCAGACGGGTGACGAAGCCTTTTACGATGCCTGCGACCGTTACGGGATTGTGGTCTGGCAGGATTTCTGGCTGGCCAATCCCTGGGACGGGCCGGATCCCGACGATAACGCGATGTTCCTGGCCAACGCGCGCGATTACGTCCTGCGCATGCGCCACCACCCTTCCATCGGCCTCTATGTGGGCCGCAATGAAGGGTATCCGCCGGAGCCGATTGAGCGCGGGCTACGCGGCATCCTGGCCGAACTCGACCCCGCCATCCATTACATTCCCAGCTCAGCCGACGACGTGGTGACCGGCCACGGCCCGTATTGGGCCATGCCGCCCCGTTTTTACTTCGCGCAGAGAGCCACCACCCAGCTCTCGAGCGAGCTTGGCATGCCCAACATCGTCACTATGGATAGCTTGCGCCAGATGATGCCCGAGGAGGCACGCTGGCCGCAGGGCGACGTGTGGGGGATGCACGATTTCAGCCTCGGCGGCGCGCAGCGTGGAGCGTCGTTCCGCGAAATGATCGACAAGAGTTACGGCGGCGCTTCCAACGTCGAAGATTGGATCGAGCTGGCGCAGTTCATCAATTACGATGGGTACCGCGCCATGTTCGAAGCGCAGGGCAAGAACCGCATGGGCATGCTGCTGTGGATGAGCCACCCCTGCTGGCCCTCCTTCGTCTGGCAAACTTACGATTACTATTTCGACCCGACAGCCGGCTACTTCGGCGCGAAGAAAGGCTCCGAGCCGCTGCATGTCCAGTGGAACCCGCTCACCGACAACGTCGAAGTGGTCAATTACAGCGGCGGCAACGCCAAGGGCCTGACGGCCTCCGCCGAGTTGCTCAATATGGATGGCAAGACTGCGTGGAGTAAGTCGGTTCACGTGGATAGCTCCGAGGATAGCGTGGTCACTCCGATTCACCTTGAGTTTCCCGCCGCGCTGACCCCGGTGCATTTCATCCGCTTGAAGCTGCTCCGCGGCGATGCAACGCTCTCGGATAACTTCTATTTGCGCGGCACTGAAGAAAACGACTTTCGCGCTATCCGCAGTTTGCCCAAGGCCACCGTGAAAGCCACAACCCGCGTGGAGCGGGAGGGCGGTGAATGGGTGCTGTGGACCGATTTGGAAAACGTGTCGACGCAGCCGGCCCTGATGGTCACCGTGAAGGCGGTGCGCGAGAAGACCGGCGACCGCATTCTGCCGGCACTTTATAGCGACAACTACGTTGCGCTGATGCCCGGCGAAACGCGCCGCATCGCCACCCGGCTGAATGATGCCGATACGCGCGGCGAGCGCCCCGCCATCGTAGTAGGCGGATTCAACGTGGCACCTGCGCGCTAAGTACGCCCGTTGGCGGAAGATCGAGCCTGGCAAGACACCGGCGGCAAGACCGCCGGCGTTACCGGGAAACACCGGCCACCGCCCGGCTGCTCCCTGCCGGCGGTCTTTGCCGCCGGTGCCTTTCGAACAAACGATCATGCGACACGGGCGTTACCTCACCGCCGCGAAAATGTAGAAGCTCGAGGGCCTTGCGCGCGGTCCTACTTGGGCGAGTAGGTCACGGTGATTTGGCAGCCGTGGCCGGAGCACAGGTTGTTGCCGTTGCCAGTTACCTTGATGCTGGAGATGTGATTGCCATCGCCGTGGCCGAACTCGCGTTCGTCCGGATTCCCAGTGCTCTTCCAGGTGTTAAAGGGCAGTTTCTTCTCCGTGATATGCACGCCCTTGTTGGCGGAGAGGGACGAAATAGTAAGCGATCCCTTGCCGTAGGTCAACCGGATCCACCAGGACTGGGTTGGGTCGATGCCGCACGTCGCCGAGCTGCCGCAGCGGTTGGTGCCTCCATCGGTGATCTGCAATCCGGTCAGCACACCGTTTAGGTTCTGGTGCTTGATTTCGGTTGCGCTGGAGTTCCAGGTCTGGTTTCCATCCAAACCGTCCGGGCGCAGCAGAAGGGAGCCTCCGTCGCCAATCACGATCTTGGTGTCGCTTTGAGCCTGTATTTGCGATGGGCTGCCGCACAGCAGCAGAACCGCGAGAGTGAGAGCAGTTGCGAGTACGATCCGTGTGATTTGCATGTTGCGTTCCTTTCCATCAGTCGATTTTAGGCGCCGCCGGGTTGACGCGCAGCAGTTCCGCATGCAGGCGCCGGATGGCCGGACGGTTCAGGTAAGATCGGAAATCCTCGGCGGGCCAGGAGGCCTTCAGCTCGCCGAGCGCGGCGGCGGCCTCGTCGGCGGCGCTGTCCGGCTTGCCGGATTCAAGCAGCCACACGCAGGCGCGCCAGAGCGATTCCGGCCGCTGGGCCGATTCGAGCAAGGCCCGCGCCCCGTCCGCGCTCTCGGCCGCCCGCGCCCGGTCGCCGGCAGCCAGCGCCGCTTCCGCCGAGGCCAGCAGCGCATCGGCCTCCTCGGCGGGCCTGCCGGTAGTTTTGGCCAGCTCGAACGCCTGGCGGCACGCCTCCAGGCCGCGTGCTCCGGAGCCGGAGCGGGCCAGCGCGAGGCCCAGCACCAGGCTGGCCTCGCACCGCGTATACGGGTCGCTCGCATCCGCGCCGCGGAGCAGAGCCTCGGCTTTAGCGCGGGCCTCGCCGAAGTGTTCCTGGAGCAAAACGATCTGGAGAGCGTTCACGGGATCGGATTCCGCGGCCTGCTTCGGCAGCACCGTCGAGTCGCCCTGGTGGCCGAGCATGGCGTCGATCAGGGCCACGTTGAGCTGATTGGTAGCCACGCCGGCGGAGTTGCCGATGACCTCGAAAAGGCGGCGCGTCTCGTCGAACATGCGCCGCGCCTGCGGCCATTGGCCCTGTAGCACTTCGAGCGAGGCCAGCCCTTCCTGCGCCAACGCCCGCGGCAGCGATGGCTCGGCCGGCTTCAGCGTGCCCAGTGTCTCGACGAAGGCGCGGTGCGCGCCCTGGTAGTCGCCCTTCTCGCGCGCGGCACGGCCCAACAGGATCAGCGCCAGCGCGGCCTCCGTCCGGAAGCTGCCCTGCCGGTAATAGCTGAGCGCGGCCTGCACGTCCTGCCAGCCTTGCGCCATGTCTCCCGTTTGGATGCGGATGCTGCCGAGATTCACCAGCGCGCGCGCTTCGCTCCGCTTCTCGCCGTTGCGCCGTGCGATGTCGAGCGCTTGCTGAATGGTGCGCAAGGCCTCGTCGGTGCGGCCTTTGACGAACAGCGCATTGCCCAGGTCGATCAACCCCCGCGATACCAGGTTTTCGATGCCGTCTGCGCGTGCGATGGCGATGGCTCGGTTGGCGTCGTCCAGCGCTTCGGCGTCCTGGCCGGCTTCGAGGTAGACGTTGCTCGATAAGAGCAGCAGCTTGATCTGTTGCTGGTCATTGCCCGCGACGTTGGCCGCCGACAGCGCCTTGCCAATCAGGTCGCGTGCTTCGGTGGGAGTGGCGGCATACCGGGCGCGAACATAGAGGCATTCCGTCGCGCCCTCCAGGTTGGAAGCCGCCTGGAACAGGTTCTCCGCCCGCTCGAGCGAGCGGCCGGACTCTTCCCGCGCGCCGGTCCGGGCCTGGAGCGCTCCCAGGCGCAGCCAGGCGGCGGCGTTCTGCCCGGCGTCCTGCCCGTTCAGGCGAATCGCCTCGGAATACGTCGCCATGGCCGGCTTGGTTTCCTGGCTGCGTTCCTGCGCGCGGCCCAGTTCGAGCAGTGCGCTGCCGCGCTCCTCCGGCCCCACCACGCGAGAGATTTCCCGGTAGATTCCCGCCGCGGCCTTAAACTCGCCGACGACGGTCTGATGAATCGCGTCGAGATGGAGTTTTTCGGCCGCCGGCAGCGAACCGACCGACGCCATCGCTTTCAGCAATTCGTCCTTGGCGCGTTCCAGGTAGTCGAGTTCATACCAGGCTTCCGCCAGGTAGGCGTGCGCCATCGCGTAGGATGGGTCGATTTCCGCCGCCCGCGCCAGCAGCTTGCTCGCCCGGTGATAGCTCCCATAGCGCAGCGCGGCCAGGCCGTCGCGATACCAGCCCACCGCGGCCGGCGCCGGGTCGCGATGGCGCTTCGTGTTCCACAACCACGCCGCCGCGCCGCCTCCTGCGCAGACGATGCCTCCCGCCAGCGCAGCTACCGCCCGGCGGCGCGAATGGACACGTCCCGGGGTCTGCAGATCGGCCAACAATTCGCCGGCCGATGCGTAGCGTTTCTCGCGGTCCTTTTCGAGCAGCTTGAGGACGATGCTGTCGAGCTGCGCGGGCGACTGCGGGTTCACCCGCGAAGGCGGCGGCGGCGCCCACGTCAGCAATCGCGCCAGAACCGACGGAAGGGCGTCCGCGGCGAACGGCGCCTTGCCGGTCAAGCACTCATATAGCACCACGCCGAGCGAGAACAGGTCCGAGCGGGCATCCAGAGTTTCGGCCGTAGCCTGTTCGGGCGACATGTAGAGCAGCGTCCCGGAAAAGCCTTCGATGGTTCGCGTGATGTCCGTCGAGGCCTCGCCCGACGCTGGCAGCGAGGCTGGCCGTGCGATGCCGAAGTCGAGCACCTTCACCTCTCCCTCGGCCGTGATCTGGATGTTGCCGGGCTTGATGTCGCGGTGGATGACGCCATGGCGGTGCGCCTCCGCCAGCGCCGACGCCACTCCGGTGGCCACCTTCATCGTCTCCTCGATGCTCAAGCGCCGCTGGCTGAGGGTGCGCGCTAAACTGGCGCCGGACACCAGCTCCATGGAGATGAACGCGTCGCCTTCAGGGTCTTCGACGTATTCGTAGATGTGCGCGATGTTGGGGTGCGAGAGCGAGGAGGCGGCGCGCGCTTCCTTGAGCAGGTTGGCGCGCAGTTTCGCATCGTCGCGGCCGCTCAAACAGAACTTCAGCGCCACGCGGCGTCCTAGTGTGAGATCCTCGGCTTCATAGACCACGCCCATCCCGCCTTCGCCTAGCTTGGAGACGATGCGGTAATGGGTGACCGTGGTGCCGATCATAGACTGATAGACTTTGTGTTGGCCGGAGTTTTCCCCTTGGACTCCGGTTGTGTAAGTATACACCCGCGGGCGGCCATGCGTTACGGGTCTTTTCAGAGCCGAAAATAGTTAATTCCCGCGAAATCTAAATCCTGGGGCTTGCTGCAAAGAGTTTCGTGGTGCATACTTCGCACTAAGGGGAATTTCGATCCACCCATGAACGAGGCGGCCCTCCAGACTGAGATCGAACGGTTCGGCAGGCTCTACGTGGCGTCCAGCCAGGTCAGCCACGCTGTGGTGCGCAGCGGGTCGCAGCAGGAACTGCTGGACCGGGTGGTGCGCATACTGGTGGAAGCCGGGAGGTTCGCCATGGCGGTGGTTGCCTGGCATGACCCCGCTACTCACCAACTGGTCCCGGTGGCCCGGTTCGGGGATCCGAAAGGCTATACCGACCGCATCCGGGTGTTCGGCGACGATAGGCCGGAGGGTCAGGGCCCCTCGGGGACTGCTTTCCGTTTGGCCAAGCCCTATGTCTGCAACGACTTTCTGAACGATCCCCACACGATGCGCTGGCGAGAGGACGCGTCGGAGTCCGCTTGGCGCGCTTCGGCCGCCTTCCCCATCCTCATCGGCGGGTCGCCGCGCGGTCTGCTCTCCGTCTATTCGCTCGAACCTGGTGCGTTCGGTCCGGACCAGGTGGAGCTGCTTGAGGGAGTTACGCTTGACGTGGCATTTGGCATTGAGCACCTCGAAGGGGTGGAGCAGCGGCGCCGCGCGGAAGCGGCGCTCTTCGCCAGCGAACGCCGTTTGCAATTGGCAATGGAGGCTGCGGCGCTCGGTTCGTTCGATTTCGATCTCCGGACCGGAAAGAGGGTCTGGAGCGAGTTCTCCGAGCGCATGTACGGATTCGAGCCCGGAGGTTTCGACGGGACATATGAGGCCTTTGCCAAACGCGTCCACCCGGACGATTTACCCAAAGTGACTCGGGACATGGACACGGCGCGCGACTCTCATGGCGTCTTTTCCCACGAGTTCCGCGTTATCTGGCCGGACGGAAGCCAGCATTGGCTCTTCGGCAGGGGCGGGTTTCTCTATACCGACTGCGGCGAGCCATACCGGATGTACGGCGCGGTGGTGGATGTCACCGAACGGAAGCGCGTGGAAGCAGCCTTAGGCGAGAGCGAGGAGAGGTTACGGCAGGCGGTCCGCGTTTCCCATATCGGCATTTTCGATCACGACCATGTCACAGATACCGTCTATTGGTCGCCGGAAATGCGGGCGATCTACGGCTGGGGCCCCGAGGAACCTGTCACGTTGCAGGCGTACCTCAAATGCGTCTACCGCGCCGACATGGAGAGAATCGCCGCCGGCGTCAAGCGCGCCCATAACCCGGCAGGAGACGGCCTGTTCGACGTCGAGCATCGGGTTGAGTTCCCTGACGGATCCATCCGTTGGACCAGCATCCGGTCTCAGACCTTCTTCGACGGCGAGGGCGCCGAGCGGCGGCCGGCTCGAACCATTGGCGCCGTCAGGGATATTACTGAGCAAAGGCAGGCCGAGGAAGAGCAGAAGAAACTGGCAACCCTGGTGGCCATGAACCGCGATGCCATCGGTATCATGACCATGGAAGGCCGCCTGGTTTACCTGAACCACGCCGCCATGACTTTGTTTGGCGTGGCTTCCATCGAGGAGGCTTGCCTGAGGACGCTTTTCGACCTGGTTGCAGAGAGCGATCGGGAGCAAGCCCGTGCTGACCTGGACGCAGCCCTGAACCGCGGATACTGGTCCGGTGAAGCGCGTATACGGAACCTGCGAACGGGCCAGCCGATCGACATCGAAGGCACCCTGTTTCAGATCCGCGACGGCAACGGCGCCCCGCTCTATATCGCCGCATTTGCACGCGACATTGCGGAGAGGAAGCGGGCCGAGGCGGAGAAAGCGAAGTTGGAGGAGCAACTGTTTCAAGCGCAGAAGATGGAGTCCATCGGCCGTTTGGCCGGGGGCGTGGCGCATGACTTCAATAATCTGCTGACGGTGATCAATGGCTACAGCCAACTGGCGCTATCCGAGTTGACACCCGAAGATCCGCTCTGGAGCTCGATGGAGGAGATCTGCAAGGCGGGGGAACGCGCCGTGGGATTGACCCGGCAGCTGCTGGCCTTCAGCCGCAAGCAGATTCTGCAACCGCGCGTGCTGGATCTCAACCGCGTGGTGTCGGATTTGCGGCCCATGCTGGAGCGTCTGATGGGTGAGGACGTCGAGGTGCGCGTCGCGCTCGACGCGTTGCGCGGAACGGTTCGCGCCGACCCGCATCACATGGAACAGGTCGTTATGAACCTCGCGGTGAACGCCCGGGACGCCATGCCGGCCGGCGGCAGGCTGCTGATCGAAACGGCTGCCGTGGAACTGGATGGAAGCTATGCCGGGCTGCATCCCGAAGTGAACGAGGGCCACTATGTCATGCTGGCGGTGAGCGACAGCGGCCTGGGGATGGATGAACAGACGCGGCGGCGGATCTTCGAGCCGTTTTTTACCACCAAGCCGGTCGGCAAAGGAACCGGGCTCGGGCTGTCGACGGTCCAGGGAATTGTGGCGCAAAGCGGCGGCCACATCAGCGTCGACAGCGAACCGGGCCGGGGGACCACGTTCAAGATCTACCTGCCCGCAGTTGCCGGTCTGGCGGCGGAAATGGGCGTACCGGCGGGCGTTGCGGCGTTGGGAGGGAACGAAACCGTCCTGGTAGTGGAGGACATGGCTGAAGTTCGCGACTACACGGTCACGGCGCTCAAGGCATACGGCTATCGCGTGATCCAGGCGGAAAACGCTGGCGAAGCGCTGCTGGTCTGCGAGCGGGAGGCTGGCCGCATCCACCTGGTATTGACTGACGTAGTGATGCCGAACGTGGGCGGTCCGGAACTGGCCGTCCGCCTCAAGGAACGCCGCCCGGGTATCGAGGTGCTGCTCATGTCCGGCTATACCGACAACGCCATTTCTATCAATGGCGCGCTGGACGAACATCTCCATTTCATCGAGAAGCCGTTCAGCCCGGACCAATTGGCCAAAAAGGTCCGCGCCGTGCTGGGACCGCCCGGCCATAGCGCATAGCCCCTTAGCGCGGCTTGCCCGTGCACCTTCCGGGGCCGTCCGGCCTCCAAGAGCCGAGAGTCATCTCGGCTTTTCTTGGTTCTCATCTTCCCTCGGCCAGCCACGCTTCCGAAGCAGCGCAGCATTATCCGCGGGGGAGGGATACGTTGGAGTGGGAAGACCGCCCCGGAAGTTGCTAACGGCGCCGGGCCACCGGCCCAATCCGGTTCTCGGTGGCGAGGAGGGGCCGGAAATTGGGAAGGTAATTGGTAGGCCCGGCTGGACTCGAACCAGCGACCACCTGCTTAGAAGGCAGGTGCTCTATCCACCTGAGCTACGGGCCCGCGGGGCACGCGTCTACACCGTCATCATAGCAGGTGGGACCGTGGCGCCTGGTTGTTGTGACGCGGGGCGGGTGCTTCAGCCGCGCCGGGATTCCGTGATAATGTAAGGACCGGCCGCCAGACAAAAAAATTGGCGAACCGGCTTCCCTATTATGACCGACCCCAAGCTGCCAGTACTGATCTCCGCCGAGAAGATCCAGGCCCGGATTCGCGAGTTAGGCGCACAGATCTCCGCCGACTATCCGCAGGGCGACCTCTATTTCGTCTGCATCCTGAAAGGAGCGTGCTTTTTCCTCACCGACCTGGCGCGCGCTATGAAGCGCGACGTGTCGGTGGACTTCATGGGCATCTCGACTTATGGCAAGGGGAAGACCAGCTCCGGCGAGGTCCGGGTGACCAAGGACCTCGATATCTCGATCGAGGGCAGCAACGTGATCATCGTGGAAGACATCGTGGATAGCGGCGTGACGCTGAACTACCTGATGCACGTGCTCGATCAGCGCAAGCCGCACTCGATACGGATCGCCGCGCTGCTCGACAAGCCCGAGCGGCGTTTGCGTCCGGTCCACGTGCATTACTCCGGCTTCCAGATCCCCGACCGTTTCGTGGTGGGATATGGCCTGGACTACGCCGAGAAGTACAGGAACTTGGACGACGTGTGCGTGCTGGATGCGGAATAGCGCCGTTCGGGCAGCCCCCCGTGGAATCGCAAGCGCCCAAACTCGTCGGGAAACCCGTTCAGCACTCCACAATGGAAAGCGGCAAGCGCCGCCGACTTCGCTGAATCGCCCTCCATCCAGGATTCGATCACGCGATGGAAGCGCGCGTGGGTCGCCGGGTTGTAGCCGCGACGGAACAGGTTGTGCGCCGTGCGTTCGACGCGGTTCTGTTCGACGGAGCGTATGTACTCCGGCAGGCTCATGCTGGTCTTCTGCCAGGTCCTCCGCGGACGCTTCGGCAGTTGCAGGATATCTTCCGGCACGCTCGAGAGCATCTGATTCGACGTCCGCCGCAGCTTCCGCTTCCGGATCGCTTTTACGAGCGGGCGGTTTTTTCGGTCGGCGTGCGGATACTCGCCGCCCGGGACCCTGTCGTGCGCGTAGGACTCCCGCTTCTTCTGTTGAGGGGCCTTAGAACGCGCCATCACTCTTACCTATACGAGCCACCCCGGCATCGCCGCCGCGCAGCCTCAATAACGAAAAAAGCCTCCGTGGTTAACGGAGGCTTTTGATTTAAACCGGGCGACTTCCTACTCTCCCACACACTTGCGCGTGCAGTACCATCGGGGCTGAGAGGCTTAACTGCCGTGTTCGGGATGGGAACGGGTGGGTCCCTCTCGCTAAGGTCACCCAGAA
>Ga0187887_10002978_pt1 | contig 13300 bp, 11 predicted proteins | sample June2016WEW_7_10_FD_132977 | JGI IMG/M metagenome (GOLD analysis project Ga0187887, IMG submission 132977) | Peatland microbial communities from SPRUCE experiment site at the Marcell Experimental Forest, Minnesota, USA - June2016WEW_7_10 | ecosystem: Environmental > Terrestrial > Soil >...
GCAGGCCACCGCGTGCCGCGGCGCCTTGGACGGATTCATCGCGGAAGTCATCGAGGACCACATTCGCGAACATATGGTGGATCCGCAGGCGCGGCCCGAGGCGCCGCAGGCCGTCGCGGCGGAGGCGCTCATCGAGATCGTGCACCAGTACTTGAAGAGGTGAGTATTCGCGGGAATCGATCAGTGCGGCCTGTCCACCCTCGCCGCCGTGACGTACTCATACTCGAGGCGCACCTCGGTACCGCCGCCATTCGAGTTGCCCGCATGAAGAAGTGCCCCGATCGCGGAAGCCCGATGGCGCATGGAGGCCCAGCCAAGGCCGCCGCTCGGTACCGAGCCGTCCGGTAGGCCGATGCCATCGTCGCGCACGATGAGTGCGACGGTCCTGTCCGTCGCCGCCAGAATGAGGTCGATCCGGTCTGCGCCGGCATGTCTCACGGCGTTCGTGAGGGCTTCCTGAGCGATGCGATAGATGTGGTCCTTGGCTTCCTCGGGCAGCGCGGACGGCTCCCCGGCCTTGATCGTCACGCTGATCGCAGGCGGCCCGCTGTGCTGAAAGCGATCGGGTAGACGCTGAAGCGCGGCGGACAGATCCCCGCCGTTTTCAGCGAGAGCCGACAGCCCGCGGGCGATGGCCCGGCAGCTCGCCACCGCGCCGAGCGCCACGCTCTCCATGAGTGCGAGATTCCTCAGCTCGAGCGCACCGCCCTTGCTCACGCGGGCGGTCTCGGCGCGCGCGAGCAGCGACAGTGCCAGCAGGTCCTGGCCGAGTCCGTCATGCAATTCTCGGCCCAGTTTCCGCTCGGCACGGTCTGCCGCGTCCAGAAGCGCGCCGCGCAGACGATTGCGGTCCGTGACGTCGTCGCTGAACACCAGCCGTGCCGGACGGCCATCGAACTCGATCGGCTCGGCATGCAGTTCGACCTCGATGATCGCGCCGCCGCGGGTCCGATGCCGGTGCTCTCCCTTGTCCAATTCCGCTGTCGCAGCATCCGGCGCCGCGGTGCCCGGGAGGTCCCGCGAGTCCACGGTCGACACGCGCAAATCCGCGAACTCCGCGCGCGTGTAGCCGTAGAGACGCGTGGCCGCCTCGTTGACCATTAAAACCCTGAGATCGCTTGGATCGTAGACCCACAAAGCACGCGGACTCGATTCGAACAGCACGCGGTAGCGCTTCTCGGAGGTGACCTGCCGCCGGTAGGCCGCGTCTCGCTCCGCGAGGAGCGACGTGATCAACATGCCGAGCACCGAGATGACCAGAATGAAGGTCCACACCACCGCGATGGCGTCTTCCGGCCGTGTCGCCAGCGGTCCGCGGCCATCGATGAATGCGGCGCTTTCGATCAACGCCAGCGCGAGCGGAATCACCGCAGCCACCGCCGCCCCGAAGCGGATGGCCGACCAGGTAACCAGTATGAGGGCGACCAGAAACAGCGGCAGGCTGGCCACCCAGGGCAACGGCAGGAACGCGGCGATCGCCCAGCCGATGAGAACCAATGCGATGGACCACAGCTCGGGAAACCGGCCGCGCAGGTTCCGCCATGTCGCCCTGCGCAGCAGGCCCGATGCCGGTATGACGAGGGCGACCCCGCTGCTCCAGTTTGCGATCCAGCAGGCGGCGAACACGAAGAGCGGCCGCTGGAAAATGGGGCGGCCGCCCGCATCGAGCAGCGCGCGCACCATGCCGTGACCGGCGTGATCGAGCTGAAGGCCCGCAACGCCCAAGACGGCGGTAGCCGCAATGCATCCCATGACAGTGGCGCCGAGCGCAGCGGCAAGCCAGAGCAAGAGGGGGTCTTGCCAACGTTCGAGCGCCGGATTCACGCGCCATGCACGGAGCAAGGCGCGGATGGCGCCCGCAAACACCGTGGCCGAAATTCCCTGCAAGACCGCGGCGGCCGGCGGGATGCCTCCGACCACCAGGCCGCCGCCGATGGCGCCGGCCAGCACTCCAGGCCAGCGATTCTGTCCGCGGAAGTACAACACAGCGACCGCCAGGCCGAAGGGTACCCACGGTAACGGCGCCCGAGTGGCGTTGATCGGGTAGGGATCGCCCGCCGCGCGAACCAAGCAAGCCGCGACGGCAGCTAAAGCGATCATGCAACCCATGACAGCCAGCGATTCCCACGCCAACCGCCCGCGCGACTCACCGGCGTTCTCGATCAACTCAACGCTGCTTACGACCTTCCCCTAATAAACGCGAGCCCAATGCCAACTCAGTCTGCCATTATATGGCCATTATTCCCGCGCCGCGCCCGCGACCAACGGCGCGCTCGCTCGGGGTCACCTATGGATTCGCAGACTCCGTACCAGTATGCCGACACCGATCGAGCTCGACGCCCCGAATTGTCTCTATCCCGTCTCGGCGTGCCCACCCGCCGCTTCGCCCGAGCTGACGAGTGAGCTTCGGGTCGAGGTCCTGGTGGTCGGCGGCGGCTACACGGGATTGTCGACCGCGCTGCATCTCGCGGAGCGCGGCCGCTCCGTGGCTCTGCTCGAAGCGCGAGAGCCCGGATTCGGCGCGGCCGGACGCAATGGAGGTCAAGTCAATGCGGGGCTGAAGTTCGAGCCCGATGCCGCGGAGCAGGCGCTGGGCCCGGTGTTCGGGCCGAGGCTCGTCGCTATGGCGCTCAACGCACCGCAATTTCTTTTTGCGCTCATCGACCGGCTCGGCATCGAATGCGAGGTCTGCCGGAGCGGCACCCTGCGCGTCGCCCACTCGCTTCGGCATGTGGGCGCATTGCAGGCGGCCGCCGAACAATGGCGACGGCGCGGCATCCCGGTGGAACTATGGTCGAGGGAGCGCATCGCCGCGGCCACCGGCACCGGACGCTACCTCGCCGCGAGCTTCGACCCGCAAGGCGGATCCCTCAATCCGCTCGGCCTCGCGCGGGAACTCGCCTCGGCCGCACAACGCGCCGGCGCGAGCATCCACGGCTCATCGCCGGTCGTGGCGCTGCTGCGCGAAGGCAATGGCTGGCGGGCCCGGACACCGCGCTCCACCGTACGCGCAGATCGGGTGCTCATCGCCACCGACGGCTACTCGGGCGGCTTGGTGCCGCGCCTTGCCCGCAGCATCGTACCCATCTTCAGCGCCATCATCGCAACTGCGCCCCTGGCGGACGGCCTCGCCGCCTCGATCTTGCCGGGCCGACAAGTAGTTTACGAAACCGGGAACATCACGGTGTACTATCGGCGCGATGCGTCCAACCGCCTGTTGATGGGGGGACGGGGGCCGCAACGGAAAGCGCTGAATCGCCACGATTATCGGCACCTGGTGAGCTATGCCCGAAGTTTGTGGCCCGAGCTCGAGTCTATCGACTGGACCCATTGGTGGAACGGGCAATTCGCATTAACCTCCGATTTCTACCCCCGATTACACACGCCCCAACCAGGCCTGTTCGTGATGCTGGGCTACAGCGGGCGGGGTGTCGCGCTCGCCTCGGCGATGGGAGCCGAGCTGGCATCGGTGCTCGCCGGAGCTCCCGCGGACTCGTTTCCATTGCCGGTTACCCCGATCCGAACGATGCCTTTCATCGCTTCTGGCGATTGGGAGTGAATGCTCGCGTCGCTTACGGCCGGCTGCTCGACCGGACCGGCCGCTGAACGCCGCGCCCCACGTCTTCTCACGATGCCCGAGGTTCGCATGTCGCTGCAGGTAATACTCTTGTTCGGCGTACTGTTGGTGATGAACGCGGCTTTCTATGTCGCCTGGATCGTCTGCCGTAAAACGTATGTGGGCCGCAAGCGACCGTTGATGATCGAATATCCGGTGGGATTGGTATTTGCCTTCTTCGATACGCTCGGCATCGGCTCGTTTGCTCCGACCACGGCCGTTCTCAAGTTTCAAGGAAAAATCGGAGACGAGCTCATTCCGGGAACCTTGAATATCGGCCTCAATATGGCCGCGATGCTCGAGATGGTCATATTCGTGACCGTGATCGTGATCGATCCCGTCCTGCTCATGGCAACCATCCTGTCGGCCGCGTTGGGCGCGTGGATCGGCGCGGGTGTCGTCAACCGTATGCCGCGGCCGGCCATCCAATTGGCGATGGGAGCGGCTCTGCTCATCGCCGGCTGCGTGTTCGCGGCGACCAACCTGCATCTGCTGCCGGGCGGCGGTGTCGCCTATACGCTCACCGGATGGCGATTCGCCGTGGCGGTCGGCGTGAACTTCGTGCTCGGCGCGTTGATGAGCGTCGGCATCGGGCTATATGCGCCGTGCATGATCGTCGTGACCCTGCTCGGTTTGCATCCGCTTGCCGCCTTTCCCATCATGATGGGCTCGTGTGGACTGGTACAGCCGACCGCGGGACTGCAATTCTTTCGGTCGGGACGCTTCGGATTTGGAACCTCGATAGCTCTGGCCATCGGATCGATTCCCGGCGTATTTCTTGCGGCGTTCGTCGTCAAGCGGCTGCCGCTCGCGGCGCTGCGCTGGCTGGTGGTGCTCGTCGTGATCTACGCGGCCGTCACGATGTTGCGCTCGTTCAGGGCCGGACGCATGGAGCTCGCGGCCGCACGAAGAATTCCTGCCACTTCCTGAGCGGCATTCCGGAATTCTCTGAACGTCTCAGCGCGGGTTCACAATTGCCTCGAGCTCCTGAGCCCGACCCGCCTCGCGCGATCACGCAAACTCGCTGCCATTTGGGAAGTCGCTTGCACGCATTGTACGAAACCGATTCCGTACACGACCCGAAACACCAACGCGAGTACCAATATCGACACCAGGAACGTGTGCCCGGTCACTATCATGCCTCCCCGGCTGCCCTCCGGCAGCATGCTTGCAACGATGACCATGAGGATTGGACTGAAGATCGCAAGGGATACGAATATGCAATCGAACAAGTAGGTGTTCTTGGGGGTTGTCGGCGTCATTTGAGCATCTCCTGGTTAAGTCGCACAAAAAATGTGCCCTGATCATTGCCTGCGGCTTTCATGGTCAAGCGGCTGCCGCTCGCGCCGCTCTGGCTGGTGATGTGCTCGGCGTGCTCTACGCGCCCGTCGCTATTTTGCGCTCGTTCGAGGCGGAGGGATCGGGTCGGTGACCGCACGACGGATTCCGAATGCAACACCCGCGACGCGCGGGTGTTGCAGCGCGCGGGTGTTGCAGCGCAGGCTCAATAACCTCCTCCCGTCATCGTCGTGCTCGTCGAGGCGGTGATCGTCCCGAATACGCCGTCGGTTTGATCGGCAAATCCAGCCGTGTAGAAAAGAGTCGTCAGCGGCTTATCGGAATCCCCGTTGCCGAACACCAACGACCACAATCCGGGAAAGGCGAAGGGTTGCCCATTGCTGCCCATGAGCGGCCCCACCGAGGTCGCCAATTGCGTTCCATTGGGCGTGAAGATGTTGATTTTCCCGTCGCCGAAATTGCCGATCAGTACGTCTCCCGCGAGAGAGCCGAATCCGCTGGGCGCCACCGTGATCCCCCAGGGTGCATTGAGCGCGCCCGCCGAGGCGAAGCGACTCACGAGATTGCCGGAGAGATCGAACACGTCGACGTATCCCAAACCGGCCCCCGGCACCTCATCGTGTTGGGCGGTGTCCTGCATGGCATAGGTCACGTAGAGTTGGTTGTTGACGGCCGATATGCCGAAGGGAACGAATCCCTTCGGAATCGCCGGGTCTTGGAATTTACCCTGCATATCCGCCGGCTTGGCAAAGTTCGTGTCGAACACATCGACTTTGTTGTTGTGCAGATCGGTCGCATAAAGAAAAGTCGCGCCGTTGACCGTGCCTAACGCCAGACCTTTATAAACCGCGTGATTGGCGCCGTTCGCGATGCCGTCGTCGTATGCGGTGACCGCGGTCGAGCCGCTATCCATCGCCCATCCGGCGATCGTGCCGCCCTCGCCATCGAACAAGAACAACGCGGTTTCTTGACCCTTGCTCGTGGTAATGAGGAAACTGCCGGTGCCGTTATAGACTTGTCCCGTCGGGTTGGCCTGCACGCCCGCCGCCGAGGCTGGAATGGCGATGCCGGTGCTGGCAGAACCGGTCACTTCCTGCGTCTCTACATCCCCCGCGCCGCTGTACAGAGTGGCGAGATTGCTGTTGTTGTCCGCGATCCAAAACGGCAATCCGGTGGCGACCGCGATCCCCCAAGGATTCTGCAAATTGGCATCCACCGTCTTCGCTGATGCGACGACCTCCGCTTTATCCGCGACCAAGGCAGTGTCGGTAAAAACCACCGTCGATGGCTGCGGACTCGCCGCGCTGGCCGCGGGGCCCGCGCCGCTGCTTCCGCCGCCGCTTCCACCGCCGCCGCAGGCCGCGATGATCAAGGCACCGAGGGCGGTGACAGCCGCCGGAACGATCACGCGGCTCTTCTGCAAGTGATTCGATTTCATTGCTCCTCCATATCGAATTGCAAGTAACTACCCGCGTGAGTACCGCACCATCGAGAAAAGGTTATTCGTGCAGTGAATTTGTCTGCCGGCGCTCTCCGTTCGGAGAAGCAGACTTCCGATGCGGGAAATTTATTCCGGCTTTTTTGCGATGGCGGCGATCGCTGTCGCCGCTTCGGTGCGCGTGTTTGACGCAGCATTTGCTGGCATCTTGCTGGTAACGGTGCGATCCTACCGCGGCTTTTTACGTGCGGGCCGGCCACCGGCATGGAGTTTTTGTCAGCGATGTTCGAGGAAGGATCCGATCGTGACGATGCCGGTTGTCCGATAGCGGGTGTCGTCGCCTTGTCGATGGTCCTGTTGAGTGCATCGCCACTCTGCAAGAGCGCGGACCTATGGGGCGGCTCGATCGATCTGACCAGTGACTACTTGGTGCGCGGAGCTTCCCGCAGCGACGATCATTCCGCCCTGCAGCTCGACCTTCACTATGTGAGCTCCTCGGGATTCGTGACGGGAGTTTTTGCGTCCAGCACGCAGATCGATCCCGAGGCGCGGCGCGATGCGGAACTCAGCGCCTTCCTGGGGTACGCGTGGTCGGACGGCAACGATTGGCAAGGGAAGATTCTCGCGGCCGATTACAGCTATCCGTGGAATCAGGCGGGCTCGCTCTACAACTACGATGAAATCGATGTGCAGGTCTCTTATCAGCAATGGATCCAGCTTGCTCTCGGGTTTTATCCGGACGTGCGACGCTATTCCTACGACGGCGGCCTCGTCCGTGTCATGGCCGAATCGGCGGAGCTGAACCTGCAGCGGCCCCTGATCGGCAAGCTGTCGGCCACCGCAGGCATCGGGTATTACGAGCTGGATGGCGCGGATCGGGGGGGCTACGCCTATTGGAGCGCCGGTGCCGCCTATGATTGGGCCCCCATATCCCTCGGGCTGTCTTATGTCGGGGCATCCGGAGCGGCTAACTCATTGTTTTATAATGCCGCTGTCGGTGGACGATGGTCCGGTACGGTGATTTGGCGCTTTTAGGCGCACCCCGCGCGTTGCAACTTTTTTGCTCCGAACGGGCACATACGGAGCATGATCCACAGAGCTTCAGGAGCGGGGCAAGCCCCGATGATATCGTCGGCCAAAGGCACCAAGGAATGCGATGTCGATCGCGTGATCGCCATAGCGGCGGGCAACCGCTCGGCGTTCGAGGAGCTATACCTCGCTTATCACCGCCGCCTCGCGCGCTTTCTGTTCAGGTTCACCCCGCGATACGAAAACATCGAAGAGATCATCAACGATACCTTCATGACCGTATGGCAGAGCGCCCGGGACTTTCGAAATGACTCGCGGGTCTCGACCTGGATCTTCGGCATCGCGTATCACACGGCGCTGAAGTCCTTACGACGCCAGCGACACCATACCGCCGCGTTGAGCCTCGACGATTATCCCGAGCAGACCGTCGATCCGGGAGCGGAAACCGAAGTGCAGGATTGGTTGGCCCATGGTTTGGACCGGCTGCCTCCCGAGCAACGCCTGACCTTGGAGCTCGCCTACCACCTGGGGCACTCGCTCGAAGAAATCGCCGCGATCACGGGTACGCCGGTCGGCAGCGTCAAGGCCCGCATGTTTCACGCCCGGCGGAAGCTCCGCCAACATCTGCCGGCGCTGGACGGCAGCGCGCACGAATTCTCAGCGAGAAGCGAATGAATCACCCCGACAGCAGCTGCGCGGCGGAACACCAAGAGATCTCCGAGCTCATCCCTTGGTACGTCAACGGTACGATCGACGCGATCGACCGCCAAAAGCTCGATGCGCACTTCCTGACCTGCGCCGCCTGCCGCGGCGAGATGCTGGAAGAGCGCCGGATTTACCAGGCGATGTCGGCGGATTCGGGCATCGAATACATGCCGGCCGCATCTTTCAAGCGCCTGCAGGCGAGGATCGATGCAGGCGAAGGTACGGCTGCCTCGGCGCCCAGGGCGCCGGCGGCTCCAATCCCGCGTCGTCCGCCGGCCCCGGGCATCCATCGACACATGTCGCGGCAGCGCTTGATCGCGGCATCGATCGCCGTGCTGGTCCTGTCGATCAGTCTGGTGTCGGCCGATAAGTGGTACCGGCTCCGAGGCCGGGAGGCGCGGCCCGATTATCACACGGTCACCACCTCCGAGCCGCGCCCGCCGGATGAGGTCATTCGCGCGGTATTTTCGCCGACCATCACGCTGGTGGAGCTGCAGGCGATTCTGCAAGAGGCGCAGCTGCGGATCGTTTCCGGGCCGACGGAGGCCGGGGTTTATTCCTTGGCGGCCAGCACCGATCGTCCGGTCAATTCTTCGCTGGCGCTGCTGCGCCGGCATGCGGCGGTTCGTTTCGCGGAAACCACGCGGCTCGGCGAAACCCGCGGGCGCAGCGAATCTCCATGAACCGATGGACGGCGATCGGTCTGACGCTGTCCTTGCTCGGCGCGTGCAGCACGGCGCCGCCGCGGATCGAATCCCACGCCCTCGGCAAGGTCACCGGCCAATCAGGCGATCGTTACATCATCGCGGCGGTCGACAACGATCCCAGCGCCTTTCTCGCCAGTGCCGGCAGCACGCCGCATGGCTACGACAATATTGCGCTGTACGGCCCGACGTCGCGGGCGCAGGCGCTCATGCGTTCGCTGGAAAAGGAATATCGACTGCGTGAGATCAGCGACTGGCCGATCGAGCCGCTGCACATGCATTGCGCCGTGCTCCAGATTCCCGACGGCGCCGACCGCGCCGCGCTGCTCGCGACGATCTCGGCCGATCCACGCATCAAGCTCGCGCAACCCCTGCAGTCATTCGCCACGCGCAGCAACGATTACAACGACCCCTACCTGGAACTGCAACGCGGGCTTCGGCAAATGAACGTGCTCGAGGCGCATCCCTGGTCGACCGGCGAGGGAGTGAAAGTGGCCATCGTAGACACCGGGGCCGACATCGGGCACCCGGATTTGCGCGGCAGAATCGCGGCGGCGGACAATTTCGTCGATTCCGATGCCGATCGGTTTCGGCGCGATAGGCACGGCACGGAAATGGCCGGAGCCATTGCGGCGGTCGCCAACAATCACGAGGGCATCGTCGGTGTGGCCCCCGGCGTGCGCCTTTTCGTGTTCAAGGCCTGCTGGCAACTGCACGACGACGCCGATGCCGCCACTTGCAATTCCTTTACGCTCGCTCGAGCCCTGGTTGCCGCCTTGGATGCTCACGTGCAAATCATCAATCTGAGCCTGACCGGCCCGGATGATCCGTTGCTGAGCGATCTCATCCACGAGGGACTCCGGCGCGGCGTGGTGTTCGTGGGGGCCGCATCCTCCACGGCGGATGGACGGGGATTGCTGCATCAACCGGGCGTCATCGAGGTCGCAAGCGTCGAGACTCCCTCCCCGTCGGACACCGCGCTGTATGCGCCCGGGCGCGACATTCTCACGCTGATGCCGGGGGGCCATTACGACTTTGCCACCGGCGATTCCATCGCAACCGCCCAAGTGAGCGGCGTCGTCGCCCTCTTGCTGGCTGCCCATCATGCTCTGACGGCCGCCGCTGCCTACAAACTTCTACAGAGCACCAGCGCTCATCCCGGCAGCGGCTCCGGCTCCGGCGCCGGCTCCGTCGCTGCCGTGGCCGGCGCAGTGGATGCGTGTGCCGCGGTGACCGCCCTGCTGGGCCGAGGGAACTGCACTCGGCCGACGGGGACCGACCCCGCGGACGATCCGGTCCATCATCTCGCGCTTCACTGAGCGTGGGCCAAAACCAACCGCGTTAAGCCGCTTCTGGAGGAATCGGCACCCCCTCTCCATCCCCACCGAGAGCTAGGTTGGGTGTTAGCCGCAGGGTGTTCACTTGCCCCGTAGTCGTATGGATTATCATGGCAACGAGCCGTGAACGTGGAACCCAAGGGGGAATTTTGAATACCGCGCAAATGATGGGGTGTCTTGTGATCTTCATGGCTGCATCCGGTGCGCATGCGGAGAATTGCAGCAAGCTCACAGGAATGAAAATTTCCCATGCGACCGTCACCCATGCCGAGGAAATGCCGGCGTCGGACGCAACCGGCCTCCCCTACTGCCGCGTGCAGGCGAGATCCACCCCCACCGAGGACTCCGACATTCGATTCGAGCTCTGGATTCCGATCGGATCTGCGTGGAACGGCAAATTCGAGCAGGTGGGTAACGGCGGATTTGCCGGCGAGATTCCCGCCCGTTCGATGGCACACGTGCTCGCATTGGGATTCGCGGTGGCGGGCACCGACGACGGTCACCGGTCGGCCGATATGACGGACGCCGGCTGGGCGCTCCATCACGAGGAGAAGGTCAAGGATTATGGATGGCGGGCGATCAGCGAAACCACCTGGGCATCGAAGGCGATCCTCCGAAAATTCAAGTCCCGGGCGCCGGCGAAATCATATTTCGTCGGCTGCTCCGACGGCGGCCGCGAAGCAATGATGATGGCGCAGCGATTCCCTACTTTCTTCGATGGGATCGTGGCCGGCGCGCCGGCCTATGCCATGAGCAAATTATTGACCGGAGGTGCGCTGCACTTTGCACGACTCGGCTCGGTAGACGGGCATTTGTCGTCGGCCAAGTTGGCGCTGCTGCAAACCTACGTGCTGAAGTCCTGCGGCAACGGCGCCCCCTATCTCACCGATCCGCGCGGCTGCCGCCCCGACTTGAGCTCCTTGAAGTGTGGCGGGGTGGAGACCGACGCCTGCCTCACCGACCGGCAGATCGAAACGGTGGAATCGATCTACCGGGATCAAAAGGATCCGGCGAGCGGCGGGACCTTATACGGCGTGCTCCCGGGCGCCGAGGCGGTCAAGGGCAGCTGGGATGCCTGGCTCACCGGCACCGACAATGGCGGCAAGCCGGCCGCGCTCGGCTTTACCTGGAATTATTTGGCGAACATGGTGATGAACGATGCACACTTCGATCCCGCCAAGGTGACGGTCGCGGATATCGAGCGTGGCGAGCTTCATTACGCCCCGATCATGGATGCGAACGATCCGAACCTGGCCGCATTCAGCGCTCATGGCGGCAAGCTCATTCAATATCACGGATGGAACGATCCGGCGATACCGCCCGGATATTCGCTCGCGTACCGCGACCGGTTGGTCGCAACCATGGGCAACGTCGAGGACTTTTATAGGCTGTACATGGTTCCGGGAATGCTTCATTGCGGAGGCGGCGATGCGCCGACCGATATCGATTGGCAGGGCGCCATCGAGGCGTGGGTGGAAGGCGGCAAGGCGCCCGCGGCCCTGACGGCCCGCGACCGGCAAGGCGGCACTCAGACCGTCTTGCCCTTCACCGCCGGGGGCGGGGCTGCCGGCGCTCAGTAGCCCGTGTCAGCCCTGCCTGTCACGCACGGTTTTACGGAAGATCGAACACCAGCACTTCCGCCGCGCGCCCGTCGCCGATGTGCACGGCGGCGGCATCGTCGACCTTGAGGGCATCGCCCGCGCCGAGTTCGATGCCGTTGGCCCGGACCTCGCCGCGCACCACGTGAACATAGCTTCGCCGGTTGGGCTTCAGCTCCAGAGAGGCCTGTTGCTGCGAGTCGAATCGGCCCACATACAGTGTGGCGTCCTGATGAATCAGGACGGAACCGTCGCGGCCGTCCGGTGAAGCGATCAGCTTGAGGCGTCCTTGCTTCTCCTCATCGGAGAAATGCTTCTCCTCGTAGCTCGGCTCGATGCCCACGACATTGGGCGTGATCCAAATCTGCAGGAAATGCAGCCCCTGGGTGCTGGAGGGATTGAACTCGCTATGCCTCACCCCCGATCCCGCGCTCATTCTTTGCACATCGCCAGGGCGGATCACCGAGCCGGTACCAAGCGAGTCCTTGTGCGCGAGCTCACCCGACAGCACATAGCTGATGATCTCCATATCGCGATGCGGATGGGTGCCAAACCCGGCGCCGGGCGCCACTCGATCCTCGTTGATCACCCGCAATGGGCCGAACTCGACGTGCTTGGAGTCGAAATAATCCGCAAAGGAAAAGCTGTGATAGGAATCGAGCCAGCCATGATTGGCGTGGCCGCGCTCATTGCTCCGTCTGATTGCGTTCATGGTTGATCTCCTGTTGACATCACTATAGGGTCCGATGTTCGAATTAAAAAGCGTGATTTTCGAATCCCATCGATCTAATAATCGAATCATTCAGGAGAGGCCTGTTGGCAAGAACGTCGCTTGAACAGTGGGCGGTATTGGCATCGGTCATCGATGACGGCGGCTTCGGCCAGGCGGCGCAGGCGCTTCACAAGAGTCAATCGGCCGTCAGCTACGCCGTCGCGCGGCTCCAGGAAGCGCTCGGGCTCGAACTTCTGACGATTGACGGGCGCAAGGCCGTGCTGACTCCGCACGGCAAAGCGCTGCTGAAACGTGCCCGCCCCTTGCTGCGCGATCTGGAGTCGCTCGAGGCCCTTGCGCAATCGTTGAAACAGGGCTGGGAGCCGGAGTTGAAGCTGGTCGTCGACGTGGCGTTCCCCCGTCAGCGCCTGCTCGCCATCGTGGGAGAACTGCAGCAGCTTTGTCCGAATACCGAAATTCAGCTGTCCGACGCCGTCTTGTCGGGGGCCGAGGAGGCCATCACGGATAACCGCGCCGATGTGGTCGTGACTACCCGGCTCCCGGCCGATCGGCTCGGGGAGTTGCTCCTGACCGTCACCTTTATGTCGGTGGCCCGTCCGAGTCACTCGTTATTCGAGCTCGATCGCCTGTTGACATCGGACGATCTGAGCAAGCACGTCCAAGTAGTCGTTCGCGATTCGGGGATCAAGCATCCGCGGGACGAGGGATGGCTCGGCGCGGAGCGGCGATGTACGGTGAGCAGCGTGGAGGCGTCCCTCGCGATGGTAAAGGCGGGATTGGGATACGCCTGGCTGCCCGAGCACCTGATCTCGGAGGCAATACGGCAGGGAGCGTTGCGCGC
>Ga0187887_10002979_pt1 | contig 13297 bp, 13 predicted proteins | sample June2016WEW_7_10_FD_132977 | JGI IMG/M metagenome (GOLD analysis project Ga0187887, IMG submission 132977) | Peatland microbial communities from SPRUCE experiment site at the Marcell Experimental Forest, Minnesota, USA - June2016WEW_7_10 | ecosystem: Environmental > Terrestrial > Soil >...
AAATGATGTCTATTGTCCGTTCTGTCTGGCATTTTCGGCAATGGTTATTTTGTCGTTTATATTTAATTATGAAGTGCCGTCCGTCTGGCGCAAAAAGAGTCCTTGGATATGGCTCTATTTACTTGGGGATGTTGATTTTCCTATAATCAGGATTCACAATTTGCCATTATTGATTTTTAGTCTGTTGGGATATCTAACTGTTTTGTTGACTTTTTCGGGTTTCGTCGCACCGACCTACGGATAAGAAACTGTCCGAAACATTCCAACTCAGATCAGCGGAATAAATCTATAATATCAATTCCTTAACCTTAATTAACAAAAACATCATTATCCCGTCATTAAAACGCAATACAAAACATCTATATAAGCCATGCCTTAATAGAAAAGCCAGATCTATGGGAAATGAACATTAAATTATGAATCGGATAGATAAAAAAAACGGCTTCACTATCATCGAACTTCTTATTGTTATTATTCTCGTGGGGATGGTGTTGTCAGTTGCCCTGCCGGTTTCATACGGCATGTATGAAACTTATAAAGCATCTCTGCGCGCTCAGGAAGTCATGACCTATGTTTCTGGATTGCGACGGGATGCTTTCCTTTACAGTGAACGTAAGGTTCTTTCATCGCAGGATAGCACTATTACTGTGGATGGGAGCAAGAAAATATTTAACGGGATAAAAATAAATATATCTGAACCTATAGTATTTTTCCGGAATGGAACATCGTCCGGGGGCGTCATTGAATTGAGCGTGGGAGACGTGGTCCAAAACCTTGTGGTTAAAACCCCGCTGGGTGATCTTTCCCTTGAAAGAAGTGGGACATGAGAGGAAAAAATTCACGGGGATTTCTTGTATTGGAGGTATTAATTGCCGGCCTCATCCTGACAGCGAGCATTGCATCCGCCATGTATCTCTTCAGAATGGGATTCGATCATATGGAGAGAGTGAACAATGTCAATCTTCTTTCGGCAAAATTGTTGCAGGCGGGAAGCCTCCTGAAGATTATGGAACTGGAAAGACAATCAGGAGCAGAAGACCTGGGAGATGGCGTGATGATGAAATGGGAAGCGCACCTAATTGCCCGAAATAATCAGAATGAGCCGGGAACCAATTCTTTTAGCGGCGTTGCGGTCAAAAGAAATTCTTCACATGATCTGTTTTTATATAGGGTCGATTTTCTTTTGGAATTTAAAGGGTCGATGAGGGAGTATCATATAAATGTTTTTCGTTCTCGTCCGTTATACTGGAGGTAGGAAGCGCACCCTTTCAGGTTTTACTCTGATAGAGGTCATTGTGGCCATGGCGATTTGTTCGGCAATGCTTCTATTAGGAGGAATGGCCTTGAATCAAGGATTGAAACAATATCAAGGACTAATTGAGAAGGGACTCTGTTTCTGGGATTACGCCCAGAATATCTGGACAGATAAAAGTTTTCATTCAACCATTGATTATTATGTGAATACGAACACAAGTGGCTGGTTTCCCTATTTCAGAGGAAATCAGGAGGGAGTCTCATTTGTGACCTTGGCGCCTTTTGCCGGGGATCTGCCCGTTGTGGTTTGGATAAGAAAAGAAAGCACGGAAGACGGAAAAGAAAGGCTTGTTTATTATGAACTGCCCGTTTACGCCAAATCTTACCGCGAACTAGAAGATGATTTTACTTCGGGCGCTTATAAAAAAGGCCGGTCGATTAGAATTTTAGAAGGCATTGACAGAGTTCAATTCGAATTTTACGGCTATGATATTCGTGATGAAAAACATAAATGGCGCAAGATTTTTGAAGGAGCGGAGACAAAGCAGCTTCCCTTGTTGGTGCGCATTGAATATGTGAAGGGTGATGAAAAAAGAATGATGACTTATGCAATTCATGTGAACTCTCAGTTGAAGCGGGGATATGCGGGCAAATATGGAAAATGAAAGAGGGTCCGTGACGATTCTGATCGCGCTTTTGGCAGCGGTGATCCTTGCTTTGGGCTTAAGTTTCAACTGGCTGGTCAAAGAGCATATCAGATCTTCCGAGAGTATTCGGGAAAAGGCCGAGGCCATTATAAAAACCCGTTCAGCTTATGATACGCTCATTTATCTTATGCTTACAGGACAGGTTACCGAGAATAAAATTATGATTAGTCAGAGCGGCATCACTAATTTGAAATCAATACCTCTTGACGGGTCGGAAGTAATGATCGAAGAGGACGTTTTTGTACAGGCGCAAGACAGCAACGGGCGGCTGTCTCTTACAACGCTCAATCAGGATGCATTGAAAAAGTTGGTCAGTAATGAAACAGATCCTGCGACGGCGGCAATATTTATTGATAGTTTTCAGGACTGGATTGACCGGGGTGATCTTGCCCGGATAAACGGGGCGAAAGCTCCATATTACAGAAACCATGGATTCGCTTACACACCGCGGAATTATGATCTTCAATATTTGGAAGAGCTATCTCTAATCAGAGGCGTTGATGCTGACCTTTACAAAAAAATTTATCCATCTCTGACGATTTTGCCTAATACAGGCTTTAATCCTAATACGGCCAATGATTCCGTTTTGAAGGCGTTTTTGAATATCGATGACAGCAAGGTGGCGAAGATCAAATCTTATGCCGCAAAAAAAGTAATAACAACCATGCCGGAACTTATCGCCTTAACCGGTAAAATGTTTTATCTTGAACAACCGGAGGGGTGGTTTATACCTTCATCATATCTGGATATTATAGTTCGCACTGGCAGTCCCCGGAGCTTCTATAAAATCAGCACCGGTCTGTCGATAGGATCTGGTATTTTCTATCCCTATTTTATTCAATACTGGCGAGAGGAATAATTTGGTGTCTAAATTGCAAGCCGCATATTTAGGGGAGAAAGGAGTGGAGATTTACCAGATGGCCGGTCAGGGTAAAGCCGGACTTCTTTACTCCGGTTCTCTCGATGGTCTGAAGTCCATCTCCGGCGGCATTCAGCGGCGTGTTCTTGTTTTAGGAAGAAATAAAGTAATACGTATAAGGAAGCAATATCCTCCGATGAAGATGGATAAGCTCCTGCGAGCAGTGGAGATGGAAGCACCGGCCCTTTTTCCCATGGTTAATTGCTCCGTTCACTGTAAAATTGTGGAGACATATCCCACGCACGTCATCTTGGATATATGGGCATGGGAACGGGAGCCTCTTGAACGTTTAAGTAAATATTTTGCCTTCGGTTATATCATTCCCGAAGATCTGGCTTTTCTTTCTTCCCCATCCGGGATTTACATCTACCGATGCGGATCAATGATCCAGGTTATTGCCTGTGGAGATGGAAAATTCATGGATGCAGCCTCATACCCGGCCGCCGATTTTTCTAAAGCAGACCTGGAGCGATTCCTGATGGGTCTCACTGATAGCGCTTCCTCAATCAAGGAAATCAGGTTCTATGACGAGACGGTGGTAGATGTGCCGTCGGCATTCATTTCCTGCGTGAAGAATATTCAGAGATTCGATAGTCCGCCATTTCTGCAAGCGGTTGAGGGGTCTTCTATCAAACCATTCCGCTTGAAAAACGGAATATGGCCTCTAAACATCAATAGAGAAGTCTTGCTTCGCTTTGCCATTTATACTGTTCTTGCCTATGGACTAATGCTTTATTTAACTCTTCATAATTATGACAAAACTCTGACGGATTTGAAAAATAAAGTCATAATGACCGACAAAGAGATAAATAATTTAACCAACGGCAACACATTGCAGGGAGACCGGAAAACAATAAACGAGTTCGAGGCAAAAATGAAGGAAACAGTTTCGCCACTGAAAATACTGGATGTTTTGGCTACGGCGCTTCCGGAGGAAAGCTATTTAAAAAGTCTGGTTCTCAATAATGGTATACTGGAAATGACAGTTTCGGCTCGTGATCCTCTTATGGTCATTAAGAAACTCAGCCACAGCGAAAAAATAGGAAAGGTGAACCTGAAAGGATCGCCAATGAAAGAGACCTCTTCGGGAATATACAACTTTGCTGTATCGGTGGAGATAAAGCCATGAAGGAATTAATCGCGAAGGGCGATAACCATTGGGTAAAAACCACAGGTGTTTACATCATTATAATTTTGGCCCTGCTGCGCTTCCTTATCTATCCTCTTTATGCATCACTCAAGGACAGACGGGCGATTTATGCTGATCAGCAAGAGACTTATTTACTGAAATCACGGCTTCTTCAACAGGCGCGGCAGATGCGCGATGCAGGGGATGTGAAAGATCCAGATAAAATGATCGACTCTCTTTATCCTCATGATGCACGTGTTTCGGATATCCAGACAGAATTGCTGGCTTCCCTGGCGAAATACGCCGAAAAAAATAGTTTAAATGTTTTGGGATTCGAAATGCCGGAGGTTGTAAGCAGTGAAAAAATAAGCGAAGTGCCGGTTGTGATCAGACTTTCAGGCAATGCGGAATCTTTTGTCAAATTGTTAAAAAGCATTCAGGAAAATAAAAAGACCCTTCAAGTCAAGGCCATGGATATTTCCATAAGCGGTGAGAGCATGACTTTTCTTGTGACGGTGAACGCTTTTCGGATGGAAGTATGATGAATCGCTATCTTTCGGATATGGTTTTTATGGTTATGGCAGCTATTGCCGCTTTTTTTCTGGCGGGAATGCCCAAGTATCAGAATGCGCCTGTGCCCCGTCCGGTGCCAATGTTGGCAGAAGTAAGAACACCGCCGGAGGTGAAATTAATGGAAGCCGCACCCGAACTAAGCGGCAAGGCTATAGGTAAAAGAAATATCTTTGTTTCATCCGGCAGCTATAAAGATCCCGTTAAGACTGCTGCCAGACCTGATAATCCTTATATCCTGCTCGGCATCGTACAGGAAGGATCAGTGATGAAGGCGATCTTTCGTGAATACACAGGCTCTGTCACAAAGACAGCAGCGGGACAGCGAATGATTGACGGATTCCGAGTTACCACGGTGCAAAACCGGCAAGTCATGCTTAAGAAAGGAAACGAAAGAAAAGTGTTCAGTGTTTATGGAGCTTCTCTCTCATCCGAATCCGGGCAAGGTGATAAGAAGAATTTCTCCGACCGGACTTTCTTACTCGTCGGCATTCTGGAAGGCGCGGATAAAAAGGCTATTTTTAAAGATAATGCCGGTAATTTTACCATTCTGGAAACGGGCCGGTCTCTTCCTGATGGTTCTGTTATTGCCCATATTGATTCCAGTTCTGTAATATTAAGAAACGGAAAGGATAAAAAAGATTTGACACTTTATGCGCAGGCATTTCCAAAAGAGCCGGTTGAGACTGTTAAATTTCTTCCTCAGGACAAATCATCTCCATCACCGCTTCCGGTAAGAAGGAGACCTAATCCCCCGAGACACAAAGTGGATGAGCAGGGTCAGGGAGGCAGCCAATGATAAAGTTTATCTCGCGGCTGGTTATGCTGGTCTGTTTTTTGGAAGTGTTGCCGGCGTCTTTTCCGCTTTTTGCCGCCGATGTCTACACCTTTCATGATGAAGAGGGGACAAGATATTATACAAACACACCGGGTCTTGGATGCACAAAAGTACGATTTCCCCTGGTGATGAAAAAAAACGGATCTTCGGTTCAGGCGCACTTTAATAATTTGAAAATGCGCGACTATGAACCGCTGATCGTTCAGGCCAGCACAAAATATTCCGTTGATCCGGACATCGTGCGGGCCGTGATTAAAGTCGAATCGAATTTTAACAACCACGCCGTTTCTCCCAAAGGGGCGCAGGGATTAATGCAGCTCATGCCGCAAACGGCAAGGGAATTGGGCGTTGTCGACCCTTTTGAGCCGGAGTCGAATATCCACGGCGGCGTCCTTTACCTTAGCAGACTTCTTGATACACTCAACGGCGATCTTGCTTTGAGTCTGGCTGCTTATAACGCCGGATTGGAAAGAGTGATTGCCAGAAAAGAAATTCCGGCAATTTCTGAAACAAGAAATTATGTGAAGCAGGTGATGAGTCAATACTCAAAGTTAAAAGGTTATTAAGCAAGCCCGATGCACGGTAAAAAAAGTAAGCAGCACAAATGCCGGCAGGGAATCGAAGAAATTAAAAATATGAAAGATTTGAAAGCGGGAGATACATGAAAAGATACGTTCTGAAAATATTGTGGATTATTATTTTTCTAATGCTTTTCGGTTGTGCAACAGCCCCTTTTTCCTATAAGCCCGTCACGATTGATAAGCAGAGAATAAACTCTGTGGAAGAGGCTGCGGCATCCAATAATTTGGATAATGCAAACCTTGTGGAAACAATCAAAACAGAAACTTACGATCAGAAAGCCGCTGTAAGACAGCGTCCTCCAAGGCAACCTTTAAACGCGCAGAAATTGAAAGCGGTGGAAGGGCCGGTATCGATCAATGTCAATCGCATGCTACTGCCGGAATTCGTGATTTATGTCATTGGTGAAACTTTAAAGATTCCTTTTGTCATGGATCAGGCCATGATGGAAGACAAGCGGGTTGTCACGTTTTCCACATCTCAGCCTATCTCTGCGGATAAGGCTCTGGAGATGGTGACAGGGGTGCTAGAAAAATATGATCTTTTTGTGGAAGAAAAGGCAGGCGCCCTTCATGTGATGCAGAAACCATCTACGCCCAAACCGACTTTGGAAATTCAGTCCGGCCGCGAGACATCGGAAGGAAGGGGTGATGTTTTACAAATTGTACCGCTCCGCTTTCTAAAAGCGGCGGATATTCAATCTCTGATAACCGATCTGTCCAGAGGGAGTGTCCAGATCAAACCCTATACACGGGAGAATGTTTTAATTCTTCAAGGAAACAGCGTCAATATTCAACAGATCATTGATTTTATCAACTACTTTGATGTTCCTTCTTTACAGGAGAAAAAAATTCTTTTTGTCCGTCTTATCTATTGGGAACCGGAAGAATTCATCAGTCAATTGACAAAAATGCTGGAAGGCATGGGAATCGCCGCGTCTAAAACACCGAAAGAACCCGGTCCGATTTTCATAGCTGTCCGGCAGATGAATGCTGTTCTCGTCATTGCTCCGGATGAGAAAACCATGAAATATATTCTCGATTGGAAAAACAGACTCGATACGGTGGAAGCGGCGGGATCGGATGAAAAGGCCTACACGTTTGCCCCGCAGTTTTCCCGGGCTTCGGACATTGTCAATTCGGTGCTGGCGCTCTATGGTATAGCTCCCCGTTCCGATAATGCCGCTTCGGGTAAGGATGCATCATCAAATCCATCTTCGGCGTCATCGTCTGTCGGGTATCAGACGACAGGCCAGGGCTTCCAGACACCGTCCGCCAATTCCGGGACAGCGAGCACATCGGGAGGCTCAACCGGTCAGCCTGGTTCAGGAAAGACAGCTTCTTCCGGTTCAACTTTCAATGCGGCCTCACTGCCTAATCTGAAAATTGCCGCCGACAACAATAAGAATATCGTCATCATGATATGTTCACCCACCGTTTACCGACAGCACCTGGGGCTCCTGCGTCAACTCGATACCCAGCCCAAGCAAGTCCTGATCGAAGCAACCATAGCCGAACTCACTCTCACGGATGAACTGCAATACGGCATTGAGTGGTATCTTAGCAATACCTTTCAGAACGGTCCGATTACGGGGGGCACATTAGGAAACCTCGGACTTTCCCCCCCCCTGGGAACTCTGGGGATGGCTTTTAGCTATGTCACTTCCACAGGGAATTTCAAGGCGATGTTGAATGCCCTGGCTACGAAGAATAAGGCCAACATTCTTTCGACCCCTCGTCTGACCGTTCTCGATAACCATGAGGCGATCATCCAGATCGGTCAGGATGTGCCCGTGGCTACAGGTCAGCAAACCACAGCCTCTTCCACTACTACAAACCCGACTATCATACAGTCCATCGATTATCGGAGCCTGGGCATCATTTTAAAGGTAAAACCGACGATCAATACGGAAGGATTGCTCACCCTGGAACTGACCCAGGAGGTTTCGGATATGTCGTCGACCACAGGGGTCGGCAATTCTCCAATCTTTAACATGCGACGGATCAATACATCCATTGTGGCCGCTCATGGACAAACAGTGGCATTGGGTGGACTGATAAAAGAACAGAAGACGGTCGGAGAGACAAAAGTGCCTTTATTGGGTGATATTCCTTTGATCGGCAATCTCTTCAAGGTCACCAATAAGGGAACAGACAGGACAGAGTTGCTCATCCTGGTGACACCGACAATCCTGACGAAAACAGATGATGCCACAAAGATTACGGATGAACTTAAGAAGGAAATCAAATGGATGAAGTTTTAGGCAGTCTGCTCAAAAAAGGCTCATATGCTGCGCAGCGCTTCGTTCCGTAAATGCTCACGTACGCAAAAAGTACGCTCCGCTTCCCGGTCCTTGCGCGCCTTGCCTCTAAGCCTTTTTCAACAGACTGCCAAAGGTTGAGCATAATAACAATTAGACTTTTGTAAAAAAGGACAAATTATGAAGGATAGAAAATTGCACAATAGAAGACTGATAAACAGCGCAGGATTTACACTGATCGAAATTTTGGTCGTCGTGATCATCATCGGCTTTATCGCCTCTCTCATCGCGCCCAATATCATGGGGCGGTTTGAGCGTTCCAAGGAAGAAATTGCCAAGGCTCAGGTCGACATGCTCTCATCGGGAGTCATGTCCTTTAAAGTCGATATGAACCGCTACCCGGCAAATCTGGGGGAATTAATACAGTCGAAAGAAGCTAAATGGCGGGGGCCTTACCTTTCCAAGCAGACTCTGCCTAAGGACCCCTGGGATCGGGATTACGTGTATAAAGCGCCAGGCGAGCACGGAGCATTCGACCTTTACTCTCTCGGCCCGGATGGAATATTAGGGGAAAAATCAATCAAAAATTGGTGAACAAATAAATGCTGGAACAACTACTCAAAGAACATTGTGCAATCAAGCCGGAGATTCTCGCCAAGGCGCGCGAGTTTCATAAAGAACACGGCGGCGGCATCGGCCATGTCCTGGTGCGACTGGGCGCCATTAACGAAACGCAGCTGATTTCCGCCCTTGCCGCCGGTTTGAATTTGTCCATTTATAAGAATGAAGAAATTCAGGATAACGAACTATTGCCTCTGCTGGAGGAGAAGCTCGATATCAACTTTATCTTCAGTCACCAGATTTTTCCCCTGAGAGCAGACAAAGAGCGCAGCATTCTTTATGCCGTTACCGATGACCCTTTTCAGCACAGCGTCTTTGATTATGTCATGGACAGAACAGGCTTTAAGATCGTCCCTGTTCTCGCGCCGGAAGGAACCGTCAAAGAACTGATCCGTGGATACAGGGGCGAACAGGGAAGAGATTTTGTTTCACTTGAAGGCGAACAGGACACGGCAAAGTTAAAAGAAATGGCGTTTGAAGCGCCGGTCGTCCAGTTTCTCAATCATCTTCTGGGCCGGGCTGTCGAACTACGGGCATCTGATATCCATATCGAATCTTCGGAAAACCGTTACCGGGTCAGGCTACGGATCGACGGCATTCTTCATGAAAAGGACGTTCTGGAAGAACAATTTTATCTGGCGGCCGTATCCCGCGTCAAGCTTCTGGCGGGTCTGGATATTGCGGAAAAGCGTCTCCCCCAAGACGGCAAATTTTCCACGAGGATTGCATCCCATCTGCTCGATATTCGTGTGTCGACGATTCCCACGGTCAGCGGTGAAGGCGTTGTCCTGCGTCTTCTTTACCGGGAAAAACTCAGCTTCGATCTGGAAAATCTTGGGATGGAAGCGGATCACAGGCGCATGATCACCGACGTGATCCGGCGTCCCCACGGCATGCTGCTGGTTACCGGACCGACAGGTTCAGGAAAAACAACAACGCTTTATTCCATGCTAACCCGTTTAAACAGCGAAGAAAGGAAGATCATCACCACAGAGGACCCCGTAGAATATCAACTTCAAGGCATTAATCAGATTCAGGTTAAAAGCGAAATCGGGCTGACATTTGCGGGAGCCCTGCGTTCTATCCTGCGCCACGACCCCGATGTAATCATGGTCGGGGAAATCCGGGATAAGGAAACGGCGGAGATATCCATTCAATCGGCGCTGACCGGGCATTTTGTTCTTTCCACTCTTCATACCAACGATGCCGCCAGCAGCCTTTTCCGCCTCATGGAGATGGATATAGAAGGATACCTCATCAACGCCGCAGTAACGGGTCTCATTGCCCAGCGGATCGCCAGGCGCAACTGTCCGTTTTGCAGCCGTCCCGATGCGCCTCCCGAATATCTTCTGCAGGAATACGGCGTATTCGAAATCATGAAACGCTTTGCCGAACTTATTCCCGGCGGCCCGGCCTACATGAAAGGCGCGGGCTGTCCGCAATGCGCCGGCACCGGGTACCGTGGGCGGACAGCCCTCTTTGAACTCTTCGATTATACGGATGACTTAAGAGAAGTATTCCTGAAAACAATGTCGCTGGAGGCCTTGCGGCAGGCGGTGTGCGTCAATCCACGTTTTCGCCTTCTTCGGGAGGACGGCATGATCAAGGTGATGAAAGGATTGACCACCATCGAGGAGGTACTGCGGGTTTGTTAAACGATTTTGCTTATGTCGCAATTGATCAAGCGGGGAAGGAAGGCAGGGGAGTTATCGCCGCCGCCAACCGCAATGATGCGCTTGCCCGCCTCAAAGAAAGAAGCCTCACCGTCATCGAACTCAAAGAAAAAAAAACGGGCGGGCAGATAACCTTCGCCCGCAGGCGGCGGATCAACAATCAGGACAACTACTACATGGCAAGGGAACTTGCCACCCTCCTGCGTTCGGGGATGCAGATCGACAAGGCCGTGGAAATCCTGATGCAATCGGCGGATAAGCAGGAAATGAAGGAAATCCTTTCTTTCATTCTCAAGCATATCCGGTCGGGCAAGAGCGTTACCGCGGCATTTCAGGAAACAGGCAAGTTCAGCCAGTTTCTTGTCAACATGATTCACAACAATGAAGAGATCGGACGGCTTCCCGATGCATTCGAGAGCATTGCCCGGTATCTGCGTTTTCAGATTCAGTTCCGGGGGGAAATCAGGGACGCCATGGTCTATCCGGCTTTTCTGATCGTCACCAGTCTGGTGACCTTCTTTATTATCTTTCAGTTCATCGTGCCCCGGTTCCTGGGGATTTTCGGCGCCTCTGCGGACAATCTGCCGGCGGCTGCAAAGCTTCTGTTCACTCTCAGCAAATGGCTGAGCCTGCAGAACATGCTCATTGCCGGATTGATTTTCCCGGCCATCTATATTCTGATCAGATTATATCCGGCAAAGTTCCGGCTTGAAGGCCTGCAGGAAAAATTGATCCGTGTGCCTCTGATAGGCAATCTCATCCTGAATCTGGAGTTGTCGCAGTTTTCCTATTCCATGCACGCCATGCTGGAAGCGGGAGTCGAATTCATCAAATCCCTGCGTCTTTCGACAGGCCTCATCCGCAACGCGGGCCTGCGGGAATCTTTGGAGGCTGCGGCGGCGCAAATCAGAGAAGGCAAAAAAATAGCCGATTCATTTTCTCAGGTAACATTTTTGCCGCCCATGATTCCGAATATGATTCGTGTCGGCGAGGAGAGCGGCAATCTGAAGGAAATATTTTTTGAAATCTATCAGATATTTGACGAAAGATTCAAAACCAGCGTTAAGCGGGCGTTGACCCTGCTGGAGCCGGCCATTATCATCGTTATGGGAATGCTCGTGGGGTTTATCGTGCTCACCCTGATCCAGACAGTCATGAGCGTGGGCAATCTAAAATTTTGAAGCAGGCGGGAAACTTCTCTATAAAAACATAAACAAATCTTAACAAAAACGTAACAATTTTCATGTAAATATAAAAAGTAGTAAAGAATTCATGCATTCTATCCAAAGGACAAACCGGTTGCATCCATTAAAAAACAAAAAGCCGGACTTGCAAGTGTTTAATTCTTATGATGACAGGCTTTTTATTTTGCACTGACGGAAATGGAAGTGAAAATGGACAACTTGGAAAATGAAAAAATAGTTTTCACTCCAATCTCAGGGATCAGTGTTTTAACAACAAATATTTCCGCAATCATGATGGCAAGTATCATACTGGCTTTTGCCGTGTGGGGTTATTCGGTTGCGGGTTTAATTCGGGGAGAAGATGCCGAAAAATCATTGAGCAGTAAGGCTTCTTCCCATGACGACGAGTGGAGCTATTTAAATTTGCTGAATTTTGGCATCCTGAGAAGAGCTGACGGCACCTATTACGTCAATAGATCAGGCCTTATTACGGAATATTCCTATGCATCGGTTGATGCCGCGCAAAAGGCCGGCGAGACTGTTCTAAAGAATTTTGGGTCGCCGGCGGATGATGCGGTGAAAAATATTGACGCTCGGGCGGGAACATACGGCGTAGAGGATGTCAGATATTTCGTGCAGTTCAACGATTACAACAGCGGCAATTTTAACAGTTCCACAATTCCAGAGTACGGCCCATTTGTGAATGAAGGCAGCTCTTCTACCGTATCGGGTGTTTCGATATATTTTTATCCGTCTAACGGGACGGGTTACGGCTCTGGTTCGGGGACGGGTTCAGGGACGACCCCGTCTACCACTCCTCTTCCCGGAGCTTTTCCTCTGTTTGGTTCCGGACTGGCTCTCTTATGGCTACTGAGGAGAAAATCAAAATCGTAGCTTTTTTGCTGGTTCAATCGAAGAACGATTGAACCAGCAAAAAATTCCTCAAAAAGTTTTGTATGAACCAGGGGGAAATTTATCATCAATAATAACAATAGTTTTTGCCTGATTCCCTGCCTGATTTACAAAACAAAATAAAAGCAAAAAAACATATTGGACGAAAAATTCATAACAATGTCACTTGCCCTTAATAAAAATGCAATAAAGCCCTGATAGAAGAGCGTCAAATAAAGAATTGATCATGTTAGCGCCGGTTCTACGAAGACAATTGATGATGTTAATTCAGTCTTCCCTACTGACAGAAATTGCCTGGCGATGAAATTTTGCTCCGAAATATTCCGGTTCAATCGAAGGACGATTGAACCGGCAAAGGAAACCGGAAGGCGAAAAAAGAAATTTATAATGAAGGGTCGAAAAAAATAACTGTTTTTTCATTTGGCCGTAATCAGGGTGTAATAATTAAGTGTTAATGTGCGGTCGTAAACAGCAAAACGGTTTTAGTTACAAGGGCATTCATTAGTATAAACACGGAAGTATAAACATAGAGAAACCGATGGATAAAGTGAAAAAAATTATCGAAGTGATCAAGTCCCTGATGGAAAAAAAATTCACTGGATACATCAAAGTCAATTTTTCCCGTGGACAAGTCGGGAGAATAGAGAAATT
>Ga0187887_10002980_pt1 | contig 13296 bp, 8 predicted proteins | sample June2016WEW_7_10_FD_132977 | JGI IMG/M metagenome (GOLD analysis project Ga0187887, IMG submission 132977) | Peatland microbial communities from SPRUCE experiment site at the Marcell Experimental Forest, Minnesota, USA - June2016WEW_7_10 | ecosystem: Environmental > Terrestrial > Soil > Wetlands...
AGTCGTCGCGGCGATTTGCGCGGCTGACGTGATGGCGGCGCGAAACGCGACGGGCTTCGTTGGCGAGGGAGTTTCTGGACACATTCGCTGTTCTTTCAAGCCCGGATCGTGGCATCCCACCCTAGCCGCAAGAACAAGAACGCGGCGAGGGTGGGGCACCCATGAACTTACATTGTGCGTGAAAATACTTTATAGCGGCGCGGGCTGCTTGATGAGCAGGTTATCCAGCGGGACAGTGGCCAAGACGCGGGCAATAGTCTCGGCGGCGGTTCCATCGCCGTAGGGGTTGGCCATTCCGCGCAGGGATTCGCGAAACTCCGAAGTCAGGGCGCGCTTGATGGCGGCGAGGATAGCGGCGGTGTCGGCGGGTGCGTCAAGAACGTTGCGGGCGCGCTCGCGCCCCTGCTGGCGCATGCCGATGTTGACCACGGGGAGAGCAAACGAGGCTGCTTCCATGATGCCGCTGGAGGAGTTGCCGACGAGCGCGGCTGCATGGCCGAGCAGGCTCCAGAAAGTGACGGAATCGAGGTTGACGAAGATGTGGGTGCGCGGGCGCGAGGCGGCCAGGGCGCGAGTACGTTCGATCAGCGCGTAGCTGCCGGCGTCGGCGTTGGGATGGACGAAGAGGAGCTGGCCGGACGTTTGCGCGAGGGCGGCAAAGAAGGCATCGGCTTCTGCATTGGTGTCGCGCAGGATGGTGACCGGATGCCAAGCGGCCACGAGCGTGGGCGGCGTGAGCTTGAGGCCGAGGCGGGCTTCGAGGGCGGTTCGATCGAAGAGTGCTGAGCGGCGCAGATGATCGAGCGAAGGCGCTCCGGCATGATGGACGCGCCACGGCTCTTCGCCCATCGCAATCACGCGACGGCGTGCGAGTGCAGTTGAAGTGAAATGGATGTGCGCCATCTTGGTGAGCGCGTTGCGGACCTGGTCGTCGATGGCTCCCTGGGAGACCTCGCCGCCTTCGATGTGGGCGATGGGGATTCGCAGCGCGAGGGCAACGGAGGCGGGAGCCAGCAGTTCGTAGCGGTCGGCGATGAGCAACAGAATATCGGGACGCCAGGCAGTGAGCGCGTCGGCCAGGCCGAGGATGGCGATGCCGATGGTCTTGGCCATGCCGGTATCGGTGTCGGAGCTGAGCAGACACTCGATGCGCGCCTGGATGGGAAAACCGTCGCGGACTATTTCGTTAATGGTGTTGCCGAACTCGGGCGAGAGATGCGCGCCCATGGTGAAGAGGCCGAGGTCGATGTCGGGGCGCGCGGCGAGTTCGCGCAAAGGCCAATAGAGATGGCTATAGTCGGCGCGTGAGGTGGTGACGACGCCGATCCGGCGCTTGGCGGGGCTTTGGAGCGGAGGGTTCACCTTCAAAGTATAAATTGGGCTCGCGTGCCTATTGCGCTGGCTGCTGAGCGGGCTCGGCTGGGCATTCGGCGAGATGATACCAAGCCGCGTGCAGTCTGCCGGGGTGCAGAGCAAGGCAGATTTGATCGCCTTCTGAAATATCTCGATAAAAACTGGAGGAGACGCTGATCTCGTTTGACTCCTGGAGCGGTCCCCAAGGGGCGAGATCGAGGTAGTAATCGGTGGATTTGCCGCTGGTGGTGTGCTTGCCGGTGACGGGCACGATGTACGTTGAGGCGGCTGCCTTGTCCAAGAGGGTATCCGCGACGATGGCCAGGCCGAAGGCGTAGGAGAGTGCGACGAAGAGCAAGCCGATGACGGTTGCCGCGATGGGGCTGCCCTTGCGGATAGTGCTGGCGAAAGCCGCGATGTAGGTGAGCGCCACTAGGACCATGAGAAGAATCAGAGGCTTCATGGAGACAATATCGAAGCGGGTGATTCTCAGAGCCAGTCCAAAGCCGGAGGCCAGCAGGACAAAGCCAAGATCGGCGCGGGGATCGGACTTTCGCTTGAAGGTCACATAGAGCAGAGGGGACTGCCGAATCATAAACAGCACGGCCACGGGCGCCAGTGCAAGGGCCACTGCCGAGGACAGATGGAGGGAATCGGCTGCGAAGTTCAGGCCGATCGCGGCGGCAACAGCAACGATGATGGCAACAATGCTCCAGACCTTGGCCTTTTTCAGAGCGGCCAGGCGCTCCTCGGGAGTCGATCCCAGATCCGCATCCTTCGAGATTTCTTCAAGCAAAGCTTCATGATCGCGAACGTCCAAGTCGGTGAGTCGCTGGAACCAAGCGCGGTAGTCGTCATCGGTGTCAAAGGCATGGGAGATGGTGATCTTGCCGCGGCCTTCCTTCAAATAAATCTGAGTATGGGTGACGTTGCGCGTGGTGACGGTTCGGTAGCCTTCAATCTCGCTGAGATCGGCGGTAGACTCCTTCAAGGCTCCGCGCACCTCGATGCGCGTACCGTCAATGACAATCCGAGAGCGGAGCGTCCAGGCAAGCACGTAGAGGCCGAGGACGGGAAAGAACATCATCATGAGCGCGACGACAGAACCGTCGGATCCGGGTTCGGAGATGGTTTTCCAGGCCAGGAGGGCTCCGCCGAAGATTGCCACCGTGCCAAGGAGCAGGAAGAACACTCTTTGCCACATCTTCAGTCGATACTCGTGGCGGTTTGGGGCTAACTGCGGGAAGGAATCCATGGCGTTCTCCGTTCTCAACCTTTGTATCACATCTGGACCTTTGGCCGGATGCGGGTTGGCTGGCTGCTCGCATACACTGGAAGGTTCCGCGAATTGTTTTGGCGGCCGATTATCGAGCCGCATTGGGGATGAAGAATATGAAGATGAACGGGGCGATGGCCTTTGCTTTTATTGTTGCAGCTGCGAGCGCGGCGGGGGCGCAGACGCGCTATGACGCCCAGGCGGTGATCGAGAACAATCGCGGCGTGGCCGAGATGGGCCAGCAGACGACTGAGCGGGCGGCGGCTTCGTTCGCCGAGGCGTTCAAGCAAGACCCGAAGATGGCGCAGGCGGCGATCAACGAGGGGATTTCGCAGCTCTATCTGCAGAAGCTGGATGAGGCCAAGAAGTATCTCGAAGCGGCGCGCGCCCTCGACGCCGGCAATCCGCAGGTCTGGTATAACTTGGGGCTGGTGGAACATGCGGGAAATGAGTTGGAGGCGGCGCTGGCCAGTTTCGAGCAGGTAGTCAAGCTCGATCCGCGGGATGCGGACTCGTTTTATTACGAGGGCGTCTGCTACCAGGAGATGAAGGAGTACGAGAAGGCGATCGCGGCCTTCGAGGAGGCGCTCAAGGTCAATCGGCTGCACGCTTCGTCGGAGTTTGCCATGGCTCGCGCGTTGCAGCGCGTGGGCCGCACGGCCGAGGCCAAGGAGCACTTCAAGCTCTTCCAGCATATGACCAGCACCAAGGTCTCCGCGCCGGTGGGGCTGGCTTACGGGGAGCAGGGGCGCTATTCGACGGTTGTCCCTGTCGCGCAGCCGGAGACGGCGACCAAGGCGATGATTCCGGTGAAGCTGGTAGCGAGTTCCATGATCTCCCCGGTCTCAAAATCGAGACCAGGGGCACCCGCGTTTACGACTACGGGCGGGGCTTGCATGATGGACGTGACCGGCTCCGGAAGCATGGACCTGGTGCTGATGCAGGCGGGGGCGCAGGCGATTCGCGTGTTGCATAACAAAAGCGATGGGAGCTTTGAAGAGTGGGATGCGGCGGCGGGGGGGCTGAAGGCATCGGGTCATGGCGTGGCTTGCGCCGTGGGCGACTATGACGGGGATGGATTGAACGATCTGGCTGTGGCGCTGGACGATGCGGTGCTGCTCTTCCGGAATTTAGGCAAGGGGAAGTTTCAGAACGTGACGGCGGAGGCTGGGCTGAAGTCGATGAACCGGCCTACAGGAATTACCTTTATCGATTATGACCATGACGGCGATCTGGATCTGTTCTTGACGGGTTCGAGCCTAAATACGGATTGTGAGCCTGATCCTAAGAACAAAAACTATTGCTTATTCAGACCGGGAAATGTTTTATGGCGCAACAACGGCGACAAGACGTTTACCGAGTGGACGGAGCCGACGGGATTGGGCGGGAATGGGAAGACGAACGCAGCGATTCTCACCGACTTCAACAACGATAAAGCCGTGGATATTGTGACTACCAGAGATGGCATTGTTGAGCGGATGTCCGTTACGGGGGATACTTCTACCAGGAAGAAGATGATGATCAGGCCGCAGGTTGAGCCGTTGATTTATGTGAATCCACGCGAAGGGAAGTATCCGACGCAGCCGTTGTATGAAGGGTTTCAACATATCAGCGAAGAAGCTTGGGAGCGGGAGGCAGAACTGGGGCCGGCGCTTGGCATTGCGGTGCTTGATTTCAATAAGGACGGGTGGATGGACATTGCAGTCACGCATGCCAATGAGCCCGGACTTTCCTTGTGGCGTAATGTTGAAGGGCCGAACCATTTGGGACGCCAATTTGAGCGCGTGGATTTGCCGATGCATGGACCTTTGCCGTTTGACAAAACACAATCGTTGATTTCCGGACTTTCGCCGGTAGAACTTAAAATATATAGACAGGATGAGGTACTCGGCGGATGGGGCGTGACGGCTGTTGACATTGATAATGACGGATGGATCGATCTGGCGGCGATTGTGGAGACCAAGGCAGGGCCGCGGGTGAAAGTCCTCCGAAATCTAGGCGATGGCAGCTTCGAGGATGTTAGCCAGGCGCTGGGGCTGGATCTAGTGAAGTTAGTAGCGCCGCGCGGGCTGATTGCCGGCGACTTCATGGGCAGCGGCGCGGCGGATTTGATTGTGACGCAGTTGAATGCCCCACCCGTGCTGCTGCGCAATGTGGGCGGGAATAAGAACCACTCGGTGCGGCTGGACCTTACTGGATTTGCAGACAACAAGACGGCGCTGGGCGTGAAGGTGGATGTCTACGCCAACGGCCACTGGCAGAAATTTGAGTTAGCCGGTGCCTCGGGCTATCAGACGCAAGGGCCGCCGCAGATTCTTGTTGGGCTGGGCGACGCGGAGGGGATCGACCTGCTGCGAATTCTCTGGCCGACGGGCGTGCTGCAGGATGAGATCGACTTACCGCATAAAGCCGTGATCGCGATGAAGGAGACGGACCGGCGCGGGAGTTCCTGCCCGGTGCTCTTTGCATGGGACGGGCATAAGTACGAGTTAGTCACGGATGTAATAGGCGCGGCGGTGGTGGGCCACTGGTTCACACCCACGCGGCGCAACACACCCAATCCCGGCGAGTGGGTAAAGATCGACGGCGACAAGGTTGCCCTCACGAACGGCAAGCTAAGCCTGCGCTTCATGGAGCCGATGGAGGAGGTCAACTACATCGATCAGTTGCGGCTGGTCGCGGTCGATCATCCGGAGAACGTCGAGGTCAATCCGGACGAACGCTTCCTCGACGATCCGCCGTTTGCCTCGGGACGCGTGATAGCTTCGGAGGGCGCGCGGCTGCCGGTGGGCGCGTGGGATGGCGAGGGGCGCGACGTGCTGGACGAACTGAGCCGGCGCGATCATAAGTTTGCCAGCGGATTTACGGCGCTGCCCTATGACGGCTTTGCCAATCTTCATGCGCTTATGCTGGACCTGGGCGAAGTGAAGCAGGGCACGCCGCTGCGGCTGTTGATGACCGGCTATGTGAATTACTTCAGCGCGACTTCGCTGTATGCGGCGTGGCAGGGAGGGATCAAGCCGATCTCGCCCTATGCCGAGGCGCAGTTATCCGATGGTTCGTGGAAGCGCATCGCGGATGACGTAGGTTTTCCGGCGGGGCTGGAGCGGACGATTGTGGTTGACCTGACGGGCAAGCTGCCGGCGGGCACGCGGAAGATTCGGTTGATGACGAACCTGCAAATCTATTGGGACCAGGTGTTGATCGATAACAACGCCGAGGCGGAAGCGCGCACGACGGAGGTTCCGCTGGCGGCGGCGACGCTGCATTTCCGCGGTTACCCGAAGCAGATGGAAGGCGCGAGCCCTGGAGATCTGGACTACGATTACGACCGCGTGAGTCTGACGGGGCCGTTCCAGCGGCAACGGGGAAGTTACACGCGCATGGGCGATGTTACCGAGTTAGTGAAGAGCATCGACGACCGCTATGTGATCTTCGGCAGCGGCGAGGAGATTGCAGCGGAGTTCGATGCGGCGAAGCTGCCCGCACTCGCGGCAGGCTGGAAGCGTGATTACTTCTTCTATGCCAACGGGTATGTCAAAGATATGGACTGGTGGGATGCTTCGCCGTTTACCGTGGCGCAGATGCCGTTCCATGGGATGAGCGCGTATCCTTATCCGGCGAGCGAGAAGTTTCCGGACGATGCGGATGCGCTGAAGTATCAGTTGGATTGGAATGACCGCTTCGATTCCGGCGAGCCGGTGCGGGTTTATCGATTCGACTATAGGCAAATGCCTTCGACGCCGGCGGAGGACAGGGCGCCTAGGGCTGCCGAAGCTATCAATCCGGTTGTTTTGGAGTGAGACAGAAGAAAGCAAAGACAAAAGCAACCGCAGGTCCTTCGACTCCGCTTGGCGCAAGAAAACGCGCCAAGCTGCGCTCAGGATGACAGGTTCGTTGTGGTGCGATCATGAACGATGTGGTACTCAAGCCGGGGGTGCGGCAACTGGAGCTTCTACGCTCCAGCGAGATTTCCGTTGTCGAGCTGGCTGAGGCGCACATCGCGCAGATCGAGCGGCTGAATCCGCAGTTGAATGCGTTTGCCGACTTCGACGCGGAGCGGGTGCGCGAGCGGGCGCGGAAGCACGATGCGTGGCGCGGCACCCGCTCCCGCAGACCATTGTTCGGATTGCCGGTAACCGTGAAGTCGTCGATTGCCACGCGGGATTTCAAGTGCGAGATCGGCAGCCGGCTGCATGAGGGCGAGGTTCCGCGCGAGGATGCTGTCGTGGTTGCGCGGCTGCGCGCGGCGGGGGCGCTGATTCTGGGCACGACCAACTGCCCGGAGTTTCTGATGGCTTACGAGACGGCGAATCTGCTGCACGGGCGGACGAGGAATCCGTGGGACTTAGAGCGGACGCCGGGAGGATCGAGCGGGGGCGAATCGGCGGTAATTGCGGCGGGGATGTCGGCGGCGGGGCTGGGCTCGGATAGCGGAGGCTCGGTGCGCGTGCCTGCGCATTTCACCGGCATCTGCTCGCTGAAACCGACGCCGGGACGGATTCCAGGACGAGGACATCTGCCGCCATGCGTGGGACCGTTTTCGACGCTGGGCGCGATAGGACCGATGGCTCGGACGATCGCCGATGTGGCGCTGCTATTTCGTACGCTGAGCGGCCAGGACCCGCACGATCCGGTAAGTCCGCCGATTGCGCTGCGCGAGCCGAGTCCGGAGGAACTGCGCGCGCAGACGATTGGTTTTTTCGAGGACGACGGGCTGGTTCCGGTGACGCCGGAGACGCGCGCGGCGGTCAACGCCGCGGCGGCGGCGCTGGGCGATGCGGGCTTTCGTGCGGAACCGTTCCGGCCACGCACGCTGGAGCCGTTGCGCAAGTTGTGGTGGAAGTTCTTTGTGCAGTGCGGAGCGATGTTTTATGCGCCGGCCATCGCCGGCCGGGAGCATCAACTGAGTCCCATCTTCAAGGAGTTTCTCAGCCTCTCCCGGGCTCTGCCGCCGTTGACGGCGGCGCAGTTGCTTGACGCATGGGCGGAGATGGACCTGCTGCGCGCCAAGACGCTGGAGGAGATGCGTGCGCATCCGGTGCTGCTCTGCCCAGTAGCGTCCATTCCCGCGTTTTGTCACGAGGAGCGGGAGTGGATGATCGAGGGGCGGACGGTTGAGTATCTGGACGCCGTGCGGCATACACAGTGGTTCAACGTGCTGGCCGCGCCGGCGGCGGTGGTTCCAGTTGGCAAGTCGCCAGAGGGATTGCCGATCGGCGTGCAGATCGTTGCGCGGCCGTTCGAGGATGAGACGGCGCTGGGAGTTGCGGCGGTTGTCGATGCGGCGTTCGGGTACCGGCCGCCGGCGATGGCGTTGTAGTTCTTTTTCGCCTGGAGACCAGGGGCGCTCTTTGCCCATGGCTCGTCGCTTACCGGCAAGATGAGGCTGCTGGCGCCAACCGGATTTGGGGACAAAATAGGCTGAGCCTCGACAATTCTTGCGTCCCAGGGCATCAGGATTTGCGTCTTTCGGTGCAAAAGCCCAACATGTGTGAGCGCGGTCACCTTCTACCCCATTGACACCGGAGGCAAGTAGGAGAAAAATGACGAGGTCGAGCCATTTGAACTCTTTTGCACGATGTACGGAGGAAACGTGAAAAATGCAGCGAAGATGCTTATTTGGGGAACACTGAGTTTTCTAGGCGCGGGATTGCTGCTGAGCGGCTGCAAGTCGGCGCCGGAGTTGACGGCTGCCCAGGCACAGGCCTTGATCCAGGCCAAATACGACGCGATGCCGCCGACCGGCGCGATCATTGCGGTGGACGAGCAGGGGCTGGCGCGGGGCGTGACGGCCAAATACTGGGAACGGACCAAGGTCTACAACAGATTCTGGGGCGACTTTACGCTCACCCCGGAGGGCAAGAAGGTACTGACGCTGCAAAAGGGCGGCGATGTGATTGCGTGGCATCCGCTGAATGCCGGCGACAAGGACTACACCGTCGCGATAGTGTCGGTGGCGGCCAACCACCTGAAGGCGCACGACGTGGGCGAGCCGCAGGATGATGTGGGCGGGACCAAGAGCGCCTCCTACGTGGAGACCGTCAGCCTGGACGGCGTGCCGAACGATCTGCGGATCATGGCCGACGGCCCCGGCAATCGTTTCAGCAGCAAGCACGTGGCCACCTTTGCGTTGGATGGCGGGGCGTGGAAGCTGCAATCGGTCCACTGATTCTTCTTTGCGGGGATGTGCGATCGGACTCGTGGTTTCCAGGCTTCGGGAGCGGGGCAGGGAATGCCGGCTGGCTTGGCCGGCATGGGCCGATTCAGAGATGAAATGGCGGATGCTTTCCGCGATCCGCGATCCGTGAGCCTGGGGCGCCGGGACTTGCGGGGCTTCTTGAGCGCGGCTGAACAGGCTGCGGAAAAAGGCCCGATTCTGGGCGAAGTCGGCGGCATACAAACCTCTGGGGTTAAGACCCGCGTTTGTCTCGTCGCATTTACGACATTCCTGATCGTGCCCTGACACCTTCAGGAGCAGTAGCCGATCTTTTCCGCAGCCTGTGGAGCGGTCTTCCGCGCTCAGGAGCGTTTCTTTCGAAGACGTTCCAGGATTGGTTATCCTTTCTGATTGCGCCCCCCCCGGTACAAAGACCTGCTAGAATTGTGCCGTAATCAAATTCCAAAAATTTATCCGGCGTCCAGCCGGAAGAAGGATCAAACAATGTCTGCGTCAATTCCTCGTTTTTCGTTTTGCGTTGTTCTGATCGCGTCTCTTGCGGGTTGCGGTTCCAGCAATAAGTCAGGAACCTGCGTCACAGACTGCGGCGGCAACTCCACGGTGGTGACGTACACCTTTACCGGCGGCACGCCCGTGGCCCTGGCCACGAAGATCGGCACGGGAGCCTTCACACAGGCGACGCTCGCCTCCGGCAAGTTGAGCATCAGCGTGCCCAGCGGCACGACGAATTACTCGGTTGCCTGGGTCTGCCCGCCGGATACCAGTTCCAATCCGCCTCAAAATGACGAGAGAGTGATCCAGGCGAGCGTTCAGGATGGCACGTCGTTTTCTTGGTATTGTTCCGATGCGAATGTGACCAAAGGCACGGCGACAGTCCAGGTCAATGCGTCAGCGATTTCCGGGGGAACATGGGTCGATGCGTGGGGCAGTGTAGGTGTTAACGGCGCGGCCATCGGACTTCCATGGTCCAACAGCACGTTGAACCTCAGTGGCGAGATGATTACCGGAACTTACGATGTTTTCGTAACCGTGTCAGATGCAAACGACAATTTGCTGGCGGTCAAAATTCTGCACGACCAGACGATCCCCGGCGCACTGAATGGCGGAAACCCGGTAGTTTTCGCGGCCAGCGATGCGGTTTCGTCTCAGCCGCTCACAGTAAACAATATCCCCGCTGGTTTTTCACCTTCATTGGCATTGGTCAATTACGAAACGGCAACCTACGGAGATTCTTTGGAACTCAACATTGGGCTTAACGGATTGAGGCAATATACGGCTCTTCCGTCCGCCGCGATGCAGAGCGGAGACTATTATTTCTTCCTCGTGGGCGCGTATGGCTCAACAACTCCCAATTTGAACGAGTCTGTGGGCGCCGAAATGACCTCGACGAGCAGCGGCCCACAGACGATTACCCTGCCCGCGCCGTGGTCCTATGCCGGCCCGACGCCAGCCGCCTTGCCTACCTTCAACTTCTCCTACACGGGGTTTTCCGGCATGGCCAATGTTGAACAGGGGGCCGGGGTCCAATGGGATCAGGGAACCACATCGACCCAATCCATTCAGATGTCAGCGACGGCGAGCTATCAGAATGGGGCCACATCGATGACCATCCCCGACCTTTCCGGACTGACGGGATTTCTTGCTCCGGCGCCGTCAGGCACACCCATCTCCTGGTCCGCCAGTGTTTATCAGGGTTGGCCTTTGCTTTCTTATTCCACCAATGGGACCCTGTCCGTTGTGACGGACTCCGGGACATACACCGAGCCGTAAGTTGTGTTTTCTAAGGCCGGCCGGCGGAAGATTTGCCGCGGAGATCGAAATATTGATCCGGCGGCAGATTCTCCGCCAACTTGAGAGGTTTTTTAAGAGGGTGTCAGTCCGGTTTTGGCCGGCCAAAGGAGGAAAGTATGTCTGCATCGATTCCTCGTTTTTCGTTCTGCGTTGTTCTGATCGCGTCTCTTGCGGGTTGTGGAGGCGGTTCCAGCGGCGGTTCAACCGGGTGCGGCAGTAATTGCGGTGGCGGCGGGGGCAACCCGACGACGGTGACCTACACCTTTACCGGCGCCATGCCGACGGCCGTGGCCACGAAGATCGGCACTGGGGCGTACACGCAGGCGACGCTCGCATCCGGTATGCTGAGCATCAGCGTTCCCAGCGGCACGACGAATTACTCGGTTGCCATCCTCTGCCCCCCGATTATCGTGGACAATCCGCCCGCCAATTATGAGTATGTGCTTCAGCAGAGTACTCTGGATGGCGCAGCGTTTACCGAGAATTGCTACAACTCGATTTCGCCCCAGACTGGCTTGGCGACATTGCAGGTCAACGCGTCCGCCATTCCCGGTGCCGCGAATGTCTCGGTTTGGGGATCCGGCTATGCGATGGCGCAGCTATGGTCTGGCAGCACTCTAAGTTTTAGCGGTCAGATGGTGGCCGGAACCTACGATGTAATCGTGGTTGTGTATGATTCCACCGGGCTATACCCGCTCGCGGTCAAGATTCTACGCTCCCAGACGATTCCCGGCGCTTTGAATGGCGGCAATCCAGTGGTCTTTGCGGCCAGCGATGAGACAGTAACGCAAACAATTACTTACGACAACGTGCCCGCAGGCTCCTCGCCCTACGATCCACCTTATGTCGATTTCTTCACCTCGGATGGACAGGGGATCGTGCTTGAGTCGTTTCCCATGGAAACACCTGCAACGCAATACCCTGCCTTGCCGGCCGGTGCGATGCAAAGCGGCGACTACTATACCTTCTTGTCGTGGACGAATTCCGCCGGTGGTGGAACGCTTGGAGTCCAGATGGCTACGTCGAGCGGCGGCGCACAGACGATCACCTATCCCTCAACACCCTGGACCTATTCCGGCCCCACGGCAGCGGCTTTGCCCACATTCAGCTTCGACTACACGGGCTTTTCCGGAATGTCGCCTGTTTGGCAAATTGCGGATATTCAATGGGGTCAGGGAAACATATCAGTCAATTCGATCGAGGTATTGGCAACGGAGAATTTCCAGAATGGAGCAACCACGCTCACCTTCCCTGACCTCTCCGGGCTGACGGGATTTCTTGCAACCCCGCACTCTGGTATGAATATCCTCTGGCAAGCGCGTATTCAGGAAGGCTCAGCTTTCAGCACAACTCCGCCTAACGGAACCGTGCAATCAGTGTCGAACGGCGGGACGTATACCGTGCCGTAACCTGTGTTTTCTAAGGCCGGCCGCTGAGAAAATCTGCCGTGGGAATGGAAAAATTGACCCCGCGGCAGATTCTCCGCCACTGTACAAGGGTTTTTTCAACATCGCGTCCGCCGGTGTTTGGCCGGCCAAAGGAGGAAAGTATGTCTGCATCGATTCCTCGTCTTTTGTTCTGCGTGGTTCTGATGGCCTCTCTTGCGGGCTGCGGGGGTTCCAGCGGCGGTTCAACCGGGTGCGTCAGTAACTGCGGAGGCGGAGGAGGCACCCCGACGACGGTGACCTATACCTTTACCGGCGCCATGCCGACGGCCGTGGCCACCAAGATCGGTACTGGTGCGTACACGCAGGCGACGCTCGCATCCGGAAAGCTGAGCATCAGCGTCCCCAGCGGGACGAGCAATTTCGCGGTCGCTTATGTCTGCCCTGCGCTTCCTTGGTTCGTTCCGCCTTTCACAAATGAGTATGTTTACCAGGCGAGTACGTTGGATGGAACATCCTTTGGCGGATCTTGTACAAACACGGCTTCACCTCAGTACGGTACGGCGACAGTCCAGGTCAATACCTCTGCCATTCCTGCTGCCCATATGGTTACCGTACAGGATCTAGACGTGATGGGGGCATCCGGCGGCACGATCGACTTTAGCGGGCCGATGACCGTCGGCACCTACGATGTATTCATTTTCGCGCAAGATATTGACGATAATCTTCTTGCTCTTAAGATTCTGCGCTCTCAGACGATCCCGGGCGCTCTGAACGGGGGCAATCTAGTAACTTTCCAAACTAGCGACGAGACAACGCAGCAAGCAGTCACTTACAGCAATCTGCCTTCCGGGTTTTCACCTGGTCTAACGGTCTTGTACGAAACGGCTGGCGGAGCTTCGACCACCCTGGACGTACTCGGCTCGACAACACAGTATCCTGCTATGCCGGTCAGCGCGTACCAAAGCGGGGACTATTACCTCTTCGCTGCGGACGCAAACAGCGGCAATAGCGGCAATGAAGTCGTTGGCGTCGAGAAATATACGTCGAGCGGCGGCGCGCAGAACTTTACCTTCCCTGCTCCGTGGGCGTATAGCGGTCCAACGGCAACGGCCTTGCCAACGTTCAACTTTGGCTATTCGGGGTTTTCCGGCATGTCGTCCGTTTCGAGTGTGGCTACAATCCAATGGAATCAGGGGACGGGGAGCCCGACGAGCAGCGGGATCAAGGTGGTGGCGACGGCGAATTATCAAAATGGAGCGACCACGGTTACCATTCCCGACCTTTCCGGGTTGGCGGGATTTCTTGCG
>Ga0187887_10002984_pt1 | contig 13287 bp, 17 predicted proteins | sample June2016WEW_7_10_FD_132977 | JGI IMG/M metagenome (GOLD analysis project Ga0187887, IMG submission 132977) | Peatland microbial communities from SPRUCE experiment site at the Marcell Experimental Forest, Minnesota, USA - June2016WEW_7_10 | ecosystem: Environmental > Terrestrial > Soil >...
ATCAGTTCTTGTGCTGCCATGAATGTCGCATGCCCTAAACGAACAGGACGACTCCGCCTGCCTTTGCGGCTGGCAGAGCTGCGGTCAAAAAGCCGATTGCGTCTTCCAGAGTCACTCCGGGTATTACTGTTGATTCAGTGATTCCCATCTGCGCGAGCATGTCTCGGGATGGAGCGCACGCACATATCGAAGCTCCCGCGGCCAGCGCGTCCTTCACGTACTTGTCGATTGGCGGCATTCCCGGAAACTTGATCCGCTCGCCCGCGTCTTTTCTGATCAGGTCCCAGCCGTTCATTGTTGCGTATAGCTTTACCTTCGCGCCGAGGGCTGTTGCTCCGAGAGCTAGTGTGACTGCCGGATAAACTCTCGTCGGGTCGTTCGATACTATCACGATGTGTACTTCCTGTTGTGTTGACATGCCTCTATCATTGCTGTTTTTCCCGTTTAAGTCAAATGGCCATGGCAGACCTTCTGGATTCAGTGCAGAAACGGCGCTCAATTGGTGACAAACACCGAGATGCTTGTTAGATATTCCGGGCTACTGGTGCTTCCCTCCACGAGGTAGATTGTGTACACCCCGGCGCCCTCGACGTGGACGAAACCGGAGAGTGAGAACTGGATGTCTATAGCGCTTGATCCCACCTGCCACGTTGAGGCCGAAACAGTGATGCCCTGGCTGAACTTCTGGCAACTCTGGAAGATGTTGTTGCACGATGGGATGACACCCCCGACGAAAGTCCCCGGGTCGTATGGCGTGTTGTACGCGCTGTCGAGAATGCTCGGAGTGAGCGATGCGGGTGTTTGATCGTAGTACACATCGACAGAAGTAGGATTGAGTGCCTGCGAGGTGTTTCCTTCTAGTGTTATTGAATTGCCCTGCGATATTGGAGTACTGAGCGTCGCGTAGTAGGTTTCAAAGTCCTCTACAAAGTAAACGTAGGTCGAGCTGTATGCAATACCTATCGAGACCCTGTTGTGGAATTCGTTAAGTATGTTGTCCCTGTGGCCGTTACCGCAGCACGCGGAATCGTTGTTCATCATCTGCCACTCAAGGTTAGCTATCACTTTCTCGACGCTCTGGGTGGAAGTGAAGCTCGGGAAGCCTGCATACTCGTAGGCGATGTTTTCCTCGACAAAGCCCGTTCCGTTAAGCAGAGAATATCTCGTGTATGGCTTGAAGCCCTGCGTATCCCAGTGGCTGAAATAATTATTCTGGAGCATTGAATCGGCGTGCTGTTGTCCTGAAGGGATTTGACTCAGCGTGACCGGAGTCAATCCCTGGCTCGTCCTGTTTTCGTTGATCATGGACAGAGAGTAGTTTGCGAGAGCTGCATAATCCGAAGGGTAGGTAACGTCAACGCTCGAAGTCAGGTTTGCCTGGTTGCCGCTCGGGTTTTGAACGAAGGTTGAGGTTGATTCTTTTGGGGAGAATATGTTTCCCAGAGAAAATGTGGGAGCGAGGAATAACAGTAGGAGTGCCACTATGATTATGGCTACGACTGCCACAACCCAGGACAGGCTTCTTTTCTTCGGCTCTTCCATTCGTGTAATTCCTTCTTCAATACCAATTTGAGATATTAGTGTTTTCCAGTGATGGAGGCTTCTTTCAAATCATCTCTGCAATTTTGCAATACTGGAGCGGCAAAATTCCGAAAACATCTGTGAAAATCCGCAAAAGCTGTAGAACTAGCTGTTCTTTGAGCGAACTCTTTGAAATGCATTGTTTGATCTGTTCTGAGCTTGGTACGAGCTCTGCTACCGATCCATTAACGATGGACATTAGCTGCCGTCACTCCCCTCCCCAGGGGGTACCCCCTTGTTTTCAATGGATAATTGTATGATAACAATTGAATCGTTACAAGATTTGTATGACACATTCTAAACCGGGGCTACTGGATCGTTTCCAAGCTTGACGACTAAATATTGTGGACTGCTCGGAACTGACATAAAAGAGCTTGGTAAATTGTCTGATCAATTGATCGTCTGATCGTTTTTCGCAACATTTACAATACATCTTGAAGGCGGTACATTCTCGCGAGTTAGGGCGAATGAGTTACTGCGCGTATCTTGGATTTATAGTTTGGCAAAATTAAGTAAGAACTTACTTAAGGAGGTTCTTAAGTCACTGCTTAACTACTTCATAGCGCGCGAAAGGCACATTAAAGCAGGACCGTAAAATTAGCGATACGCTCATGATTAACATAGGTTTGTACTATAAAGTCAAAGCTGGTCACGAAAAGGAATTTGAGGAGACCTTTTTGGGCGTCGTTTCGTTGCTAAAGGGGGCCGATTTCGGCTTTCTGAGCGGAAAATTGTACAAAGAAATCAGCGATTCCAGCGAATACATGCTGTACACGGAGTGGGAGGGACTGGAGTTTTTCAAGAAGTTCATGGAAAGTAAGGAGTATGCCACGACTGTGGAGTACGGGAAGACCATCATAGACGGTCAGCCAAGACACAAGATATTCCGCGGATAGACTTGGTTCTAAAAAGCGCGTAGGAAAATTGAAAGTCAAGACACTTAACTCAAGACTCCTAGCTTCGTCTTGGAAGCTCAAACTGTTCGAAGATACTCTTGAACTGCGACCCGGAAAGATTCAGCCCACGATCAGATTGAAGCTGCCCGATTTCGTTGTGGTTATCGCGATCAGAAAATCGGACGGGAAAATTCCCCTGGTCAACCAGTATCGACACGGTTCGGGGATCAGGATGTGGGAACTCCCCGCTGGTCATGTCGAGCCAGGGGAGAGATTGATCGACTGCGCGAAAAGGGAGTTTAGAGAAGAGACCGGGTTTGAGCTCTTGGAACCCAAGTGCGTGTCTTCCATCTACACGATGCCGCCGAGGAGCAAGCAGAGAGCTCACATCTTCATCGGCCATGTAGGGAAAAAGACAAAGCAACACCTGGATGAAAATGAATATCTTGTGACGAAACTTGTTACTGTCAGGAGAGCCCAGAGATTGTTGATGAAGACAACTTCGTCAACTCACCTGCTCGCTTTCTTCCTCGCGCGCGAAGAAGGCTTATTCTGAGTTTTTCTGGATCAGTTCATCAAGCGGTGTCATTCGGATCCTCTTTCCCGTCCGCGTGACAATTGTTGTCCATCAACTCTCTTGCATACCTACCGACGACGTGTCTTTCTACATCGCTACATAGTGACAGCCATTCAAGCAACCCCATAGTCATACCTTCTTACAGAATACTATCCATCTCGCTCAGGTTAGCTATCATGAAATCCGGTACGGCGTGGTGCTTTTTCATCATCCTGTTCAGCATGTCTGTCATCTGTCCGATGAGCACAGTCTTGCAACCGGCCGCCTTTCCAGCTTGAACGTCGGTGAGCGAATCGCCGACGAAATACGATTTCTTCAAGTCTAGATCGTGCTCTTCCGCGGCCTTTATGATCAGTCCGGGTTTGGGCTTTTTGCAATCACAATCCAATCTGTATTTTTTTATCAGAGCTCTTGGGTGATGAAGGCAATAGTATTCCCCATCAAAAGACACACCTTTTTTCGCAAGCGCTCGTTTTATCTTGTTGTTCATCCTCTGGAGCTCCGCGTAGCTGAATTGTTTTTTCCCGACGCCTGGCTGGTTTGATATCACGATAGCTTTGTAGCCCATTTTCTGAATTTTCTCTACGCTCTCCGCTGCCCGGTGATAAACCACAAGTTGTTTTGCCGTGATAGGGCTTCCCACGCGCCCGTCTTTGTAATACACGAGTTCGTTCAGGACGCCGTCTCTATCAACCAGAACGGCTCTGTTCTTACTCATCGATCAAAGGCCTCCAACAGGTTGCTGTTGTGTGACGCAGTGAATCCCGCCGAATCCATAGACGAGCTCCCCGCAACTTATTCCGACAACCTGTCTCTTCGGGAATAACTCTCTGAGCTTTGAAAGAGATTCCTCGTCTCTTCTTGGGTCGTCGAAGGTTGGAACGAGCACAGCGCTGTTTCCGATGTAAAAGTTCGCGTAACTCGCTGGAAGTCTGCCGTCATCGGTCACAAGTTTGTTCGGCATTCTGATTGGGATTACTTCGAGCGCTCGCCCGTCTTCATATCTAAATTGTTTAAGGAATTCATGATTCTGTCTTAGAGCGGCAAAATTGTCATCATTCTTGTCCTCTTCCACCATGCAGATGACAGTATTCTCGTTCACAAATCTTGCAATGTCATCGACGTGCCCGTCTGTGTCGTCTCCAGATATTCCTTCAGAAAGCCAGATCGGATTTGTGACTCCGAGATAGTCGTGGAGATACTTCTCGATCTGCGCCGCATTCAAATTTGGATTCCTGTTCTTGTTGAGCAGGCATTGCTTTGTCGTCAGGCAGGAACCTCTTCTATTCACATCTATTGAACCGCCTTCCAGAACGATGCCGGGCTCGAACACTCTGAGTTTTGTCGCCTTGCAAACCTCCATTCCTGACTCGTTGTCCCTCAATAGTTCGTCGTACTTCTTGCCCCAGGCATTGAATATCCATTTCGTAGCTGCAACTATGTTTGAATTCTTCACGAAGATTGGACCATAGTCTCGCATCCATACGTCGGCTGACTTGATCTTATGGAACCGCACATTACTTTTCGAAGAAAGAAGACCGGATACTCTATCCTCGGTCTTTTGGTCGTCAACCAGTAGCTCAACTCGTTCCCCTTTTTGGAGGGTCTCGATCATCTTGACGTAAATGTTCTCGACCTGAACTATGATGTTCTCCGGGAAGGTCAGCGGATCTTTTGGCCAGGAAAGCCATGTCGCTTCGTGTCTTTCCCACTCGGCTGGCATGTGAAAGCCGAGCTCGAACGGAGTCTTTTCTTCGGTCATCGTCTTTCTCTTTTCATTTCACAAGTTTCGAGTAAGTCTTTGGCCGGCGGTTTCTCAAAAATCCCCAACCCTCTTCAATCTGCTTTCCGAGACTCAGATCGCATTCTACGACGATGACTTCTTCCTTCGCTCTATCTCCTCTGGCGAGCAATTTCCCGAATTGGTTGTAGACAAACGATCCACCCCAGAACTTGGTCTCATTCTCCTTTCCGACGCGGTTGACTGAGGCGACAATCACGCTGTTTGTTATCGCGTGCCCCTTTTGCACGCTTTCCCAAGCCTCGTGCCAATCGCCCTCGGTTTGCTCTATTCCAGATACTGTACCTATCGCGGTGGGATAGAAGATCATGTCAGCTCCGAGGAGTCTGTTGATCCTTGCCGGCTCAGAGTACCATTGATCGAAGCAAATTAGGACGCCGATTTTTCCGAATGAAGTGTTAAACACTTTGTACGAATTGCCTGATGAAAAATAGTTTTGCTCGTAGAAGGATTCGTCTTCTGGAATATGCACCTTCCGGTAATTTCCTAACAGTTTGCCATTTTGATCGAAGACTACGCTTGTGTTGTACTTTTTTTCGCCGTCCTTCTCAAAGATCGATCCACCCACTATCACGACTTTGTTTTTCTTCGCAGCTCTGGATAGAAAATTTGCCGTGGGTCCAGGAATCTTCTCCGGTTTACTTGATGATTTCTTCGTTTGTGGGAAGTACTGCGTTGCGAAGAGCTCAGGCAGACACACAATTTGCGCGCCTTTTTTTGCGGCTTCTTCAATCATCTTCAGAGCTTTAGAGAGGTTTTCTTGATGATCTGTGCTCATCGACATCTGGATGAGTCCAAGTGTAACTAACTTTGGCATTTCTCAGTTAACATTGAAGAAGTTTGGCTCGGTTATTAAATGCAATTTATTCGAGCGCTTGTGACAATTCGTAAGCGTTTTGCACGAGCCAGTACTTGCCTCCGCTCTGCGAAGCTATATCTTGCATTGGGGCCGTGGGATTTTCGGCGAGCTCGATTAGGTTCAAATGAATTCCCAGGTCGCGGAATATCTTGGCGTAAGCGACAGGGTCTGGCCCTTGTGAATCGCCGTCCGTTATCAAATCCAGTCGCTTGATAGGTCGATCAGACTCGCGCAAAATGATTGAAGCATACTTCAGGCCGTCAGAAATATAGCAACCGCCCTTTGCATCGATTTTTTGAAGACGGAATAATTCGAGGCTCATTGGCGACGGGTACAGCGGAACGATAACCTCAAACTTCGTGTCGCCCGGCACTCCAAGTAACCTGAAAGTCACAATGCCTAAGCGAATTGGCTTGTCGTAGTAAGAAAGTGGCCAAAACTTGGAGCAAAATGCCATCAATCCCTCTCTCATCAAATCGATTTTGCGTTCCTTTCCGCCGCGGATCCGCCAGCCCATGCTTCTCGAAGTATCAAGTAGGAACAGTCGATCCTGCAGTTGCTGGTCGGAAGCGTTACTTTCGCTCAAGATATTTTAGAAAAAGCAGCCAAAGATTATTAAAGCAATTTGCAGATGCGACCAATGTAATGGCTTACGATATTGCAAAGGAGGCTCCGCTTGCCCCCAACCCGATCATTATGGCGTGCATGGGACACGCTGGTGTTGGAATAGGAGCTGAAGCATTCAGATGGATTTTATTGGATGTTGGAGCTGATCCCAAGGCGCCTGCCTTGAAGGGAGAAAAGGAACAGCTCGAAGTGCTGAGGCGCTACGGCGGTACGATACTCAGGTTTGGTGCATCGATGCGACGCGGCGAAGTACCTCTGGTTCCCAGAGCTCTCCTGATCGATCTGGACCCTCGTTCTGCTAACCTGATACTTCAGTCGTACCCAGATCTTTTCGCGATGCGCGACAAACACGCTCTGTACGGACTGGGCGGTGCGGCGCGAAATTGGGCGGAAGGTAGGAGGAGATTCATGGAGGAAATAGAGAAGAAGCAGGACGTACAATCAAGAATAAAATCCATATCTCCCGAACCGGTGAGAGGCTTCATAATTCCATTCAGCATGGGAGGTGGAACTGGCGCATCATTTTCTTCGGAGTTTATGCGTTTTACAAAAACCTCTGGTGATTTGGGCTACTCAACAATTGCGAGTTTTGGAATCCTTCCGGAGTTCGGCTGGGATCCGGTGATTTTTGGACCCTCGCACGTCAGCATCACAATGAGCCTCGCGCATCAGATGAAATACTCTGACTGCCCGGTCTTGCTGGACAACAAGTCGATGAGGATGCACGCGCAACGCTTGGGTGATCTCTTGAACAAGCGAAGCTCGATTGTTGATGATCTCCCCAAGCAGTTGCAGGTTGGCTGGAAGGAGTATAGAAGCGTCAATCTGATCGCCGCACATGTGATAGCGGAATTCATGTCTTCGTTCATTCGTGAAACAGAATGGGACATGTCCAATTACAGGACTTGGCTCGCAGCATCGAAGCCGCGTTTCGTGATTCCATGGCTCATGCCGATCGTTCCACAGGGAGATTCGAATTTTCAAACAATCCAGAAACAAATGTCTGAGGGAAATGAAGGAGTCTTGTTTGACCTGGAAGAAGATGGAGGTAAACCAGAGGTTGGTCCAAAAGATTCTGCGTGCGTTCTGGTCAAGACGAAGGGAACTCTCGGCGCGGAAGAGAGAAATTTCTTCAAGAAGGTCATTCAGGAGAGGTATGAAATCGAGGACAAGAGAATCATATTCATCAAGATCCCCGCGTTGCAAAACGAGCCAGCGTCATGCATGGTTCTGTTGAACCTCCACGCGCTGGGTAAGCACCTTTTGCCTTATGTGAAAGAGGCGGAAGACGTCTGGGATTCGTACAAAGACGAATATGGACGGAAGGGCCTTCCGCAAGAAGAGTTCAAACAAGCTGTACTTGACATAACAGGTCATCTCGCGTAGGAAAGAGATGCTTTGGAACTTTCAGAACTCGAAATAATCGGCGGCCAGCTGCTTGTGCAGCAGAAGGATCTTGGCTTGCTGCAGGAAGAAATCGGCGCTCTTGAGCTTGATCTTCGAGAACTTCCTCGCAAATCAGCCGGGGAGAAAAAGTTCTATGCGCTGATTGGGATGGACTGGGACGAACCCAAGATAGCTGAAAAACTAAAACAACTCTCTGAGAAGAGGGATGCAATATCTAACATCATAGCAGATGTAAATGCAAAGATTGTAGCGGCTCTTTCGGAGAAAGAGCTCATCGTGCCCCTAGACCCAAAGCCCCTTATCAGCGGTGGAAGTATTAGTTTCAAATACAGAGCGAATGCGACGTATCCCAAAGCCGTGCAAGAACTTGCAAATGTTCTCGGCTTGAGCGTTCCTCTCAAAGTTGACGACGTGATTATAGGGAGCGACAAGATCTCAGTTGTCGAGACTGATCCCCTCTACGCGATGGGAAAAGTTGTCACCGCTTTCGATAAGATAAGCAAGACTGTTGCGCTGAAGCTGAGCTCAAAACGTGGCCATAGCAGATACTAGTTATTGCTAGGAATTCCATTTTATTGTAAGAGAAGGGATTCCGTTTAGCTGATCTACTAATCGACCATCTTGATCAGTAGCAATATTACGATTGCACCTGCGATTACAAAAGACGATAATGAAACAATCCGCCAAATTAGCTCTCCTCTTTGCATTTCAATTCTCACCTTGCAATTTTGATGATGTGTTGAGAACCTCTGACTAGTACTATTATGCCTGTGATGGCAAGAAGTATCTCTGACAAATACAACGGGATACTGAAACCCAAATTGACTGAATGAGCTACCATGAGAGCGATCGCGAAAAGTGAGAGCGATCCGTGATAGAGTAGTGAATACCGGAGCCTTTCAAGAAACGAAAAGCCGGTAAACCAAACTATTAGAGCGACCCCCGTCGCGATGTAGCCCAAGAGTACTCCAAAGTTCGTCAGCGGTGCTTGGAGAAAATAATCTGCGTGAAGTAGCAAGAAAGCACCGCCAAGAACTGCCATGCCGATGTGAATCCTGCTGACAAGACTTTGTCTTGATATATGACTGAGTATTCGCTTTTTTACAAACATCAGGACCGCCGTTGCAGTGATGAAAATCAGCGCGAGGAACCCTGAAATGTCGGCAATCAGGTGACCTCCAATTATCAAAACAATCACTCTTTGCCGAAAACGCCGAAGCTATTGATAATTATATTTCAAATTCCGTCATGTCTTTCGATATTTGAAGCTCTTAAGCCAATACACCAAGAATGGAACCGAGATTATCACAATTGCAGCGATAATTACGAAGCTTTGAACGTCGGAAGTTACCATCGACAACGGACTTTAGGATTGATTACTTATGTCTTGAGCGCGTGCGCCTCGGAAGTGTTAAGCATCAGTTCGTTCTTGTCATTCCAGACGCCTCTTGGAAGCTCTAGTCAATGGAATAAGAACTCATTATATCGATGTTGGAACGAACTCGCGAGACCCTCCCATCGTATTGATCCACGGATTTCCTCTTGCTTTGGAGATGTGGAACCCGCAAATTGAGTTTCTTAAGGACAAATATCGTGTGATTGCGTATGATATTCGTGGGCATGGAAACAGCGACGATGGCGACGGTCAATACACAATAGAATTCTTTGTCGATGATTTAATTGCGCTCTTGGATCATCTGAAAATTCCAAAAGCCACGTTGTGCGGACTCTCAATGGGTGGCTACATTGCTCTAAGGACTGTTGAAAGAAATCCAGAACGAGTCGCATCTCTCATCCTCTGTGACACCGGGCCTCAGGCGGACTCGAACGAGGTCAAGTTGCGCCGCGTTGTTCATATGAAAGCAGTAAAGGTGAATGGCGTCAAAGCATTCGCTGAAGGTTTCCTAAAGGCGATATTCAAACCGGAAAGTTTCGAGTCAAAGCCCTACGAAGTGGAAGCAATTCGACGGATGATTGAATCAAACTCCGAAATCGGAATCCGCGGCACTCTCCTTGCGCTGGCATCTCGAACCGATACCACTGAGTCGCTTGATTTGATCAAAGTTCCCACTCTCATCTTGGTGGGTGAGGCAGACAAGGTGTGTCCGCCCAAACTATCTGAGCTCATGGATTCAAAGATCTCGGGTTCTGAGATTCACATCATCGCAAATGCCGCGCACATGAGTAACCTTGAGAACACTGAGGAATTCAACGAGCACCTCTCTAGCTTTCTGGCTCCGAAATGATCGAATTTCTAGGATTTAGTTTTCTTAAAATATTTCTTCATTGGATTCCAGTAAGAGTCGTACCAACCCGCGTCATAACTTTCTTCCAGCTCTTTTGATGGAATCTTCGAATGAACCATCGTCAATTCCGTTCCCTTGTCTGTAGGCTTTAGCGAGATCTCAAGGAGTGATGAAGGCGTTGATTCATCGGGCCAATCAGTCGTCCTCCATTCCTGAACTAGCTTCTTGCCCTTTTCGATCTTGAGGTTCCTGCCGGTAATGTATTCGTCCCAGGCGGTGAATTTTGCGCCGACTCTCGCGTTTACTTTCGCTGGCGAGCCGGTCACTTCAGAATGGATCTTCGACGATGTAAGTGCTCTAAATACTTCAAGCGGTGTTGCATTGGGAATGAGAACCACCTGCTTGATTTCGAATGTGTGTTTTGGCATAACACGCGTTCGGTCTATGACGTATTAAAACCTGTGATGGAGTTTCAAGCACATCCATATTGATATAAATGGAAAGTTGGATAATTCAATGTAAGAAAATGTCCACTGCTGAATCAGACGATCACTTGGCACTCAAAGCAAGGATCGAAGGGTGGTTGGAAGCGGAAGGAATATCCTTTGAGGAATACCAGGATCTGAACTCATTTTTTAAAATACAGGCCAATCTCAAGAATGTCCGAATTCACATCAGCGAATCAAAAGTGAGAAGGGGAGTACTTGCCGTGCAGGGAGTATTGGATCTTAGTGAAGATCAGCTCTACAAGATCGGAAGAATCAGCCCTGAAGACAGCGAATCCCTTTTTCAATCTCTGTTTTCAGTGCTGGACAAGAATGAGTATATTTTCTTGCTTCAGAAAGACTTCAGGGTGGAAAACTGGCTCAAGATACAAAGAATCCTCTATATCGAAGATCTTACTAGAACTGATCTTTTCAGAGAGATGAAGGAGTTGAACATGAAATTCGTGAACATCAACTACATGGTGAATGAGTCACTAGACAGATTTAGTCCGCTCTCAGATGCAGGGCTATACAAATGACAACTCCGAATTTTTCAGTTTGACCTGCTTCTGGCCCTTTTCCCAAACCACGTTGCCGTTTCGGGTTATTTCTAGTATTCTTGTGAGTGGTATGTCGGAGAACTCTTCCTTTGTCATGAAATCTTCGAGGGGATCGGTCTTGATTTTGTCCTTATCACGGTAGCTGATGGAGAAGAGTTTTGGATTGTCCTTGTGCATCGCATAGCTTAGAGTTTCTTTGAGACTTCCTTTTCTCTTGCCCATGATTAGTTACCGAAGAAGATGAATTTCTTTCGCAACCCGCGGGATGGCGACTTTCTTTCTGAATGACCTGGGAATGGAATTAGGTTTAGATTATCGATCAAGTGTATTCTCATAGCGCATAAACAGTGATAGAAACTTGTGCCCCTCGTCTTGGTCCTAGCGACGTATTCCTTATCGTAGATTGTCTCATTGCAAAAGTGGCATGACTTCCCGTAGCCATTTGATTTTCGAGAGTCCGCTCTAATCACGTTAATCGGCAAGACAGGTCAACGATATTGAAGCGCTTAGATTTTGAACCTGATATAAAGTCAATGCATGAACATCGAAAGGAATGTTACTTTGCAGCTATGGTAATGTTTTGCGTTAGCGTTGATCCGCCGATTATGGTCTCCGCACTAATCATGTAACTCTCGCCTGAAACTATTCCGTATATCTGTGGGACTTGCAATACATAGGTCACAGTTTGGTTATCTGCCATACCCTGTGACTGACCCAATTCTTCACTGTTGATGAAGTAAGTTATTGCTGTTGAGTTTACGTCAGTTCCGGTACTGGTATTAGTCAGAGCTATAGAAAGCGTGCCGTTCGCATTAGAAGATGCTGGAACAGTGAGATTTGCGGAATCGATTTCGAAGCTTCCACAGGTAATTCCGGGAAGCGTGCACGAAATTGAAACTGGTACCGTGGGTGGCGGGGTCGTAATGAGGGTACCAGCAAGTTCAACTCCGACGATTGCTGCAACCACAATTAGCAGTATCCCGAAAGCTATCGAGTTATTCTTCATCAATCGACCAATTACACAATTGAGTAGATGAACTTACTCGTATCAGATTATTGAAAAACTATTGAACAGTCGAGCCAAAATACTATAGATATATATTCTGAGCTAAGACAAATCTGCGTTTAGGCCATGTGCGGAATAATTGCTTACTCTGGAGACGAGCAAGCAGCTCCTATCCTGTTTGAGGGATTGAAGCGACTAGAGTATCGAGGTTACGACTCTGCTGGCATCATAACAATCAACTCGAAATCAGAGTTCGAACTGAAGAAGGATGTAGGCAAAGTTCTTGAAATCAACCAGAAAGTGAATTTTCTTGACCTTAATGGAACGATAGGTCTCGCACACACTCGCTGGGCAACCCACGGCGGCGTAACAAAGGCGAATGCCCATCCTCATGTTTCAAACAACAATAAAATTGCGGTTATCCACAATGGCATTGTAGAGAATTACAAAGACCTGAAAGCGAAACTGATCTCGGAAGGTTTCACTTTTTACAGCGAGACCGATACAGAAGTCGTTCCAAATCTGATCGAGTACTGGATGAGGATTCGCGGTCAGGACTTTCTCCACGCGGTTTTGAACACCTTTCAATCACTTGAAGGAAATTTCGCTCTGGTTATTGTCGACAAGGACTCGAAGATAATCATTGGAGCTAAGAATGGCTCCCCCCTCGTTCTGGGTGTAGGAAAAAGTAAGGATGAGTTTTTCCTTGCGAGTGACATTCCAGCATTCCTAGAGCGAACTAAAGATGTCGTTTACCTTTACGATGGCGACACTGTGATTCTCTATCCTCCTACCGAGAAGAGCATGCGACATTATGAGATACTCGACTATCACACGGGGAAATTCGTCGAGAGGCCAATTCAGAGCGTTTCATGGGACATTGAGCATGCCGCGAAGGGCGAGTTTGACCACTTTATGCTCAAGGAGATATCAGAGCAGGTCGAGACAATCCAGAGGGCTTCCACTCAGGACCGCGAGTTGATTGAAGATATTACTCAGAGGATCAGGAAGGCAAAAGGAGTCTTTCTGATTGGATGCGGTTCTTCGTACCACGCGTGTCTCTCTGCAAGTTATCTGTTTTCCAAATTAGCCTCGTTCCACATTAACACCGTACTCGCGAGCGAATTTTCGGCGTACGAAGATTTCTTGAAGGAAGACACTCTTGTCATCGCAGTGACACAGAGCGGTGAGACCATAGACGTACTTGACGCGATAAAGACCGCTAAGCAGAAGGGATGCCAG
>Ga0187887_10002988_pt1 | contig 13273 bp, 12 predicted proteins | sample June2016WEW_7_10_FD_132977 | JGI IMG/M metagenome (GOLD analysis project Ga0187887, IMG submission 132977) | Peatland microbial communities from SPRUCE experiment site at the Marcell Experimental Forest, Minnesota, USA - June2016WEW_7_10 | ecosystem: Environmental > Terrestrial > Soil >...
TGGGATAGCGTATGTCGCCCAGGGAGCTACCACCGGTTGAATAGGTCACGTAAACGCCTGCATGTCCATGGACGAATGAATGTAGACCATTGGGCTACCACGGGTTGTTAGTTCCGACTCGGGCACGAATCTTGATTGGTACAAGTGCAGCAATATTGTGCACTTAGCTCTTGCTACTCGCGCTTGGTATAGTTACTTTGACGCTAATGGCAAATATGCAAACAGTAACGCTGGAAGAGCAGTTCGCCGGATCCGAGCCCACTCCGATCAATATCGGGGCTACGATCCGCGACTTCCGCCTGCAGCGCGGTATGTCGCAAGGTGACATTGAGAAGCGCACAGGGCTGTTGCGTTGCTATCTCTCCCGGGTAGAGAACGGGCACACGGTTCCCTCGCTCGAAACGCTCCAGAAGATCGCCGCATCGCTGGATATGCCGCTCAGCCAGTTCTTCTCCGAAGACCCGGTCAAGGAGACGTACGGCGTCACCCTGAGCGAAGACGAGATTCGCTTCCTCACCCAGATTCAGCGTTATTCCGCGAATCTCAACGAGAGCGACCGCAAGCTGTTGCTGGCCATGGTGCGCAAGTTCGCCGCTACCGCCGTAACTTCCATCAGCTAAAGAAAAGTTTGATGTTCGCAAAAAGCCAGGCTAACCCGCCTGGCTTTTTGAGCGTGCGGGGCTCTCATCTCGCGAATCGTTAAGCAGACTTAAGACCTGCCGTGCGCAAAGTTCGAAAGCGCGTAGCCGAACAAGCACAGCAGCAGGGTCGCGAACATAAACGTCGCCCGCTGTCGTGCCCGATAGCTCTCGCGGCCCGACGTCATGCGCGGAAACAGCGGCAGCCCCAGCGCCAGGCCGCTGAGAAACCCGCCCACATGCGCCGTGTTGTCGATCCGCGGCAGCATATTCATGTCCAGGTGCACCAGCTTCAGTTGGCCCGGCGAGGCCATCCCCAGCATCTGCGGCGTCATCCCAATCACCAGGTTGGCGACGGCAAAGAAGATGACCTGGCGACGCAGGCTGCGCAACTCCTCCCACGGCACCTGGAGCTTGCGGTTGGAAAGCAGCACGATCAAAATCCCCGCGATGCCGAAGACCGCGCCAGAAGCGCCAGCCACGAGCACCAACTGCCCCGACGCGATGCCCCAGGCGTACGAAAACATCATGCCGGTCGTACCTGTGAGCAGGTACACCGCAATCAACCCGCGCTTGCCCAGTAGCGGCTCGCCAAAGATTCCCAGGTTCCACAAGCACCACATGTTCAGCGCAATATGCAGAATCGTCACGTGCACAAACGCGCCCGTAACCAGCCTCCACCACTGCCCTGCCTGGATCAGCGGCGACGCGGTAGCTCCAAAGCGCACCAGGGTACCGACATCAAACGAAGCCGTAAGGATGCTCCCCCACGCGTGCTGATGGATCAGCGTCATCACCGGCCCGAAGGGAAACATCATCGCAAAGACAGCGAGGTTGATGCCCATCAGCAGATACGTTGCGGGGTACCTCCACAGCGGCACACGATGTCTCAATCCACGGCGCGCAGAGAGTTCAGCCGCTTCCACCCGCAAGGCGTCGCTCGGCGAGCCATCGATCGGCGATGGAGCTTGAACATCAGTCTGGAACGAGTTATTCAAAAGGTTAGGTTCGGTCGATCTCAAACCGTCTGCTTGCGCAGGCGCTCGCGCAGTTCCGGCGAGATGCGCTCGCGGAACAGGGCTGAGACCATGCTCGGAATCGGCGTCGTAATCGTTACCAGCGTCCACAACATCATGGAGATCAGCACGCCGACGATGGCCAGCGCCTCCAGGCTGATCGAGATGCTGCTGGGAATCCTCAATCGCGAAATCGTGCTCTGGTCATGCAGATGCAGGTGCTGCACATTGCTGATGTGGCTGATGGCCTCGACCCGGTGCATCACCATCGCGGCCAGCAGAAATGCCGCAAACGATAGCGTGGTGATGGCCAGCAGCATCACGTCCCAGGTGCGATGCACCCTCTGGCGCTTGCGGCAGTGCGCGCAGTTGTACAGATGCGCCTCGTAGTCCACCCGCAGATCCGGCGAAATTCCCGAGATATCATACCGCCAACCCGACAAGATCGCTCCCACAACCGGATCGTTGCAGGCTTCTTGACCAGATTCGCGAGCGTGGGATTTTTGTGTAGCCATGAATCTATGGATGCTCCAACCATCCTAGTTGATTCTAAGCCTGTGCGAAAACCGGTACCGCCGATCGCACACCGTCCGTCTGCAACCATTCGACGCACTTAGAGGCAGATCGGTTCCAACGGCGTGTCCTGCACCGCCAGAACGACCCGATTGCCCAGCAACGTCATCCGTTCGCCAATTGCCTGCTCGGCGGCCAGCCTCGCCAGCTCCGGCAGATTATTCTGCTCCGACAGGTGTCCAAGGACGATTGTGTGTGCCCCGCCGTCATAGTCGCGCAGCAGAAACTCCGCGCAGGCCGCGTTGGACAGGTGCCCGACCCGGCTCAGCACCCGCTGCTTCACGCTCCACGGGTACGGTCCGTCCTTGAGCATCTCGAGGTCGTGATTGGACTCCAGCAACAGTACATCCACCCCTTGCAGCGCCATCTTCACGTTCGGCGGCACATAGCCGAGGTCGGTGGCAATCGCCATCCGAATCGACTCCGAGCGGGCATGAAAGACAAATCCGCAGGGATCGGCTGCGTCATGCGGAATCGTGAAAGGGTTGACGTCAATCTCGCCAATCGAAAATCCGTGCCCGGCGCGGAAGTATTCGACGGCCGGCAGGAAGGCGGGATCGGCCTTCACCTTGGGAGTCTCGGTCTCCGCGGCCGCAGCGGGTTCGAGAGCCTCGGCTTCCATTGAATTCTCGGGAGCAAGATCGTCCGCGGCATCCGGGTCCATCTCGGTCATCAGCGCCGTGTGCGCGGGTGCGTGATCTGCGCGCGTCGCCTTCTCCCGCTGCACGGTCTCCAGCCATTTCGCATAGGTCATCGTGGTCCGCGGGGTCAGCATCCGTACCCACGCCCGGTGCGTCGACTCGGTAAAGAACACCGGAATCTTCAGCCGCCGCGCCAGCACCGACAGCCCCGCCACGTGGTCCAGGTGCTCATGCGTGATCAGGATCGCATCCAGCGCCTCGGGATCCTCGCCCACCTGCGCCATCCGCTTCATCAGCTCGCGGCACGACATCCCTGCATCGACGAGGATGCGCGTAGAGCCTGCGGCGATTACCGTCGCATTGCCCTTCGACCCCGATGCCAGCACCGTCATCCGCACTAGTTAAAAATACGCCTCCAGCCTGTGACTAAATCGCCCAGGAATCAGCCGGAGTTACCGTTAGCCTCGCCCCTCAACGGCGCGATGAAGTTCACCACCGACCGCATCACCAACTCATCCCGCTGGTTGAACACCAGCGTCACCGACTTCACCACCCCAATCTCCGGCCGCGAGGTCGACCGCCGCGCCGACAGAATCTCCGTCTCCGTGTGCAGCCAATCGCCCGGCCGGACCGGCTGCGTGAACTTGATCTCGTCCACACCGGCGCCAATCATCCCGCCGGCCACGTGTATCGACTCCACGCGCAGCCGCATCGTGATCGCCGCCGTCATCCACCCCGACGCCGCCAGGCCCTTGAAGAACGTCTTCTCGGCCGCCGCCTCATCGAGGTGGAACGGCTGCGGATCATACTTCGCCGCGAATTCCGTGATCTCCTCCGCCGTCACCTCGTAGCTGCGGATGGAGCGAATCTTCATCCCCGGCTGCAAATCCTCAAAATACAACTCGTCCGCCAAACCACCCTCCCACTTCCTACTTCCTAGTACTGATAAAACCCGCGTCCGGACTTCCGTCCCAGCCAGCCAGCGTCCACCATCCGCACCAGCAGGGGGCACGGCCGATACTTTGGGTCGCCGATCCCATCCTCCAGCACCCGCATGATGTCCAGGCAGACATCCAGCCCGATGAAGTCAGCCAGCGTCAGCGGGCCCATAGGATGCGCCATCCCCAGCCGAAAGATCTCGTCGACAGCCTCCGCGGTCGCGACGCCCTCCATCACCGCAAACATCGCCTCGTTGAGCAGTGGCATCAGCACACGGTTGCTCACGAACCCGGCTGCATCGTTGACCTCCACCGGCGTCTTTCCAGCCGACAGCGCCAGCTCACGAACAGTCGCAAAGCTCGCATCCGAGGTCTGCAGCCCGCGAATCACCTCCACCAGCGCCATCACCGGCACCGGGTTGAAGAAGTGCATCCCGATCACCTGCGAAGCCCGTCCCGTCCCCGCCGCCAGCTTGGTAATCGAGATCGACGAGGTGTTCGTGGCCAAAATCGCGTCCGGCCCCAGCAGCTCGTCGAGCTCGCGAAAGATCTCCTGCTTCACCACCAGGCGCTCGGTCGCCGCCTCGATCACCAGCGTGCAACCGCTCAGATCCTGCGGCCGGTGCACCGGGCGAATCCGAGCAAAAATCTTCGGCGCCTCGGCCGGATCGATCTTCCCCTTGGCGGCCTCGCGGTCAAGGTTGGTGCGAATCGTCGCCAACCCCTTCTCCAACGCCCGCTCACTCATCTCATACAGCGACACGTCGAACCCCGCACGCGCAAACACATGCGCAATGCCGTTCCCCATAGTTCCTGCGCCCACCACACCCAGCCGATGCTCCGTAACGCTCATCCAACGTCTCCCTGAACTGCCAATCGTACGCACCCTCCACTATACGTCCGCAGGCTCGAGACGAAGCATCCGGCGGCCTGCTCGTCCTCTGTTCAATCGCAAACGAGTTTAGACTTGTCTCCGGAGCCACGCCTTGCCCAGCACGTCCGTCCGCATCCTTCAAGACGACAACCTCACCGCCCTGCGCGCGCTCCCCGACGCCAGCGTCGAGCTCATCTATATCGACCCGCCCTTCAACACCGGCGTCACCCAGAAGCGCACCCGCATCCGCACCGTCCGCGATGCCGAGGGCGACCGCACCGGCTTCGGCGGCCAGCGCTACCGCACTGAAACGCTGGCCTCCGCGCCCATCTACGCCGACATCTTCGACGACTACATCGGCTTCCTCCGCCCGCGCATGATCGAGGCCCACCGCGTCCTCACCCCCACCGGTTCCCTGTTCCTCCACATCGACCCGCGCGAAGTCCACTACTGCAAAGTCATGCTCGACGAGGTCTTCGCCCACCACGGCGGCGCCGGCCGCGCCTGCTTCCAGAACGAGATCATATGGGCCTACGACTACGGTGCGCGCGCCACCAAGCGCTGGCCCGCCAAGCACGACAACATCCTCTGGTACACCAGGGATCCCAAGCACTATACGTTCCATCTTGAGGCGTCCGACCGCATTCCCTACATGGCGCCCGGCCTCGTCGGCGCCGAGAAAGCCGCACGCGGCAAAACCCCCACCGACGTCTGGTGGCACACCATCGTGCCAACCAACGGCAAGGAAAAGACTGGCTACCCCACGCAGAAGCCCCTGGGAATTTTAGAGCGCATCGTCCGCGTCCACAGCAATCCCGGCGACACCGTACTGGACTTCTTCGCCGGCTCCGGCACCACCGGCGAAGCCGCGCTGCGCAACGGCCGCAACGCCATCCTCGTCGATCAGAATCCCGAAGCCTGCGCCGTCATGCGCAAGCGCCTGGAAGCACCCGAACCTACGCCCGCTCCCAAAAAGAGGCGGCCCGGACGATAGCCCGGGCCGCCGCTCGCATCCTTACCCTCAGCCTAAGGTGCCAGCGCCGCCAGCAGTCCAACGTTCGGACTTCCCCATCCAGTCACCAGATCATACCCGGTGACAGCCGTGTAGCTTCCAGACTTCCCGCTCGTAATATCGTGGAAGTCCGTGTCATAGACCGACGTCACATTCTGCGCATAAATGGTCGGATTGATGAACCCGATCGTCCCTTTGCCCTGCGAAGCCAGTTGCTGATTCACGAGCGCGATATACGCCGCCCACATCGGAGCCGCGAAGCTGGTGCCGCCGTAATCATTGGCCAGGCACGCCGTTTGGTCCGCGCAAGTGTAGAACGTGAAGTTCGCGTTCGCCGAAACATCCGGCCCATTGCGCAGCGTCTTCGAGCCTTTGTTGGTTGTGGTGATCACGCCCGCGATCTGCTGCCACGCAGGAATCGCGATGCTGTCCGGCGAGATGCCGCCACCGCTATCCACCCACGCCGTCTCCGACTTCCACGGGCCACCCGCGCTCGCCGTAATCAAGTCCGTTCCGCCAACCGAGACAACATACGCATTGTCCGCCGGCCACGCCTCAATCCTTCTCGACCAGGTCGAGCTATCGCCCGACGCCGCAAAGAAGTTCTGTCCCTGCGCCGCCATCTTTTCAAAGTAGGGATTCAGCGTTGTCGGATCAGCCGGCGTCCATCCCCACGAGCAACCGATGGTAGTCGGCAGAGGGCTGTGCGTCGTCAATGCGCCAATGATGGCCGTGTCCGTCGAGCCCACGTACATCACCAGGCTTGCCAGCCCCGGCGCCATGCCCAGCGCCTGCGTCATGTCCAGCGTCTGCTCCGTATCGTCGCAATCGCCGCCAGCCTTCGTGTACACACACGACGTGCTGGTCCCATCGGTCGAGATCACAGACACCGGCACCTTGTTGGTCTGCTTGACGTTCGTATAGTAGGTCGTCAGATCCGCGAGGTCGGTTCCCAAATACTCGAACAACCCAAGGTTCTGTCCCGCGCCAGTGAGCGTTCCCGTGCCATAGTACGCAGCGCGCATATCGCTGCCGAGGAACGAAGCCGAAGGCCCCGATCCCGTCGTCGCATGCGACACCACATCCTTCACATCGATCCCATGCGCCGCCGCATAGTCGCTGCGCTTCTCCAGCAACCGGTGCGGAATCGAGTAGTTGTCCAGCCCTGAAATATGCCACAGCTCAAAGGACAAATCGGTTGTCGGCTCCGCGTCCGGAGCATAAAATTCCCGATTCTCCGTCGGATGCTGATACGTCAGCATGTGCACGTGGAACGCGCTCTCCACTGCCGATACCGGCCCCTTCACCTGCACATCCATCGCATCGCGCGACCCGCCCGTTACCGTGAATCCATTGCTGACCGCGAACTGCACCACCGCGTCGTACTGCGCCTGGCTCGGTCCAAACTTTGCGGTAAATTCCGTCGGCGTCAAAAACTTGTGAAAGGACGCGCTGCTCGGGTCGTACACATCACTCAGAAAACTTTCCAGGCCGGCCGGATCGCTCAACGGCAACACAAGATTCAGATTCATGATCTGACTCGAGGCAAGCCGTCCGACAGGCTGCGCCTCCCCGTTCGAAACCGCTTCCCGCACATGCCGCGTCTTCACGGACTGCGCCTGTGAACCAACTGAAAGTATCGACACGCCTACTGCGAACGTGAGACATAGAATTCCCGATCTACGCATGGTGGATCTCTCCTATCGTGGAATAACCATTATTCTTTTGTAGCTGGAACTGCGGTCAATCATGGGCCGCAAATCAGAGACTGTCAACGAGTTATTCGATTACCTTCGGATGTATCCACGAACGCCCAGCGCACCGTCTTTCGCACCAAAATCACAGACGTGCGGCGCAAAAATGCATCAAAAGAATTGCAATCTTAATCCCCGGTCACCCAAAGGTCGCTCATCCTCGAAAGCGCAAAAGCGTACCATCGCAAAACACGAAACCATCTCAAGGAAACCATGAAGATCGACTCCGACAAATTTCGAGTGCATCCAGACACCAACATCAAACTCACCAAACTCCCAACAAAAATAGAGCCCTTCTACAAATCCGAAAAGAAATACCACGCCGTTCTCAAGGAACAGACGGCCGCGCTCAGCGATCAGCAAGAACTCCTCTACGGCTCGGACCGCTATGCGCTCCTGCTCATCTTCCAGGGCATGGACGCATCCGGAAAGGATGGCGCCATCCGCCACGTCATGAGCGGCATCAACCCGCAGGGTTGCGACGTCGCCAGCTTCAAGCAGCCCAGCGCCGCCGAGCTCGAGCACGATTTTCTGTGGCGCACCTACTGCCGGCTTCCCGAACGCGGCAGGATCGGCATCTTCAACCGGTCTTATTACGAGGAGGTTCTCGTCGTCCGCGTTCACCCGGAGATACTCAAGAACGAAGGCCTCTCCGCAGAACTCAGCAGCGACAAAGATATCTGGAAGGACCGCTATCGCTCCATCGTCGACATGGAGCGCCACCTCTTCCACAACGGTACGCGCACGATTAAATTCTTCCTCCATCTCTCCAAGGAAGAGCAGCGCCAGCGTTTCCTCGCGCGCATCGACGACACTGCGAAGAACTGGAAGTTCAGCGTCGCCGACATGCAGGAGCGCAAGTACTGGGATCAGTACACGGATGCCTTCGAAGATTGCCTCAACGCCACCAGTACGCAGCATGCCCCGTGGTACGTGGTCCCCGCGGACGACAAGGACAATGCGCGGCTCATTATCTCCAGCATCGTCCTCGACACCATCAAGAGCCTCAAGCTCTCGTACCCGAAGACCACCCCCAAGCGCCGCGCCGAGCTCCTCGCCCTGCGCAAGCAACTAAAGAAGTAGCGCTGCCTAATCGGCCAACTCATCCGCAAGGTGCAGCCACTTGTCCAGCGTCGCAATCCCGCGCTCGATCTCTTCCTTCTCCACGATTAGCGGCGGCGCAATTACAAAGTGGCTCACCCACGCCTGAATGATCACCCCATCAGCCAGCGTCTTCGCCGCAATCTGATCCACCAGCAGCGGCTTGCCCGAAACCTTATCCGTGTACGTGTTGAACGGCTCCTTGGTCGTCTGATTCTTCACCAGGTCGACCGCCCAGAACAGCCCCTTACCGCGCACATCGCCAACGCTCTTATGCTTCGCTTTCAGCGCCTGCAACTTCTCTGCAACAAATGGCTCCAGCTCCTTCGCCCGCTCCACCAGCTTCAGCCGCTTCATCTCGTTGATCGTCGCCACCGCCGGTCCCAGCGTCATCGGATGCGCCTCATACGTGTGCCCATGCGCAAAATAATGATCCTGAAAGAAGTCGCCAATCTTCTCGCTCGTCGCACATAATCCCAGCGGCACATAGGCCGACGTAATGCCCTTCGCTGTCGTCAGAATGTCCGGGATGACGCCCCAAAGGTTCATCGCGAACCACTCGCCCGCGCGTCCCCAACCGCTCATCACCTCATCGGCAATCAACAGCACGCCCGTCTCGTCGCACACCTTGCGTAGCTTCGGCATGTACTCTTCGGGCGGAACAATCACGCCGTTGGTGCCGACGATCGGCTCCACCAGCACGGCCGCCACATCGCTCTCATTGCGAATCATGTGCTCGAGATAATCCACGCACGCAATGCCGCACTCGGGATACGTGTGCTTGATCGGACACTTGTAGCAATGCACCTCCGGCCCAAAGATAATTCCCGGTCCCTTGCCGCGCGGCTCCATCGCCCAGCGTCGCGGATCGCCTGTCGCCGCAATCGCTCCCGCCGTCGATCCGTGATAGCTGCGGTACCGCGCAATCACCTTGCTCTTGCCCGTATACATTCGGGCAATCTTGAACGCCGCCTCATTCGCATCAGTCCCCGACGTCGTAAAGAAGAACTTGTTCAGCCCCTTCGGCAAGACCTCGAGCAGCAGCTTGCTCAGTTCCGCGCGCGCCGTGGTCGCATACCCCGGCATCGCGTACGCGAGCTCCTCGGCCTGCTGCTTAATCGAAGCGATCACCGCAGCATTCTTGTGCCCCAGGTTCATGCACATCAGCTGCGCCGAGAAATCCAGATACTTCTTCCCTTTCGCATCGGTGATAGTGCAACCTTCCGCGTCGACAATGTGCATCGGATTCCAACCCTTCTGGAATCTCCACGTGCCATAGTTCGTCTCCCGCGTTATCTGCACCACCTCATCCGACGTTAGCGCCGCGCTCTTCTCCAACACATCGTTAGGGCTCATATCTCAAACCTTCCGCTTCCGCCAACGCCGTGCGATGGCCAATCATCATCAAGTAATAGATTGCTCCCGAAAGGAAGAATCCGACAAACCACGCCATCTTGAAGAGCCACTCCAACGACGGCAGGACGCGTCCAATCAGCGCGACAGCTATGCCGGCCGTTAGCGCGATCAACGCCGCCAAATTAAATCCCTGGCGATACTCGTAGATCCCGCCGCGCCGGTACAAGGAGTAGGTGTCCAGCCGCGTACGCCGCACTAGGAAATAATCGGCCACCATGATTCCCGCCACCGGTCCAAGCAGTCCAGAGTAATCGACAAGCCAGCCAAGATAGTTATGCGAACTCGACACCAGTCGCCAAGGCATGATCGCCAGTCCGAGCAAGCCAGTAATCAAACCGCCCGTTCGAAAGCTGATCCATCGCGGCGCAAGATTCGAAAAATCGTTGGAGGGCCCAACAACGTTGGCTCCAATGTTCACGTTCAGCGTTGCCACCAGTAGCGCAATGAGTCCGAGGAAGGCAATCAGCGGTTGGTGAAACCGGCCCAGCAACTCAACCGGGCTCCAGATGGGCGCGCCGAAAACCACCGTGGATGCAGATGTCACCGCGATGCCCAGGAACGAGTAAAGCACCATCGCCACCGGCAACCCGAACGCCTGCCCAACCAACTGGGACTCCTGATTCTTTGCATACCGCGTGAAGTCTGGAATGTTCAAGCTCAGCGTCGCCCAGTATCCAACCATCGCCGTCAGCGCCGGAAAAAAGAAGCGCAGAAACTCGCGAGTGCTTGTGAACCGGCTTGGCGCAGCCAGCATCGGACCCAAACCACCCGCCTTGTGCAGCATGAAAATCAGCAGCGTCAGCGACATGATCACCATGAACGGCGCCGAGAAACTCTGCAAAAAACGAATCGACTCCACGCCGCGCCAGACAATGTACATGTTCAGCAGCCAAAACCCGTAGAAGCAGACCCATGTCACCCAAGGCATATTCGTGGTTTGCGGTGACAGCACATGCACCATTTGCGCAATGGCGGTTCCGCCAATCCACGACTGGATCCCAAACCAACCGCACGCCACAATCGCACGCAGCATCGCAGGAATATTCGCACCCACCGGCCCAAAGCTCGCCCGCACAAACACCGGAAACGGAATCCCATACTTCGCGCCCGCATGCGCATTCAGCAACATCGGAATCAGAACGATTAAATTTCCCAGCAGGATTGTCCCCACCGCCTGCTTCCAGTTCATTCCGCCGGCGATCAAGCTCGCCGCCAGCATGTACGTCGTCACCTCCATCGACATCGAAAACCAAAGCGCCACGTAGTTGTACGTCCCCCAGGTGCGCTGCGCCGGCATCGTCGGGGCCAGGTCATCGTTGTACAGCCGCTCGTCCGGCGCATACTCACCGGCATATTCGTCGCTGTCGATCGCAATGTTATGCGGCGGTGAAATCAACCCATTCCTCCGCCATTGGCTTCACGCTTCACAAACCGCCCGCGCCCCGTCGCTCCCAAAAACTTTCCTGGCTGCGAAACGTTGTCCACCACCAACTCCCCGCGCGACCACACCTTCGCCGCGTTGCCAGTCACCTTCCAGCCCTCAAACATCGAGTAGTCGGTCGCCATGCGCTGCGTCGCCGCCGAGATCGTGTACTCGGCGTTTGGATCCCAGAGCAGAATATCCGCGTCCAATCCCTCGGCGATGCGTCCCTTGTGCCGCTCCATGCCAAAAATCCTCGCAGGATTCGTCGCACTCAACGCCACAAATCTCTCCGGCGAAATCTTCCCCGCATTCACGCCGAAGTGCCAAAGAATCTGCAGCCGATTCTCCACCCCCGGGCCGCCATTCGGAATCTTGCGAAAGTCTCCGCGCCCCAACTCCTTCTGATCCGCGAACCGGAACGGACAATGATCGGTCGACACCACCGCCAGCGATCGATCGCGCAACGCCTCCCACAGCGGCTCCTGATTCCACTTCTCCCGCAGCGGCGGCGTGAACACATACTTCGCCTCCTCCCAGCTTTTCCCCGGCATCTGGTCTTCAATCGACAGCACCAAATATTGAATGCAAGTCTCCGCCAGCGCCTTCGCGCCGCGCCCCTGCATGAACTTCAACGCGGCCAGCGAATCCTCATTCGACAGGTGCACGATGTACACCGAAGCCCCCGCCATATCCGCCAGCGCAATCGCGCGATGCGTAGCCTCCGCCTCAGCCTTCGGGCTTCGCGACAGCGCATGGAAGTGCGGCTCCGTCTTCCCCTCCGCAATCATCTGCGCCACCACGACGTCGATCGCGCTGCCGTTCTCCGCATGCACGCAGCACAGAGCCTTCAGCGCCGCAGCCTTCTGCATCACTTTGAACATCAGCGCGTCGTCAATCATCAGCACGCCGGGATAGGCCATAAAAAGCTTGAAGCTAGATATCCCCTCGGCGACCATCTCTTCCATCTCGCGCAATCCCTGTGCGCCGTCTCCCGGCCCCAGGTCCGTCACGGCCATGTGCAGCGAATAATCCACGCAAGCCTTTCCGCGCGACTTCGCCCTCCACACATCGAATGCCTCGCGCATAGTGTGCCCCTGGCTCTGCAGCGCGAAATCAATCAGCATCGTCGTCCCGCCCACCGCCGCCGCCTGCGTGCCGGTGATGTAATCATCCGCCGAAGTCGTGCCCCCAAACGGCATGTCCAAATGCGTATGCACATCGATCCCGCCGGGCATCACCAGCAACCCGGTCGCGTCCACCACCTCGTGCCCGTTCTCGTTGATCCCCGAGCCCACTCGCGCAATCATCTCGGCCGAAATCAACACGTCCATCAGCTTCGATTCCGTCGCACTGACCACCGTTCCATTCTTAATCAGGATTCCCATAGTCGCTCCCTACGCTTTTACGCTCTCCGCACTCGCCACGCGCTCCGCCCACGTCTCCGGACACAGTCCCGTATCCACGCGCTCCATCGTGATGCACTCCGGCACCGGACAAACCAGCGAGCACAGATTGCACCCCACACATTCATCCGCATCCACACGCGGAATTCTCTCGAGAGGCGTGACCGCGCCATTCGAACCGTCGCCATCCAGATCCAGCTTCGGAATCGGCGTAGTCACAATCGTCTTCACCGTCTGCGCAAACACCATTGCCGGAGTCGGCTTGCCCTGCGGATTCGGTTCGTGTTGGACGTAGCGCGGATCAGTTCCCTTTACCGGCTGCTCCATCCCGCCGTCCGCGCGATCCAGATGAATGCACTGGTGCGCTCCATCCCAGCACGCCGTGTAGCAAAGCTGGCAGCCGATGCACTTGTCCGCATGGATCTCGGCGACCACGCGGAAGTTCAAATTCAAATGCTTCCAGTCGCGCATATTCGGCAGCGAA
>Ga0187887_10002990_pt1 | contig 13273 bp, 9 predicted proteins | sample June2016WEW_7_10_FD_132977 | JGI IMG/M metagenome (GOLD analysis project Ga0187887, IMG submission 132977) | Peatland microbial communities from SPRUCE experiment site at the Marcell Experimental Forest, Minnesota, USA - June2016WEW_7_10 | ecosystem: Environmental > Terrestrial > Soil > Wetlands...
CCGAGAGCGACAACCTCGCGCTCGACGGCGTCCTTGCTCCCTTCCTCGACAAGCGCCAGCCGGCTCACCTCCTCACCACCGAGATCGAGCACCACGCGGTCCTCTACACCGCGCAAGCCCTCCGCCGCCGCGGCGCCGAGGTCACCTATCTAGCGCCCAACCGCGACGGCATCCTCGACCCCGAAGCCTTCGAAGCCGCCCTCCGTCCCGACACCGAGCTGGTCTCCATCATGTTCGCCAACAACGAAACCGGAGCCATCCAGCCCATCGGCAAGCTGGCCCGCATCACCAAGGCCTACAACCCCGCCATCCTCTTCCACACTGACGCGGTGCAGGCCGCCGGCAAGATCCCGATCGACCTCACCGGCGCGCTAAAGAACGTCGACCTCCTGTCGATCTCCGGACACAAAATGTATGCGCCGCAAGGAACCGGCATCCTGTTCATCCGTAGCGGCGTCCACGTCGCAGCGCTGCTCCACGGAGGCCCGCAGGAACGCCAGCGCCGCGCCGGCACAGAGAACGTTCCCGGCATCGTAGCCCTCGGCCGCGCCGCCGAACTCGCCCAAACCTGGCTGGCATCCGACGCGCCCGCCCAACTAGCCGCCCTGCGCGACAAGCTCGAGGCCGGCCTGCTCGCCGCCGTCCCCAACACCCACGTCAACGGCTCAACCGAACACCGCTCCCCCAACACCACCAACCTCCGCTTCGACAACGTGGACGCCGAAGCCCTGCTCATCGCGCTCGACATGCAAGGCATCGCCGCCAGCTTTGGAGCCGCCTGCCAGTCCGGCGCCACCGAGCCCTCGCACGTCCTGCTCGCGATGGGCTACACCCCCGCCGAAGCCCGCTCCAGCCTGCGCCTCTCCCTCTCCCGCCTCACGACAGCCGAAGAGATCGACCGCGCCCTCACGATCATCCCCGCCGCCGTAGCCCGCCTCCGCTCCCTCGCCTAAAAAGCAACGCCGCCCCATCAGGAGCGGCGCTTTCTAATCCCTGTTCCCTAATCCCTGTTCCCTAATCCCTAATCCCTGCCTTACAGGTACCACGGGATATTCACGACCACGATCCGCTGGTTTCCCTTGAGCAACAGCAGCAGCTTGAGCAACTGCACGCGCTGGCCGTGCAGCAGATTCTCCCACCAATGCCGCACCACCAGCTCCGGCAGCAGCACGGCGATCTTCCGCCCGGGAAAGTCCTCTTCCAGCTTCAGCACATAATCCATCAAGGGCGAAAGAATGGTGCGGAAGTTGCTTTTCACCGTCACCAACTCCGGCTCGGCCATCTGGGTCGCGCGCACCGGGATCAGCACCATCTCTTCCCACACCTTGCCCAGCGTATCCGAGTCATCCGAGTCCACGTGCACCACCTTCACCATCGGACTCATCAGCATCCCGAAGCGCATCGCCTTCTCGGTCACCTTGTCCCAATTTGCCATCGGGATCACGACGATGGGCGGCTCGAGCCCGGTCAGCCGCAGCGGCGTTGGATCGATCGTCTCAGCACGCACCCGCGTGTAATGCCGCTTCACGGCCATCATGATCCAGATGAGAATCGGCACAAGCAGCGCCGTAACCCAAGCGCCCTCGAGGAACTTCGAGAACAGCAACACACACAGCGTGACGCCTGTCGCCGTCGCGCCCAGCCCGTTGACGAACATCTTGATCAGCCGGTGCCGCGCGTCCATCGTCTTGTGCCAGTGCATCACCATGCCCGCCTGGCTCAACGTAAACGCCAGGAACGCGCCAATGGCGTAGAGCGGAATCAGTGCGTCCGTGACGCCCCTGAAGATGATCAGGATCAGCGCCGTCAGCCCGGTCAACGCATAGATGCCATGCGAGAACAGCAGCCGGCGTCCGCGCAGCAGGAAGACGTGCGGCAGATAGTCCTTACCGGCAATGGCGCGCGCCATCCGTGGGAAATCCGCGAACGCGGTGTTTGCGCTGAACGATAGTGCCGCCAGCACCGAACCCATGGTCAGGAAGTAAAACCACTGCCGCCCAAACACCGCCGCTACTTCAATCGAGAGCACGCTCTGATAGGTCGTAGCGTTCGGATCCATGGCCGTCACACCATACGCCCGCGCCACATAGCTCAAGCCAAACAGCAGGATGATCAGGATCCCGATAATCACCGTCAAGGTGACATTGGCATTCTTGCTGCGCGGCTCCTTGAAGGCCGTAACGCCGTTCGAAACGGCCTCGACTCCGGTCATCGCTGCGCAACCGCTGGAGAACGCCTTGAGCAGGAGATACAGCAGCAGCCATCCCGCCAGCTTGCTCGTCGGGTTGTCGACCGGCGGTGGCGGCGTCCAGTGCGGTATCGGATGGCCGTGGGTGCTCAGCGCCTCGAACACGCCCACCCCGATGGTCGTCAGCAGCGTTCCCACAAAGAGAATCGTCGGCAGCAGGAAGACGAAGCCAGTCTCCTTCACGCCGCGCATATTCACCAGCGCGATGATCACCAGGATGATCAGGCACATCAGCATCTGGTGCTGATGCAGTATCGGCCCATACTTCGTCTCCTGGAACGAGCTCACCAGCGCCGTTACGCCGGCCGAAATGCCCACCGCGGCCGTCAGCACGTAATCGATCATCAGCGCCGCAGCCGCAAACAACCCTGCCCGGTCGCCCAGATTTTCGCTCGCTACCGTGAACGACCCACCGCCGTTCGGATACGCCACAATCGTCTGCCGATAGCTGAAATAAAGGATGGTCAGCAGCGTAAGAATCAGCCCGAAGATCGGCAGTAGATAGTGCTGCACTCCCCAGATTCCCAGCGGAATCAGCAGCGTCATCGCTGCTTCCGGACCGTAGGCTGCGCTGGTTAAACCATCCAGCCCGAAGATCGGGATCCCCACCGCCGGACTGATCTGTGCACTATGCGCCTCGTCGGACGCTAACGGCCTGCCAAACAATACGTCAAAAAGCTTCATAAACCTCGCAAAATATCCCGAATCCCGCCATCGGGTGGCCGCTGGCCGAACAAGGCGCACCGTTAGATATCCTACGACACTTCTGTCAATCCTCCAGAGCCGATTTTTACGATCTCCTGATCTTTTTCTCACAACTCCTTTATCGGCTCGATCCCTTCACCCTATAAAACTCGTCATCCATTTCAAGAACTTTGATGCACCGCGGTCGCACGGCGGCGTTCCAGCCCCATTGCCGGTGCCTCTAGGTGTTGAGCCCCTTCAGGTAGGCAAAGCTCTCCGTCATGCTCTCCATCACCGGGCCGGCGGTCTCATCCTGGTCCAGGTACGCATACCGTATCCCCTGCCATTTGGCCTGCGCCAGCAGCTTCGGCCAATCGATCGAGCCCTTCCCCATCTCCGTGAAATGCTGTCCTTCGGGTCCCATCGTATAGCTCGTCGGCGCGCCCGGCGTCCGGTCCTTCAGGTGAATCAGCTTCACCCGGTTCTTGTATGTCTTCATCATCAACCCCGGATTCTGACCACCCTGAACGAGCCAGTAGATGTCGAGCTCAAGGTTGACGAGCGTCGGGTCGCTGGCCTGCATCAGTGTCTGCCAACCGGTGAGCCCGTTCTCCTGCACCTTGAACTCGTAGCAGTGGTTGTGAAACACAAACTTCATTCCCGCCTGGCTCACCTTCAGGCCCCATGCATTGAAGTCCGCCGCACCCTTCTCAAACCCAGCCGACGACGTCCACTGATCCTTCGGCAGCATCGGGCACACCATATACTTCAGCCCCAACTGCTTCGCATAATCGATCTTGTCCTCGAACCCCGCATAGTCGAAGTGGGCCGCCACCAGCCCCAGCCCGGAATCGTCCACAACCTTTTTCAGCTCCGGCGCGGGATGGCTATACACCGCCGGAGACAGCTCGATCTGCGTGAAGCCAATCTGTTGGATCGCCTTCAGCACTCCCGCCAGGTCCGTCGCCGCCTGTCGCCGAACCATGTACAGCTGCACGCCATAGTTCAAATTGCCCGGGTCCTGTCCCGCAAACGCGTTGCGCGGAAAGCCGATCACACAACCCGCAGCCATCGCGGTCTTCTGTAAAAAATCACGGCGCGTCGTCATCGTACGAATGCCTCTCTCTCTGTTGGCATGAATCTGGATTCGAGACCTTCCCTTGCACGCAACGCGCGCAAGCAGCCCCGTCACCCAACGCGAAACTCTAGTCCCGCTTTCTTCTCAGGTCAAACCCACGCATTGACCTTCTCAGTACATCCCACCGCTCAAAAGTGGTACACCACATCCGCCGCGACGGTGAACTGGTTCCTGCGTGTCCCCACGTCATACGCCGTGTTGTCCCACGCATGGTCAAACCGTATCTCCGGCCGGATCTGCACCGTCGTTCCCACCCAGTGGTTCCACGAGAGTGTCTCCTCGCTATACTTCCCCGCATACCCCGTTCGCTGGCCTTTCTTGTCGCCCAGAAAATCCGTCCGAAGCGAAAGATAATCGTGCGTCCCGAGCTCCTTGTTGATGTAGTTCACCGCCGCCCACTCCGGCGCGATGCATCGCACCTCTCCCGGCGCGCAGTTCGCTCCATTCGTTCCCTTCTCGGGTGTAATCGGCGGCAGTCCACCCACTCCATGCACGCTCGGCACGTCGGTCTGATACATCGCGTACGCCTCAGTTGCCATGTGCCAGCTCTTATTGAACTTGTGATACCAGGTGCCGTCATACATCTGCAGATTGTTGTACGCATACGTCCCGTTGTTGATCCCATTCGCGCACAGGTAGAAGTTGTTGTTCACGCTCTTGGTCGTATAGTCCACGCACCCCGTAAACGACGGCTTCGCATCCGGCGTCCAGATCGCAACATCATGGCTCGCCGAGATCTCGCCCTGCAAGGTCCACTGGTTATTCAATTGCACGGTGGCGATCGCCCCCGTATCTGTAAACGGGTCCACCGAGTACAGCAGCGAGTGGCTGAATATGTAGTTATTCGGCGTCAGTTGCGCTTCGATGCCCGGCACCGAAATAAATCGCCCTATACGCAGATTCATCCCCTGCGCTACATGAGGAAAGTAGACATCCACATACTCCAGCGTCGGATCGAATCCATACTGGCGATCATGAACAATCAATTGGTTGCTGAAATAACCCTTGTTGACCGTCTCGCGATAGTCAGTTCCGTACAGCGCCGTGAGATGGAATCCCCAGTCGATATGGTCTCGCTGCACACTATTCGGAAGCCGCTCCACGTACAACACAACCTGCTCCAGCTCCACGCGATTGGAATAGATGTCATCAATCTCAGGGGCATTTCGATTACGCGACGTGCTTAGATTTCCGCTCGGCGAAACCCACCCGTAGACCTTCGTCCGCCCCGTCGCTCCGTTGATCGCCGTCTGCAGCGGATACACATTCCCATCCGCCTCGCCAATCGTCGGCGACCCTCCATAGGACCAGTCCGCGCTCGGAAACGGCGGCGAATCCAGCGGGCTCGGCAACCCGCGCCGCGCAGCTGCGGGCGCCGCAGCTGCAGCCTTCGCGGCCGATCCATTCCAGTCGTCGCGATAAAAATCTCCCCACCGCGTCCAGAAGCCCTTCGCCTCAGGCGCGTCCGCTGGCTGGGCTGCCGCGACCAGTGCGGGTGCCTCCGGCAACTGCTGCGCCCCTGCATACGCTGCCCCACCGAACGCCGCCAGCAACAACCACCCGAGCTTCATCCACTCCACCGATCGCTTTCGTATGCCTCTCCATCCTACGGCGTGCCCTCGAGCGTGGGTGCCTGAAGCTCGACAAACCTTCCGTCCGGCGCGCGCATGATGGTCGGCGCATACGTGCCCAGCAGCTTGCGCGTCCACCAAATCCCCTGCGTGCGCTTCTCCTCCGGCGTGCTGAACCAGTACTGCCACAGCACCGCCCTCACCAACTTCGGAGGCTGCGCCGCAAACGGGTCTCCACGAAACAACCGCAGCACCTCCTGATCGCCCTCCAACAATCGCTCTTCCGTGAGCGGCACGATCAGCGCATTCTGCCAGGTCGTCAGCGACGCGAACCATAGATTCCAATCGAACCTCGGCTGATACGGCGCATAGATCCCCGGCCGCTCCGCCACATCCTGCGGCTTGAATCGAAACGTGTACGGCGTCCACGTCTTCCCATCCATCGATCCCTGAAACTCAATCTCATACCGGTGCGGCGTCATCACCGCGAACAGTCCATATTGATTCGCAATCCTCAGCGGCTGCAGCGCGGCCACCGGCGAACTCGGCAGCGGAGCCTCCCTCCAGAACATCCAAACCAACTCCACCGTCGTCGCATACGCAATCCACGTCAGCAGCACCGCCGCCACCGCGACACCCAATCCCGACAACCCCTTCAGCGGCTTCGTCGCCTGCGAATTCGCCGCCGCGCGTTCATCCTCCGCCTCTATCCCGGCCCGCCACCGCGCCGGCACAAACCGTCGCAGCGTCCCATCATCCAGCAGCAATACCGCCAGCACGAGCACCAGGTAGTTGAGGAACGCATAATTCGCGGTAGCAATCACCACCGCCTGCCACACCGTCACGATGCAGAAGCACGCAACCCTCCACCGCCGCGGCAGAAACGCCATCCACACCAGCACCAGCTCCATGCCCAGCGTCGCTCCCGCCGTCACCCGGTGGAACCACAGCGGCAGATGCTGCAGATACCATCCAATCCACGTCGGCAGCGGCCCATTCTGGTAGTACTCGTACATCGCGGTCAGGTTGCGCCACGTGGGATCGCCGCTCAGCAGTTTCACTGCGCCCGACTCAAAATAAATCCGAAACCACTCCCACAGCAGCAGCAACCACGCCGCGCGGATCGCCAGGCTTTTTCTTCCCCACCCCGGCCACAGACCTCCCGGCGCCACAAACAGCGACAGAAACCCCGCCTCCAGCAACATCCCATCCGACTGGTATTGCCCAAAGTCCTGCGACACCGCAATGAAGCTCAGGAAGCAAACAAAGCAAACCGCCAGCGAGATGCGCGGAGCCACATTCGCCACCACCAGCACCGACGCCACCAGCCCCACACCCACCAGCGCCATCAGCGCATGATTCCCGCTCCCCCACCACAGCACCGTTGGCGCGTACCAAAGCCGCAGCGAGCCCAGCGTTCTCACCTTCTCCAGGTACTCGCCCGCCGGCAGAATTCCCTGGGCCCCGATCATTCCGCGAATCTGAAACACCAGCGCCAGGAACGCCGAAAAATAAATCGCCCCCATCGCGCGCAGAAACACCCAGCGCGCAATCAGCTGATCCGCCGCCCCCTCCTGCTGATCGAAAAGATACCGAAGCCACCGCTTGACGCGCATGCTCTTCACCCTCCACTCGACATCAGGCCCCAACTCGCTCTACGGCTGCGTCCCAAACGTGCCCGGCTTTTTCAGCATCGCGATCGCGTCACGATACCCCATGTCCGCCGGCACGGGTCCAAAGTCGCTCGCCACTTCGTTAATCCTGATGTTCACCGTCTTCACCATCAGCGCCTTCCCACTAAGATTCATCTTCAGCACCGTGGGCTGCCACTCCTGCGCATTGGCCTCAAACTCCTGCTGAAGCTCCATCGTCCCGCCCTCATCCAGCCGCCCCAATATCCCAAACCCGACCGTTACCTCCTTCACCAGGGCTGCATCGAGCCGCACCAACCGCTGCTGCGTCTCTTCGATCCAAACCTCGCCCGCGAACCCTCGCAGTACATCCGCCTCAATGCCCGGTGGAGCAAAATCCGGTTTCGGTGCGAAGCTCAGCCGATAACACTGGCGCGCGCCACAACTCACCATCCCCTCCAGCTTATAAACCTCCGAGTCCGGCAGCATCCCCACTAGCTGGTCAATCCGCGCAGCATCCTTCTGTTCACTCCTGTGCCGCCGCTCCTGCAACTCCGGATGCGCCAACAGCGTATTCAGCCGGTTCATCTCCACTTGCTCCTGTTCAGCCGTCAACGGCTGACCATTGATCTCAATCAGTCGGGCCACATCGCCATCTTTGGTCTCGATGATCTCCTTGGTCGTCTCATGATTGCCATCCGTCTTGCGCAGCACATACCGCACTGGTCGATGGCTCTTCTCTTCCTCCAGCCGCAACTGCACCGCGCGCCGCACCAGCGCCACCGGGTCGACGGTCCCCGACGCAGTCGCCTGCGCCGCCGCGCTTCCCGCAAACACACTCGCCGCGAGCGCCACTGCCGCGCAACCCGTCACACCCAACCACCTGGCCCAACGTCCACGATCCATCATCAACAAGCTCACCGACTCGAAACCATCCAGCCTCAACAATACCTGTTTCCACGCCATTCCATGGTTTGACGATCGAACCCAACGTTGGCAACCGGCCGACGCCTCACGCTTTCATCGTCAGCGTTGCCACCGAATCCGGTGGCAGCTCGATCATCACCGCCCGCTCCTTCACCTGCACCTGGACCCGCTGCGCATGCGGCAACTCGTTGCGCACCAGCAGCACGCTCGTCCCATCCGGATTCACAAACCCCAGCGCGTCGTCGCAGGTTCCCGACACCTCCACCAGCCGCGCCCCCACGTCCACAAAATGCGTCAGGTGCTTCAGCAGGTAATAGTCGTGGTTATACCGAAACGTCTTTGCCGCCTCGTCCACGCTCACCAGCGAATTCTGATTCCATCCCCACGTGCTCATCCCTCCCGCGGGCGTCGAGATGTTCCAGTACATATATCCGCACGCCCCGTTGCGGAAATAATCCTTCATCAACTGCCAGCAGTATCCCGTATAACTCCAGCTATTGGACCCATCGCCGCACTCCTGCTCCGACTGGAAGATCGGCAGCTCCGGATAATCTCGATGGATGGCCGGCAGCGCATTCTTGCCCGCCCACTGCACGCCCACGCCCTTCACCCACTGCGCCGCTTCCTTGTCCTTCATCACCGTCTCGAACAGCTTCGGATTACCACGCTCCAACGTGCCGAAGAACACCTCCACGTCGATCTTCTTCATCTCGGGCCCCAGGTACCGCAGAAACGCTGCCAGCCCCTGCGGCGTCCAGGTGCAGCTCGGAAAATTCTGGGCTGAGTTAAATTCGTTCTGCGGCATCACCGTCCCCACGTGAATCCCCTCAGCCCGATACGCCTCCACAAACTTCGCAAAGTACCGCGCATACGTCTCCAGATATTGCGGCTCCAGGCGAAACATATCCTCGCCCTCATGCCCCACCTGGTCCGGCCGAATCCCATTCTCCTTCAAGCCCGGCCGCGCCTTCGCCTCCGCATAAAAGTTGTTACGCTTCATCCAACTCGGAGGCGACCACGGCGAAGCCCACAGCCGCAGCTTCGGCTGCTTCTTCAGGGCCGCCTGGATAAACGGCACCAGCGTCCCCCGGTCATGCTCGATGCTGAAGTGCTTCAGTTCAAAATCCCCCGGCGTCTCGGCATACGAGTACGCCTCCGTCGCATAATCATTCGCCCCAATCGGCATCCTGCAATACGTGAACCGCGCACCCTCGGCGTCAGGACTGAACAGCTCATGCATCACGGTCTCCCGATCCTCCGCACTCAACGCGCTCAGCGAAGTCCATCCCAGCTCGTTGAAGCAGCCGCCAAACCCCTGCATCGGCCGCCCCACCGCCGCGCCCACATTCAGATTCAGCAGGTCCCAACCAAACGCCGGCTGGAACAGCGCTCCCTTCTGCCACGCGCTTTCCGCCGTCGTCGTCACTAGCCGCACACCCTCATCCTGCAACGGCTGCGGCGCCGGCATCTGCTGCGCTCCCGAAAATCGTCCCGCCACTCCAGCGGCCGCCGCGCCCACCCCCACCCGCGCACCCGCCTGCATCACCTCTCGCCGACTCCAATTCTTCGCCCGCATCGCGTCGCGCCTCCGTCAACCACTACACACTATAGCCATCCGCCCCATCCCCCCGCGATAAACTATCTTCATGTCGACCCTCACCACCATTCCGCTCACCACCATTGCCGGCACCCCTGCCACCCTCGCCGACTACTCCGGCAAAGTTCTCCTCCTCGTGAACGTCGCCAGCAAATGCGGCCTCACCCCGCAGTACACTGCCCTCGAAGCCCTCTACCAGAATTACAAAGATCGCGGCCTCGTCGTCCTCGGCTTCCCCGCCAACGACTTCGCCGGCCAGGAGCCCGGCTCCGATCAGGACATCGCCAAGTTCTGCTCCATCGACTACCCCGTCACCTTCCCGCTCTTCTCCAAGATCCCCGTCACCGGCCCCGAAAAGCACCCGCTCTACGCTGCCCTCATCGCCGCCGCCCCCACGCACATCCCGCACGGCCCGTGGCGCGAAAAGCTCACCAGCTACTCCGCCAAGAACGGCTTCCCCCCACCCAACGAGCTCCCCGAGCTGCTCTGGAACTTCGAAAAATTCCTCATCGGCCGCGACGGCAACGTGCTCGCCCGCTTCGCCCCCGACACCCCGCCCGACGACCCCAAGATCACCGCCGCCATCGAGCAGGCAATCGCCTAGCACGCACTCCAGCAAGAGTGACCATGCAACAGCCCTCCATGATCCGGGAGGGCTGAGTGTTTAAATTGGGCGACACTACCCCTTGGGGGTCAAAGTTGAAACTTCAACGGTCTCGACCTTCTCCCGCATCCCTTTGGGCAATGGGCTTGCATCAATCTTCGCGTCCTTCAACTCGTCAGGCGGCGCGGTATTAACATGCTTCTCGATCAGTTCGGCATCGAGAGCATCTTCAGCATCAGGGCGGTTGGTAATATTTTCTTTCATCTTCGTTTCCTCAGGAATTGGCTCGCATAGCGTTTCGAATGGACCCAACCTGCAACGATTGCGAAGGCTGGAAAATCTTGCGGTCCGCGGGAAAATCGCGGCTTGATCGTTAGACGCCAAGTCTCACCCCCGTGGCGTTTAACTTTCGCCGTCCGCGTAGGACTAACTTTCGCCGTCCGCGCAGGACTAACTTTCGCCGCCCGCGCAGGACTAACTTTCGCCGTCCGCGTAGGACCCGAGTCTTCTGGCAGCCTCATCGCGTATCCTTTCTATACCTGAACTAGAGAGGCTTCCCACACGATGCTCCATACGCCATTGCTCGTTGCCGCCGCAATCGCCCTCACCGCGCCGGCCTTCGCCCAGACCCCCATCCGCATCACCGCTGACCTCACCGAAGCTCCCCGCAAGCTCTACCACGCGGAGATCGATCTCCCCGTAAAGCCCGGCCCTGCCACCTTCATCACCCCGGAGTGGATCCCCGGCAACCACCGCCCCACCGGCCCCGTATCCGACATCACCGGCGTCGTCTTCTCCGTCGACGGCAAGCCCATCTATTGGCGTCGCGACGATCAGAATCTCTACGAGTACCACGTCGAGGTTCCCAAGGGCGTCACCACCCTGCACGCCCACCTCGACTGCATCGTCACCTCCCGCGCCGACGATAAGATTGCCGTCCTCGAGTGGGAGAAGCTCCTCCTCTATCCCGCCAACATCCCCGTCCGCGACATCGCCGTACAGCCCAGCGTGACCGTCCCCGCCGGCTGGGGCCTCGGCACCGCGCTCACTCCCACCGGCGCCTACGACCCCAACGCCAAGGTCGGCGGCACCACCCAGTTTGAGCCCACCAACGTCGAGCAGCTTCAGGACTCGCCCGTAATCGCCGGCGAGTACTTCCACGAGTTCGCCCTCGCCCCCGAGATCTCGCCCAAGCACTTCATCGACGTCGTCTCCGACCAGCCCGACGACTCCAACCTCCGCCCCCAACTCCTCGACGAAATCTCCAACCTCGTTCGCGAGACCGGCGCAGCCTACGACTCGCGCCACTACCACGTCTACCACTTCCTCCTCACCCTCTCCGACCTCACTGGCGGCGAAGGCCTCGAGCACGGCCAGTCCTCCGACAACGGCGTTGGAGAAAAGGGCTTCGAGTCCCAGAAGGGTCAGCTCGGCGACTCCGACCTGCTCTCCCACGAGTTCACCCACTCCTGGAACGGCAAGTATCGGCGCCCCTTCAACCTCTACCAGGACGACTTCTCCAAGATGCAGCAGGGCTCGCTGCTCTGGGTCTATGAGGGCATGACGGAGTATCTAGGCAACGTCCTCGCCGCGCGCTCCGGCCTCAAGTCCCAGGCCGCCTACCGCGACGTCCTCGCCTTCAACGCCGCCAATCTGGATTACAAGTCCGGCCGCGAATGGCGTCCCACCGAAGACACCGCCATCGCCGCCAGCATCCTCCGCTCCGACGGTCCCGCCTGGGGTAACTGGCGTCGCGGTCAGGACTACTACATGGAAGGTGAACTCTTCTGGCTCGATGCCGACACCAAGATCCGTGAGCTCACCAACGACCAGAAATCCCTCACCGACTTCCTCCACATCTTCCTCGGCAAGGGCGGCAACACCGGCCCGCTCATCGTCACCTACAACCGCGATGAGCTGGTCGCCGACCTCAACACCGTCGTAAAATATGACTGGGCCACCTTCATGCACGACCGCATCGACATTGTGAATCCGCACGCCGACTACGACGGCATCACCCGCGGCGGCTACAAGATCGTCTACCAGGATCACCCCTCCGACAGCCTTAATTCCCTGCTCAAGGCCTACGGCCGTCGCGGCGGCGGTCCCGGCCCGTTCGTCTGGTACTCGCTCGGCCTCCAGGTAAGCGCCGACGGCACCATCTACGACGTCCGCTGGGGCAGCCCAGCCGACAAGGCCAAGCTCGCTCCCGGTCAGAAGCTGATCGCTGTCAACGGCCTCGTCTTCTCGACAGAAGCCGTCCACCAGGCCCTCGTCGAGACCAAGACCGGCGGCACGCATGCCTCCGAACCCATCCACTTCCTCGTGCAGTCTGAGCAGTACATCACCCCCGCCAACGTCGACTACCACGACGGCGAGCGCTATCCCGCCATGGTCCGCGTCGATGGCACCAAAGACTATCTCGACGAGATCACCAGCCCGCTGGCCAAGCATCCCGCACCGCCAGCAACCGACACCAAGGACGACAAGGGAAACTAACTAACCTCTCACCACCAACCCGAGGGCGCGAACCCACAACGTTCGCGCCCTTCCTTTTCCACCAGCTACAATTCGTCATCTCGACCAAGCTAGAATTCGTCATCCCAACCAAGCTAGAATCCGTCATCTCGACCAAGCTAGAATCCGTCATCCCAACCAAGCTAGAATCCATCATCCCAACCAAGCTAGAATCCGTCATCCCAACCAAGCTAGAATCCGTCATCCCAACCAAGCTAGAATCCGTCATCTCAACCGAGCTAAAATCCGTCATCTCGACCGGAGCGTAGCGCAGTGGAGAGACCCCTATGTATTTCGCGAGTGCCCGCAAAACCACATCATCCTCGGAGTCACCCATGCTGAAGCCGATCCTCCCC
>Ga0187887_10002992_pt1 | contig 13269 bp, 10 predicted proteins | sample June2016WEW_7_10_FD_132977 | JGI IMG/M metagenome (GOLD analysis project Ga0187887, IMG submission 132977) | Peatland microbial communities from SPRUCE experiment site at the Marcell Experimental Forest, Minnesota, USA - June2016WEW_7_10 | ecosystem: Environmental > Terrestrial > Soil >...
GCAGAATCAGGGCGCGCAGAATCAGGGTCCGCAGAATCAGGGTGCGCAGAATCATGACGCGCCGAAAAACGGGGGAAACGGTCACGCTTTGCCAGCTGAGTTCCGGCGGACTGCGATCGCCGAAGCGGCGCCGGCCGACGTCCGGATTTTTGCCGCCAGCAGCACCAACCTGAGCCGGGCGGTGGCCTCGAAGCAGTTGCGCGAGGATCTGTATTACAGCCTGAGCGTTTTCACCGTGCATGTGCCGCCGCTGCGCCAGCGCAAGGACGAGATTGCCACCCTGCTGCGCTACCTCATGCACAAGCTGGCCAAGCACTACAGCCTGCCGCCGCGAACCCTGTCGGCTGAAGTGCTGGAGGCCTGCCAGCGCTATTCCTGGCCGGGCAACCTTAAGGAATTGGAAACCTTCGCCAAAAGATATCTGCTGGCCGGCGACCCGGAGCTGAGTCTCGGGGAAAATCGCTTTGGCCTCGGCGACAACGGCCGCCAGGCCTCGATCGCGGTCACCGTGGCAACCGCGCCCTGGGATGCAAAGGAATTAGGCCAGGACGAACTCGGCCGGAGTGAATCGGTAAGGCCGCAATCGCAACCGGAATCGTTGAAGTCGCTGATCCAGGGCATCAAGTCGGAGGCGGAGCAGAATGCGATCGGCGCGGCGCTCCGGCGCACCGGCTGGAACCGCAAAGCCGCGGCGCGCTTGCTGCGGGTCAGTTATCGGACCCTGTTATACAAAATCGAGCAGTACCATATGCGCGCTCCGGACTCTTATCTCGCCCCGCTGCCGGAAGACGAATTGTCCGTGCCGGGCAATGGCGTCAAAGGCGATGGGAAGGCGAGTTGAAACCGGCTCCGCCTGAGTCAGCCGCGTTATCAGGGCGTGTGATCCGGGAAAAACTCCGGGAAGAATGAAGAATGAAGAATGAAGAATGAAGAATGAAGAATGAAGAATGAAGAATGAAGACAAAGATAAAGACACCATGATTGGAAAATTTTCAGCGAAGTCGAGGACATGGGTGCGTGCGCTGTGGCTGCTGCCGCTCGGGGCCTCTCTCTGCGCTGCGCTGGCCGCGCAAAGCGCTGCGGCCGGCGGCGCTGGCGCGCCCCCCAATCCTCCCGCGCAAAACGCTCTCGTGGAACGAGCTGGGGAAGCCGCGAACGGGGCGGCGCCCGCGGCTGCGTCCAAACCGCACGACGACACCTTTGTCATCGGCAACGACGATGTGCTCGCCATCAACGTGTGGAAGGAGCCGGATATTTCGCGCTCCATCCCGGTGCGCTCCGACGGCAAGATTTCCTTGCCCCTGGTGGGTGAAGTGCAGGCCGCGGGGCAAACTCCTGCGGCGCTCGAAAAAGAGATTGCGGGCAAGCTCAAGAATTACATCTCCGAGCCTGAAGTCACGGTGATGGTGCAGCAGGTCAACAGCCAGAAATTCAATATTCTGGGGCAGGTGGTGAGACCGGGAGCCTATGTGATCGCGAACTCGCCCACGGTGCTCGACGCCATTGCGCTGGCCGGAGGCTTCCGCGATTTTGCCAAGCAGAAATCCATTTACGTTCTGCGCCAGACCGCGACGGGCGAGACTCGGCTTTCGTTTAATTACAAAGAAGTCGTTCAGGGCAAGAACATGGCGCAGAACGTCAAGCTGCAGCCTCGCGACACGATTATTGTTCCGTAGATATTGTTCCGTAGACAGTTCTGCACAAATTTTGCATAAATCATGCTCCGTAGAACCAGTTCGCAGGCATCTTCCGGGAACCGAGTGCTCCGTAAATATCGTTTGAACGACATGCGCTTTCGCGACTTATTGGGGTGGGGATTGCTGCTGTTGGCCGGCGTGGCGCTGCCGTCGCGGTTTGCGGTAGCGCAGCAGAGCGCGCAGCCGCCTGCGTCCGAGGAGCAGCCCGCTGTTCCGGTGCCGGTGGTGACTGGGGCGCCGAACGCCGATCTCCCGGGTGCCGATTCCACGAATAGGGATCTTGACCAGACTTCGACCCGCATGCTGACGCCTCCTCCGGCCAGCGGAGGGAGCTATCCCATTTCGGTGAGCGCGGAGGAGCGCGCCAACTATCTGCGCGGCGGCGTGACCTTCAATACCGCCTACTCCGACAACGTGCTGGCCGGGATCAGCGGCGCGCCGAAGAGCAGCCTGAGTTACTCGATCTGGCCGACCGTCGCGCTCGATGAAACCTCCTCGCGCATGCACTGGGTTTTGTCCTACGCGCCGGGCTTCACCTTTTATCAGAAGGTCAGCGCCTATAACGAATCGGATGAGAATCTCGGGCTCGAGTTTACCTACCGCCTGAGTCCGCACGTGACCTTTTCCGCGCGAGATGGGCTGCAGAAATCCTCGAACGTATTCAACGCGCCGAATCTGGGAGCTGCCGGGGTGGTTTCCGGCGGAACCACGGTGGCGAACCAGTCGGTGATCGCCCCGGTGGCCGACCGGCTGAGCAATACCGGTAATGTGGGCATTACTTATCAATTTGGCGCCAACAGCATGGTTGGAGCCGAAGGCAGCTTCGCCAACCTGCACTATCCGGATCTCGCGCAGGTTCCGGGATTATTCGATTCCGAGTCGCAGGCCGGCTCCGCTTTCTACGCGGTGCGCGTTTCCAGGATGAATTATTTGGGAGCGATTTATCAGTATCAACGGCTGCAGTCGTATCCCGGAACGGAGACCAATCAGACTCAGACTCATGCCGCTCTGGGTTTTTACACGCTGTATCTGAACCCGCGCTTTTCGATCTCGGCGTTTGGCGGCGCGCAGTACGCCGACAGCGACGCGCAGTTTTCCGCCGCAGGGTCGGTCGCAGCTCCGTCCGTGCACAGCTGGAATCCGGATGCCGGGGGCAGCGTCAGCTGGCAGGGACTGCATACTAGCGCGGCCATCAGTTATTCGCACATGATTTCCGGGGGCGGCGGGCTTTTGGGGGCGGTAAAAATGGACGGCGCCAGCGCCTCGCTGCGGCAGCAACTCTCGCACACCCTGAGCGCGACCGCGGTCGCCGGATATGCCCAGAACGATCTTCTGGCCAACGCGGCGGCTTTGAGCGGCAACGGGCATTCGGTATCGGGCACGGCTTCGGTGCAGCAGCTGGTGGGCCAGCATTTGAGCCTGCAGCTGGGCTATTCCCGGCTGCATCAGGATTACAGCAGCGTGGCGGTTCTGGCTGCGAATCCGGACACCAACCGCGAATTCGTTTCGGTTTCCTATCAGTTCTCGCGGCCCCTGGGAAGGTAGTCCCGGGAATCATCGCGGAAGCCGCGGCTTCCGGAATGTACTTAGGGAAACGTTCAATTATGGTTGAAGATCTCGAAGAAGCAAGTTGGGGCGGGTTCGATCTCGAGCGTTATCTCGGAATCGTCCGCCGCCGCCACATGCAGTTCCTGATTCCGCTGGTGGTGGCCTGGCTCTTGATCTGGGGAGTGAGCTGGGTTCTGCCGGCGCGCTATCGCTCGACCACCGTGATTCTGGTCGAGCAACCAACCATGCCCAAGGATTACGTCACCCCCAACGTGAACGACGATCTGCAGGACCGGCTGCGCAGCATTACCGAGCAGATCCTGAGCCGCACCCGCTTGCTGCACATCATCGAGCAGCACAATCTCTACATCGACAATCAGCGGCCCATGACCCCGGACGAAAAAGTCGAGCAAATGCGCCGCGACGTCGAGATTGAGCTGGTGCGCGACCCGGAGAACCGGGTAAGCGCCTTCCACGTCTCCTACCAGTCGCGCAGCCCGCAGGTGGCGCAGCAGGTGACCAGCGAACTTACTAATTTATTTATCAGCGAGAACCTGGAAGTGCGCCAGACGGAGTCGGAGGGCACCACCAAATTCCTTGAGAGCCAACTGGAGACGGCGCGCAAGGCCCTCTCGGTGCAGGAAGACAAGATTCGCGACTTCAAGGGCCAGCACCCCGGCGAGTTGCCCACGCAGGTGAGCAGCAACCTCCAGATCCTCTCCGGCATGCAAGGCCAATTGCAATCCGAGGAGGATGCGCTGAATACCGCCAGCCAGCAACGTGTGTATCTGGAAACCCTGCTCAGCCAATATCGTTCGCTGCAAGGCTCGGTAAAGAGCGGAAGCGGCTCGCCTCCGATGGGCTTGCCGGCGATCGATCAGGAGCTCGACCGCCTGCGGGCGCAGCTGGCCGACCTCAGCTCGCGTTATACCGACCGCCATCCCGACGTCCGCAAGCTGAAAGAGCAGATCGCCAAGACGGAAAAGATGCGGGATAAAATCGCCGCCGACTTGAAGAATAGAGAGAGCGATCCCGCCGGCAGCGCCAGCACCGCCGAGGCGGTGGACCCTTCGTCTCCGATGGCGCAGGTGCAGGGACAGATTCAGGCCAACCGCGTGGAAATCGCCAACCGCGAGCGTGCGGTGGCGGAGTTGAAGACCAAGGTTGCCGACTATCAGGCCCGGCTGAACCAAGAGCCGGTGCGGGAGCAGCAACTTTCCGATCTCACCCGCGGCTACGAACAGTCGAAGGCCGATTACGACGAACTGCTGAAGAAGAAGAACGAGTCCGCCCGGGCCACCAGCATGGAACTGCTGCAGCAGGGCGAGCGCTTCCGCATCATCGATCCGCCCAGCCTGCCGCTGCGGCCGGACTTTCCCAATCGCCTGAAGTTTTGGGGCATTGGACTTGGGATTGGGCTGGCTCTGGGCATCGTCGTGGCCGGGAGCTACGAGTTGATGGACGACAGAGTCTACGAGGAGAAGGCCATCGAGAAGCTTTTGCCCGTGGCCGTTATCTCCGAGATTCCCTCGATTTCGATCGTGGCCGATCTGCAAGCCGAGCGCAAGCAGATGTGGGTGGGGTGGGCGACGGCGGCCGTTATTTCGATTATGATTCTGCTGGGTTCGGCCGTGAGCTATCTGCGCGGCTAGGGCCGGTGGGCAATCCGGAACTGGCAGGACCGCGAATTCCCAGAGCGCGAATTTGCAAGAGCGCGAACTAGCAAGACCTCATGTACAAAGCTTATTACAGCCTGAAGCGCAACCCCTTTGAGATCACCCCCGACCCTTCGTTCCTGTTTCCCACGGCGAGACATAATGAAGCGCTCGCGGCGCTCTATTACGGGGTAAGGCGGCACAAGGGCTTTGTGGTGCTGACCGGGGAGGTGGGCACGGGCAAGACGCTGCTGCTGCGCTGCCTGCTCCAGTTGCTTACCCACAGCCGTGACGTCAAGTACGCCTACGTGTTCAACGGGCGGCTGACCCCGATCGAGTTTCTGCAGTATGTGATCGGCGATCTGGGCTTGCCGGCCGCGGGCAAGAACAAGAGCGAACTGCTGTTGCAGTTGGCCCATTACGTGGTCGCCCGCGGCGAAAAAAAACTGACCACGGTGCTGGTCGTCGACGAGGCCCACCATCTTTCGACCGACATTCTCGAAGAGATTCGGTTGCTCACGAACCTCGAAACCGCGGACGAAAAATTGCTGCAGATTCTCTTGGTGGGCCAGCCCGAACTGGATGAGAAGCTGGATTCGGTCGAGTTGCGGCAGTTAAAGCAGCGCATCGCGCTGCGCTCGCATCTGGCGGCGCTCGATCTCAACGAAACCCAGGGTTACATCGAACGCCGGCTGCAGCTGGCGGGCAGTTCCGATCCGGCAACTCTGTTCCCGATTGAGACCGTCGCTGCGGTGCACCGGTACTCCCGGGGGATTCCGCGGCTGATCAATACGATTTGCGAGAATGGGCTGATCGCCGGTTATGCCCAGCATTCGACCAGCGTAACTCCCGCCATGATCGACACCATTGCGAGCGACTTTCGCCTGGCAGTTCACACTCGCAGCGGGAAGAAAAACGGCCAGAGCGGGGAAGCCGACCTGCAGAATGTGGCCAGGAAATTGCTTGAGTTATATGCCAGCCTGGAGGCGGAGAGAGCGGAAGCGGAGAAAACTGAAGAACAGGAATTGACCAGCCGCGTGAGCCTGCGGATGCGAGAGCAGTGAGAGCAACGTCCTCTGAAGCAAGAGGCAGTATGGCAGCAAAGCTGCAAACGAAAGTTTCGATGATTGACAATCGTGAAAGCGATTCATCTTGAATTGATCAACCAGATAATGAATGTGAGAACAATGAACGTCAGAATAATGAACGTCAGAATCATGAATTCGAGAAACCTGAAGGCGAGAGACATAGCCGGGAAAGCCGGGTTCGCGGCATGAGCCATATTTTTGACGCTTTACAGAGGTCGGAAGCCGAGGCCAACGGGGCGGAGATGCCGGAGACTCGGAAGTCTACCCTGCCGCACGCCACCGAATTGCTGCAATTGGCGGAGCGCAAGATGCGGGCGCAGAATGCCGCCAGCGCAACCCGCCGCGAGCGGGATCAGGCCGATCGCGCTCAGCCGGATCGTATCGGAGCGGATCGTGCCAAAGTGGATCATGAGGATCCAGACCGGGCTGAGATGGATGGTGCCGCGCTCGATCGCTTTGCCGATCTACCGGAGTTCGACCGCGAGCCCTCGGATGTCGCCGCTACGCGCCGCCGCGAAGGGGATCTTCGAGAGTCGATGCGCCGGGAGCCTGAGGTCCGGGAACCTGAGGTCCGGGAACCTGAGGTCCGGGAAACGGATCGCCGCGATCTTGGCCGACGCGAACTCGGGCGCCCGGAGCTCGATCGCCGTGAGTTGGAGCGGCCCTCGATCGCCCTCGAGCAGTTTCCTTCCATTCCAGTTTCGATCGCGCCCAGCAGCCGGCTGGTATCGGTGGGTGCGGAAGAAAGCCTGGGCGCGGAGAAATTCCGCTTTCTGGCGGTGCGTCTGCGGCAGATGCGGCAAAGCCGTCCGTTAAAAAAGATTCTCATTACCTCGACCATTCCCCAGGAGGGCAAAAGCACCGTCGCCGCCAATCTGGCGTGCACCCTGGCCCGGAGAAAACAGCATAAGACGCTGCTGCTCGAAGGCGATCTGCGGCGCCCGACCGCCGCCGACAAGTTTGGTTTGGGCCGCCTCACCGGCCTCTGCGACTGGCTCTCCGGCCAGGTCCCGAATATCAATCTTTACCGCTTGGAAAGCCTGGGCTTCTGGATTCTGCCGGCGGGCAGCGCCCCGGAGAATCCTTTGGAGCTGATGCAATCCGGAAAAATGGCGAATCTGATGTTGCAATTGGAAGACTGGTTTGACTGGATTTTGATCGACTCTCCGCCGGTGCTGCCTCTGGCCGATGCCAGTATCTGGTCGCGCATGGCGGATGGTATCCTGCTGGTGACGCGCCGCGGCGTCACCGAGAAAAAGCAACTGCAGCGCGGGCTGGAAGCGATTGAGCGCTCAAAGCTTTTGGGCGCGCTCGTCAACAGCAGTTCGAACGCGGCGCACAGCGACTATTATCAGCGTTACACGACGGAGGGCGACCGCCCGAAATAATAAGAAGAGGCGGCGCCGGCTGAACGGTTTTTGCTTTGGAACTTCCCCCTAAGATCCCCCCAAATGAAACTTGGTCAGTAATCGGCATGTTTGCCCGTAGGTAATCGGGCCAATCCGGCGGAGGGAATCGTGACACCAAAACGCAGTAACGGCAACATCTTAACCCCGCGCGCGGACGCTGCTTCGTCCGCGGACCGCGGTATGCTGGACGCGGAATCTTTCCGGCGGATGATTACGCTCGAAAGAAAACGCAGCGAGCGCTCGCGCAAGCCTTTTATCCTTCTGCTGCTCGATATGGGCGAACCGTTGGCGCCAGAAAAGAACCGCAAAATTCTAGAAAAGATCATGGCCGCCCTGGCCGCCTCCACCCGGGAGACCGATATCACGGGCTGGTATGCCATCGACTGCGTGGTCGGAGTCATGTTCACCGAAGTCGCGGTCGAAGACGGCCGCTCCATTCCCAACACGGTGATCGCGCGCGTGACCGAGACGCTGCGCAGCGGCCTGAGCTTCGAGGAATTCGGCCGCATCAGCCTCTCCTTCCACGTATTCCCGGAGGACTGGGATCAGGATGGCGAACAAAGGCCCAGCAATCCCACGCTCTATCCCGATCTGTCGGTGCGGGAAGAATCGCGCAAGGCTTTTCGCGTCACCAAGCGCTTTATGGACGTGCTCGGCAGCTTGCTGGCGCTGATTTTTTTTGCCCCGATTTTTTTCTTGATTGCCTGCGCCGTCAAGTTGACCTCGAAGGGGCCGGTATTTTTCCGGCAACGCCGCATCGGGCAATACGGCAAGCCCTTCGTTTTTTTGAAATTCCGCTCCATGTACGCGAATAACGACGCCAGCGCCCATAAACAATACGTGCAACAATTGATCGCGGGCAAAGCCGATGAGCAGCGCGGCGAAGACGGCCAGAAAATCTACAAGCTGACCAAAGATTCCCGCATCACCCGCGTCGGCGCTTTCCTGCGCAAAACCAGCCTGGACGAGCTTCCCCAATTCCTGAACGTATTGTTGGGGGAGATGTCCCTGGTGGGGCCGCGGCCTCCCGTCCCCTACGAGGTGGAGGCCTACGACATCTGGCATCGCCGCCGCCTGCTCGAAGCCAAGCCCGGCATCACCGGACTCTGGCAGGTCAGCGGCCGCAGCCGCGTCACCTTTGACGATATGGTGCGCCTCGATCTGCGCTATGCCCGCACGTGGTCGCCCTGGATGGACATCAAAATCCTGGCCCGCACCCCGGGCGCGCTGAGCGAAGGCGCGCACTAAATCGGTAGCCGGAAATTAAGCGGTTCATGAGTCTATAAAGTTACTTCCCCCTCCCCCTTTCCTCTCCCGGTTTCAGGTCCTGCCACGAAATCAAGTTCCAAAGAAGGTGTCCTATGGTTACAACGACTTTCGCTAGACCGCGGATTGCCAACCTACCGCAACAGCAAGGGAGCGTCGATATGGTGAAGTTTGGAGTGATCGGCTACGGCTACTGGGGACCGAATGTGGTGCGAAACCTCGATCGCCTGGAAGAGGCCGATGTGGTTGCGGTGTGCGACAAGAGTCCGGCTGCGCGGCGCAAAGTGGCGAAGGCTTATCCCGACGTGCGCGTGACCGACGATGCGGCGGAGTTGATGGCGTCGCCCGAAATCGACGCCATCGCCGTGGTCACTCCGGTCTGGACGCACTACGAACTGGCCAAGGCGGCGCTGCAGCATGGCAAGCACATTTTTGTGGAAAAGCCGTTCACCAGCAACGCGGCTCAGGCCGAGGAGCTCATCGAGCTGGCCGCGCGCAAGAATTTGAAAATCATGGTAGATCACACTTTCCTGTTTACCGGCGCGGTGCAGAAAATCAAGCAGCTCCTGCACGAAGGCGCCCTCGGTAAGCTCTACTACTACGATTCGACGCGGGTGAATCTCGGTTTGTTTCAGCATGACGTGAACGTCGTCTGGGATCTGGCGCCGCACGATTTGTCGATCATCGACTATCTGATCCAGCAGACCCCGGAAGCCATCTCGGCCACCGGCCAGACCCATCTCAACGGCCACGAAGACGTCGCCTTTATTACGTTGTATTTTCCCGATAAAGTGATCGCGCACATCAACGTGAACTGGCTCTCGCCGGTAAAAGTGCGCACCACGCTGATCGGCGGGGAGAAGAAGATGCTGGTGTGGAACGACCTCGAGGCCGACGAGAAGATCAAGATTTACGACAAGGGCGTCAACATCAAGAGCCGCGAAGGCTTGTACAACCTGCTGGTGCACTACCGCTCCGGCGACATGTGGTCGCCACAGGTTGAGCAGGTCGAAGCTCTGACCCGGGAAATGGCCTACTTCGTCGAATGCATCGTCAAGGATAAGAAGCCGATGAACGACGGCGAGGCCGGCCTGCGCGTGGTCAGGATGCTCGAAGCCGCCAACTCCTCCATCCGCAAGCGCGGAGAGCTGGTGCACCTGTAACTCCACTACGCGGGAGCGTTGCTCGGGCTGACGGCTCGGGCAAATTGGTCTGCGCTAGATTCGGCCTTGCGATTGATTCCCAAAATCTTATTCCCAATATCTTCTAACTGTCCCGCACCCAGGCTAAGCGAAATTGAAACCTAAGATTCTGTTGGCGACAACCTCGTGCTGGTACCCCAGCGCCCGGCTCGTGATGGCGTTGCATCGCGCCGGCTGCGTGGTCGATGCGATCTGTCCGCAGGAGCATCCGCTGCGCAAGACGCGCGCGGTGCATCGGGCGTATGCCTATTATGGCCTGTCCCCGCGCCGCTCGTTCGCCCGCGCTCTCGCCGCCAGCCAGCCCGATCTGATCGTTTCCGGCGACGACCTGGCTACGCGCCATTTGCAGAACCTTTATGCCGCCGAGAAACGGCGAGGGAACGCTTCGCTCTGCGCCCTGATCGAGCGCTCCTTCGGCGATCCCGGGAGCTTCCCGGTGGTAAGCGCACGGGCTGCCTTCATGGAGTTGGCGGCAAAAGAAGGCGTGCGCGTGCCGGCCACCGAAGTTGTTCACAACCCCGCGGAACTCAAGGCGTGTATCGGCCGCGTGGGCCTTCCCGCGGCGCTCAAGGCCGACGGCACTTCCGGCGGCGATGGGGTAAGGATTGTGCACACCCTGGCCGAAGCCGAGCGCGCCTTTGCCAAACTGCACTCCCCACCGTTACTGGCCCGGGCGGCTAAGCGCGCCCTTGTCGATCACGACAATACTTTGCTGTGGCCGTCGCTAACCCGCCAGCGCCCACTGGTCAACGCGCAGGCCTTCGTCGCCGGCAGCGAAGCCACGAGCGCTTTATTCTGCTGGCAGGGCAGCGTGCTGGCGAGCCTGCACTTCGAGGTGATCAACAAAGCCAGTTCGGCGGGACATGCCACCGTGCTGCGTCTGCTCGAGAACGCGGAGATGCAGGCCGCGGCCGAAGCAGTGGTGAGCCGGCTGCACTTATCCGGGCTCTACGGCCTGGATTTCATGATCGAGTCAGAGACCGGCAACGCCTTCCTGATCGAGATCAATCCCCGAGCCACGCAGGTCGGCCATCTGAGCCTGGGGCCCGGACGCGACCTTCCCGCCGCCTTGCATGCTGCCTTGTGCGCCCAGGGCGCAGCCGCGAACGGCGCGATCCCAGCGGCGGAAAAAGTTACCGAGAACGATACCATCGCGCTCTTTCCCCAGGAATGGATTCGCGATCCGGAGAGTCCCTACCTGCGCTCCGCCTATCACGACATTCCCTGGGAAGAGCCGGAGCTGGTGCAGGATTGCGTGAGCAACCGCCAAAAGCAGAGCGGCTGGTACCGGCGCAAAGGAACAGCCGCGGCGGCTTCGAAATCGGCGCCCTCGCCGCCCGTCCGAAGAGTTTCCGCGCCGGCTTCGGACGCCAGTAAGAACTTATCGGTAATCCAGTGAGATGAAGCAACCACTCTCAAAGACGTCGCACAAGCCGCTACGAGTGCTGAAGTTTGGCGGGACCTCGGTCGGCAACCCCGCCGCCATCGCGCGGGTGGCCGGAATCATTGGCGGGGCGCGCCGCGAGAGCGAGATCGTAGTCGTGGTCTCGGCGATGAGCGGCGTGACCAACCAGCTGATCCAAGCTGGAAGCCAGGCTGCGGTGGCGGAACCAGACACGTCAGCCGCGATCCGCGTCGCGGATATTTTCGGAGACTTGCGCCAACGGCATCACGCCGCCATCCATAGCTTGATCCGTTCCACTGCCCGGCAAAGCCGTCTCGCCGCGGAGATCGACCGGCTTTTGAGCGAGGGCGCAGCGCTCTGCCGCGCCGCAACGCAGCGCGGCGAGCTGACGCCGGCGCTGCGGGACGCGATCTCGAGCCTCGGCGAACGGCTCTCCGCGCCGCTTTTGGCCGCAGTGCTGGTCGAAGCCGGCCTGGCCAGCGAGGCTATCGTCGCCACCGAGTTGATTCAAACCGACTCCTGCCACGGCGCCGCCGAGCCGGAGATGGAAGCGACGCGGAAAAACTGCGCAGCCGGCCTGCGCCCGCTCTTGCGCTGCGGAGTCGTTCCCGTGGTCACCGGCTTCATCGCTGCGACGGCCTACGGAACGCTCACCACTCTGGGGCGGGGCGGCTCCGATTATTCCGCCACCATTCTGGCCGCGGCGATCGCCGCCGACGAAGTGACGATCTGGACCGATGTCGACGGCATGATGAGCGCCGATCCGCGCCTGGTGCCCGAGGCCGCGACCATTGCGGAAATCTCTTACCGGGAAGCGGCCGAGATGGCGCACTTCGGAGCCAAAGTGTTGCATCCGAAGACGCTCGCGCCGGTCACCGAATGCGGCATTCCCCTATGGATTCGCAACACCTTCGCGCCGGAGCGGGGCGGAACCCGCATCACGCCGCATGCCTCCGCGGGCGCTGCGGGAGCGAAAGGAATCACCGCCCTCCACCTCGATGCCGAGGTTGCGCTGGTCAGCGTGGTCGGCAGCCGCCTGGACAGCTCGGAAACTTCGACCGCGATTCTGGCTGCGCTGGAGCGGGAGAACGTGAACGTCCTGGGAGTGCGGCCAGGCTCGGCGGAGCGGGTCTCGTTCGCCATCGCGAATTCGGAACTCGGCCGGGCGCTCGAGACGCTGCATCGAGAACTGCGCCTGGGAGCGCCCGAAGCGCGAGCTTTTCCGGCGCAGAGCGCGGGCCTCGACGCCGCCTTCTGGAAGCCCGAAGCGGAGCCGCGAACGGCCAACGCAGACTGAGCTTTTTATTCAGTTAGGTTTTTATTCACCGCAACCCCGGAGCCATTTCCTCGATGAATCCTCACGTATGCATCGCGCCCGACGTTAAGTTGGGACGCGATGTCAAGCTCTCGAAGTTTATCAATCTTTACGGCTGCGAGATCGGCGACGAAACCAAGATCGGCGCCTTCGTCGAGATTCAGAAAAACGCCTCCGTGGGCCGCCGCTGCAAAATTTCGAGCCACACCTTTATTTGTGAAGGCGTCAACATCGAAGATCACGTGTTTATCGGCCACGGCGTGATGTTCATCAACGACAGCTATCCCCGGGCCACGGCCGCCGACGGAAATTTGCAGACCGAGGCCGATTGGAAGGTCGAGCGCACTACCATCAAGCAAGGCGCATCCATCGGCTCCGGGGCAACCATCCTGTGCAATATCACCGTCGGCGAAAACGCCATCGTGGGTGCCGGCAGCGTGGTTACCAAAGACGTACCCGCCAACAGCATCGTGGCGGGCAACCCAGCCAAATTTTTGCGGTCGGTCGGACAGAAAATGGAACAGAAAGCGGAGGCTTCGAAGTGAGCAATTCTAACGGCAACTCAAACGGCATTCCTTTTCTCGATCTCATTACTCCTCATGTCGAACTCGAAGCGGAGCTAACCGCGGTCTTTCACAAGGCCTTGCGCAGCGCCGGCTTTATCGGCGGCGCGATGGTGGAAGA
>Ga0187887_10002993_pt1 | contig 13268 bp, 10 predicted proteins | sample June2016WEW_7_10_FD_132977 | JGI IMG/M metagenome (GOLD analysis project Ga0187887, IMG submission 132977) | Peatland microbial communities from SPRUCE experiment site at the Marcell Experimental Forest, Minnesota, USA - June2016WEW_7_10 | ecosystem: Environmental > Terrestrial > Soil >...
GCACGCACCGTTGCCAGGTTCCCATCGGGAGCCGGCTCGATTTTCAGTTCGACGTCTCCGGGCCGCCACTCCACTGCGCGCACAATCGTGTTCAGTCGGACCGCTCGATGTGGCTCAGCCAGCTCCCGGTGAAGGCTCAGCGGAACGGCTTCATATCCGTCCAGCACACGAAAGGACGAATCGCCTTCGATGTCATCTTCGGCCTTTTGCTGACGCTGCAGCGCGATGGTGCTCGCGCGGCTGGCGGTCGCAGCGTTGAAACCCTCAATGTAGGAAACAACGCGGTTCCTGGCTCCGGCCTCGAGACGCGCATCCGCGAGAACTTCAGAAACAGGGCGATCCTCGTCGAGCCTCGCGTGATCCAGCAGCGTGCTGAGCTGCTCCACGACGTCGCCGCACTCGACGTATGAACCATCCTCCAGGCACTTGTGATCGCCGCCTACGCGAGTGGCACGCAAACCCCCGCGATCCAACTGACGCCACAGATGAGGCGATTTCCCGTGCACGAACTCCGCGCCGAGCTCGATGGGCGTCGCACAGAGCGGGTCACGATGCGTGAAGATACGCCCGCCGATACGGTTGCGCGCTTCCAGCACCACTACGCGCGCGCCGGAGCGTTCCGCCGTGACGGCAGCAGCCAAACCTGCCGCGCCCGCGCCGATGACCGCGATGTCGAAAGGACCGTTCATCCGGCGCCCACCGGGCTAAACGAATCGATCAGCGCTTCACAACACCGACCACCTGCGAGGGCTCGACAAAAATGGTTGTCTGGATCGTCTGGCCCTCGGTGGTCCAAACCTCCAGCGGCACAGGCCCGAAGCCGGTTCCACTGGGCACGGTGACGTTCAGCTCATAAACGCCCGCGGTGTAACCAGGCGCAAGACCGGCGTAGTTTGTTGCCAGGGTCGGATCGCACTGCACCCCACCCATCCAAACCTGCCAGGCATACTGGAACGGGCTGTTAATTCCAACTGACCCGTCAGGCGGCTGGTTCAGGGTGATACCGAGTCCTGTGGCCAAGATGGAAACCATGTCGCCCGGATGCGCCGGGTTCGCGGAACCCGCCACCAAACCGGTGTCGGCATGCAGCACGTCCGCCTGCCCGGTCCCCTGCATGTTCAGCGCGAAGACCGACGGCGCGCTGTTCTGAGCAAGAACGCGCACAGGATTCGAATACGTGCCGGTCCCGGCGTCGCAGGACGCGCGTGCGCCGAGGCAAACCTGGAAAGTCAGGTAGCCCCAGCCCGATCCTGGATACCAATCCGACGGTGCCACCATGTTGATGACCGTCGGGCTGACGTAAAGCAAGGGTGAGGGAGTGGTCGCGCCGTTGCTATATCCGCCATTCACATAAACTTGAACGTTGTTCAGGCTGGTGGGCAGAGTGGTGTTAAGGGGCGCGGACATCGCGCCGGACGCGAAACCCGTCCCGTACAACTGCACCAATTCGTTGGGGGCGATCGGGTTGGTGACCCCGGCGTAGTTCGCGGAGTTCACAATGCCGATCGGATTCAGCCATACGGTTCCGGTGGGCTTCTGGATCGCGGCGGGAGGCTGCATTCCCAGGATCACCGAATAAAATCCCCCTTGGCCCGTACCCAAAAAAGTTCCGTTCGTACCCAGAAAGTACTGATAGCCGTCACCGGGCGCAAATACGTCGGAGCTTATCGTGTAGCCTGAAGCAGCCGTGGTGTAGTCCCGGAACGCGGGGTTCACGAGGATCGAGCTGGCCATGGTTCGATGCGTGATCGATGTACCCGTCCCGGTGGCGCTGGTGGAACCATAGAAAGCGTCAAAAATCGTGTAGCCGGGTTGGGTGGCGTCGTCCTGGATGCCGCCCAGAAAATAGACGCCCTTCAGCGAGGCGTTCGACGGCGTGCCTCCCAGCGCCTGGACGCCTACCAGGAGATCGAAATCGCCCGGCGTTCCGCCGACTATGATCGATCCGTCCGTCGACACGTAAAACGTCTGGGTCCCGCTAATGAAGTTCGTCGACGCCTGACCGCCGAAGTTCAGGGTGCCGACATTGCTCGAGAATGAGTAACTCACGCTCGGCAGCATTTGCGTCATGATCGAGTCGCCAAGGTCGGTGCCCGCGCCGGTTACGGTCAGATTTCCCAGGCTGCCGCCGTTCGCGGTGAAGGGGAACGAAGCTTCGCGTATCGAACTCACATTGGCTACGTGGAAATCAAAATAGCTGCCGAAGTAATTTCCGCTCAAAGTTGTGCCGCCCACCGGAATGCCCACTATGAGCGAAATGTTGGCCCCGGTGGAGTCGTTGTTCGGCGAACTGGCGATAAAAGCGTTGGGTCCCGCGGCGCCAACCACTCCCGTCACAATATTAAGGGTGGCGATCGGGTCCGATAACCAAAGCATCCCATTAGCGGAAACACGGTAGAAGCCCGTTGTATTCGAGTAAGCGGTGGGACCACTGATCGTGGGATCGGCCTCGGCTTCGTACACGAGTTCCTGTCCGGAAAATGTGTAGGTACCGCTGTCGGTGCCGGTCGTGTCCGTGGTGGGAGTGAATGTCATCGTCCCCGAAAGACTGTAAGCGACACTCAACGAGGTCCCACTTGTGCTCACCCCGGAAAGCTGGATCTCGCGAATGAAATAAGTTCCGGTCAACATCCCGGTGCCACTGTTATCGAACGTGTTACACGTCGGTGTCACGGTATCGTTGGCTCCGCAGATGGGATTGGTCTGGGCGCTAAGCGCCGCCGTCAGGAGCCCGGCCAGAAAGATAGATTTGTTCCAGTGAATCAATGACATGATGCGCAGTGCAATTGGACGCTCTCGTCGAATGGGCGGTTGCTCTGAAATCATATCAGGGTTGCGCGAGCGTGAGCAGCGCGATCCCGGAATCGAACACGGGATTTGTACTATGCGGCTGCAAACCCATGAGGCTGAATGACCGGCGATGGCGCTATTCGTGCTCGCCCCAGCGCAGAAATTCCGGCAAAAGCCAGAGAGGTCCGGGCATGGCCCATTACGAACATTTACACGAGCGTCTGACTGAGCCGCTTAGCGCGGAGTATGTGGAAAGCCGCAAAGCCGATGGATGGAACCTGGTCGGCGTTGTCTGGGAACGGCAAACCGGCGCCGCTCGTGAGCCAGCGCCCGAGATCGACGTTCCTTTTGGCCTCCGTGTGGCCGACGATTGCCGCCATCTCACACAAGAGCCGGCCGAAAAGGAAGCTCTGCTGCTGATGTTGGAGATGATCGTTCAGGACCGCCGCGTGACCGAGGTGGCTCTGGAACTGAATCGCCGAGGCTACAAGACGCGCTCCGGAGAACCATGGACGCCGACTGGTGTATTCGAAATGATGCCACGTCTGATCGAGGAGGGCGCTCGTGAGTTCTCGAGCCAGGAATGGGAGCTGCGGCGCAAGGTATTCGCCACCGCTTAGTTGGCGAGGCGGCCGGCAGCGACCGTGATGGAGATCGGTGGAATGTCGAATCCGGCCCCATCGGACAATGGGCGCGATTCCGGCGGTCGATCTGTCGCGGGGTGGCCCCGGCTGCCGTTGGCAATCCAGTGGTACTGTTGGCCCGAAAACTGATAAGAAGTGGCCTCCATAAGCGGTACGCGAACACGATAGCCGTTTTGGCTGTCCTTGTTCAACACGAGCACGGCAACGGTTCCGTCCGGCCGGCGCACAGCATAGGACGCTACGTTCGGAATGTCCGATGAAGCTGGCAGAAGCTGGTGGACTCCGCTGGCCATCAGCCAGTGCTCCAGCATCAAACGCGCGGCGTGATATGTCGCCATTGGTACAGCGGGTCCATGTTCGCGCATCTGAAAAAGCATGTTATTGCCCCAGGAGCAAGACCGTTCATCGAGCAGCTCGTTCGGCTCCCAACCATAGACGAACGCCTGACCGCCGCCGAGCTGGAGGAACCACGCGGCAATCTCCGTGTTCAGCAGCGCGCCCTCCATGTCCACCTCGGCCTCCGCGCTGTAAGCGGACCATCCATATTCGCCGATCACCATCGGAACATCCGGCGGCAGGCCCTCGTCGTGAAAGCGCTTTATCGCGCCAGCCAGCATATCGCTGGCGTTCAGCAGCCGCGCCGCCGGCGGCCCACATACGTCATCGAACGGGTACCACTCGAACGAGAAAAAGCTGAAATCGCCCAGCCGGCCGCGCGACTTGAGGTAATCGAGAAATCGTGCCAGGTATGGCGAGTGCTCGCGTGGGTTGGGCGTGAGCCAATCGGCCACCATGCTGGGGCCGCCCAGCGAGAGGCGCGGGTCGATATTGTGCAGCGCGTCAGCCCATTGAAGGTACAAGGCGCCGTAATCTTCCGGCGCGCCGAATTGCTCATCGGGTTCTTCGCCCAGCTCGACGCGTCTAACCGGATAACCGCGGTCCCGCAGGAACTCCACTTCGGCGGCGGCGTTTTCAGGGGTGTCGTAGAGGACGCCCACGGGAACCATGGCAGGCTCAGTTCCCCAAAGCGATCGGCGCGCCAGCAGATCGAACCCAGGCTGCTCGACGCGATCGTCGCCATCGATGGCGCGATGCCACGGGTCCGTGGAGGATACCCAAACCGTGCTTTGTCCATACTGCGAAGGGCCATGCGCGAGCGCCTCCCGATATACACCGTGTTCGTCCACCACCCCCAGCCCGATCTCGCGAACCGCATAACCGAGGGCGTCGCGAACGTCGGTGGAACCAGGTGCCGCGGTGCCCGAAGATCGCGTCATGACCACGCGCACGCACTGTGCCGGGATGGGCGCGCCGGAAACGCGCACAACAACTGATCCACCGGCGCCGCTTTTCGGCTGAATCGGAAACGGCTGCCAGACGCCTGGCTTTTCGAAATCCTCCGGGTCGTCAGTCTGCGTCGTGTATTCGACGCGGTAATCGACGGCCCACGGCACGCCCCACTCGATATGAATCTCGTTTATCGCCGCGCCATCGGTGTCAATGACGATCCATTGAGGATGCGCGCTGGACGCCTCATGCGTGAAGCGCGGATCGAGATACGGATTGCTCTTCCAGAACGAGGACGGATCGCCGTCGTCAATACGCGAATAACCATCGTCGTTTGCCTGATCGTGCGTGTTCCCCCGGCGGGGAAGCCGATAGCCGTACGACAGCAGGACCGGCTTCGCCGAGTGTGCATCCGAGATCCAGTAGCCTTGTTGATGCCGGGCATCGCTCCATGTTCCGCGCGGGTTCCAGTGCCACACCTCACCGGCCAGCTCGGTGCGCAGACGATATGTCAGCGAGTGAAATCCCGCCGACCGCATCAGGCGCGCGTTCGCGGGCGAAAGCATTCGCAACACGTCACCCTTTTCATGACCGTCAATCCCGGCGCCGAGCGCTTCCGCGGGATCGAACGTCCGGATGGGATGAGCCGCATCGACATGAATGAAATGCTCGCCTGCCGTCAGCGTGAAAGCAAGCAGACAAGCCAGGTGGGTGGAGTGCACGCCTGGTGACAGATTACACGATTGCGCGAACATTTCGGAACTTTTCCGCCCGCGCACGGGAATACGGTGTAGAGCGCATGCAGCCGGGCCGGATGGAAGAGAGCGACGGCGATTTGCTTAAGCGGGCTGTGAGCGGCTCTGAGGAAGCGTTCGTGACGCTGTACCGGCGTCATCAGGGACGGGTGTTCCGCTTCGCCCTGCGCATGGGCGGGGACGAGGCGGCGGCGGAAGAGGTGGTGCAGGAAGTGTTTCTGACGGTGATACGCGGGCCGGTTCGCTACGACACGGCTCGGGGCAGCCTCGCGGCGTGGCTGTTGGGCGTTGCGCGGAATCACGTGTTGAGGATTCTGGACCGCGAGCCCCGGCCATCGCGCGATGTCGAAAGGGCCGAACTCGATGTGCCGGACGCATCGGCTGACGTTCTGGCATCCCTGCTGGCGCGGGAAAGTTCGGAAGCGCTGAAGCGTGCCGTGCTCAGTCTCCCTACTTCGTATCGTGAAGTTTTGGCGCTGTGCGATTTGGAAGAGCTCGATTATGCCGAGGCCGCACGGGCGCTGGGTTGTTCGTTGGGGACGATTCGCTCCCGTCTGCATCGCGCGCGGAATCTGCTGGCGGCGAAACTAATCGCCGCCGGACACAACGGATGTGCCGTATGACTGACAAGCGGGAAGCGTCGGCATCGTTGGAACAGAAACTGGTGGGGGCCTTTCGCACCCATCATGCACGGCGCCGCGCCCGCCGGCGGCGAACACAGCAGGGGCTGATGGTGATTCTGGCGATGGCCGCTTCGTTCGCGGGGGTTTGGCTCGTGTATCCGCGGGAGAAAGAGCTTGGGCGGCCGGCGTCCCCCACGACTGCGGTTGCGGCTCAGGCAGATGCACCGCGAGCCATCGCATCGCCGTCAGTAGCCGCGATTCATAAACGCCGGCATCACGCGGCTCCGGTGCCTGCACGCCCGGCCGCCGAGGCACGGCAGGAAGAAGTCACCACCGATTTCCTGCCGCTGGATGCCTCTGGATCCACGCCGGCCAGCGGTGAAGTGATCCGCGTGCAGATGCCGCGCTCCGCTTTGGCCTTTTTCGGACTGCCGTTCAACACGCGGCGTGCGTCCGTTCCGGTTCAGGCCGACGTGCTTCTTGGCGAAGATGGCATGGCTCACGCCGTCCGCTTCGTCACAACAACATCCTATGAAACTCCAACAGGAAGGTGAAAGAAATGTTTCGACACTTCATGATCGGCTTCATCGCGGTTGCGGCCGCGTCCCTGACCTTTGCCCAGGACCCCCCGCCCAAGGCCTTTTTCTTCCAGAGATTCGGGCCGGGTCCGGATGGCCCTCCACCCGGCGGCGACAACGTCTCATTCGTCTCCGCGGAAATGGCCTTCGAGAGCAAGCCGGTCACCGGCGCGCCCTACACAGCGCAGGCGGTCACGGAAACGACGCAAACTCTTTCCGACGGCAATCGCATTTCGCAGACGACGCAGGGTCTGGTGGCGCGCGATTCCGAAGGCCGCACGCGCCGTGAGCAGACCATGCCCCCACTTCCCGGAGCACAAGGCGACGCGATGAAACTTGTATTCATCAACGATCCAGTGGCTCAGATGAGCTATGTACTGCACCCTGACCACACGGCGGAAAAGATGCCGTTGATGAAAGGCCCGGCGGCCATGCCTGGCGGTGGCCCCGGCGTTTCCACGATGGTGACAACAGCCGGCGCGACGGCGCTGTCCACCAGTGTCGTGAGGATCAACCTTGCGCCAAACATGGCTCCGGCAAAAGAGGCTGCCGGTATGCCCAGGCCAACCGTGGAGTCGCTTGGACAGCAGACCATGGAAGGCGTTCAGGCCGAGGGTACGCGCACTACCTCGGTGATTCCGGCCGGCGCCATCGGCAACGAACAGGACATCAAAATCGTCAGCGAAACCTGGCATTCGAATGACCTGCAGACGACGATCTCCTCGACGCGCACCGACCCGCGCATGGGAACCACCACTTATCGTCTGACGAACATCCAGCGCGCGGAGCCTTCGCCGGATCTTTTCCAGGTACCGTCCGACTACACCGTGCACGAACTGCCGAAGGTCACTAATCCACACCTGCAAGTCGATTCAACCTCCTCGAAGTGATCCCCGGAAAGTTTGAATCAGGGCGCTGCCGGAGTCGCAAAGACGACGGCAGCACTAACCTTTGGAGGCGCATTCTCGTTTGCGATTCGCCTGCTTTTCCGCCACAGTGAGATAATGAACGGTTGTGGAGCATACCCGCCAATGGCTGAGGAGGGCTCGCCGCGTAGCCGTCCTCACGGGGGCCGGTGTTTCCGCTGAAAGCGGAGTCCCTACATTTCGTGGGAAAGATGGACTCTGGAAGCAATACCGTCCCGAGGATCTGGCCACTTCGGAAGCTTTTTTTCGCGATCCAAAACTGGTTTGGCAGTGGTACAACTGGCGGCGCGGGCTGGTTGCGCATGCGCAGCCGAATCCCGGCCACTACGCTCTGGCCGATCTTGAACGCAGATCGAAGGAATTCACGCTGATCACCCAGAACGTCGACGACCTGCATGAGCAGGCCGGCAGCCGGAATGTCGTGAAGTTGCATGGTGACATCTGGCAGGTACGCTGTCTCGCTTGTTTGCGCGAGTGGACCGATACGCGCCCCTGCATCGCCGAGCTGCCGCCGAAGTGTGGATGCGGCGGGTTGCTTCGGCCGGGCGTCATCTGGTTCGGCGAGGAACTGGGACCTGGAGTTTGGGATCGCGCCGAAAAGGCCGCTCGCAAGGCGGACCTGTTGTTGGTGGTGGGAACCTCGGCGGTGGTCTATCCGGCTGCCGGGTTGGTCCGCTTAGCCAAGTGCGCGGGCGCGAAGGTCGTCGAAATCAACCTCGCTGAAACCGCCATCACAAGTCAGATTGACGCGTTCCTGTGCGGCCCCTGCGGAGAGCTGCTCCCGAAACTGATCGCATGAGAATCTGCTATCTGGACACCTTTTCAGGGCTGAGCGGGGACATGACTGTCGGCGCGCTGATCGATGCCGGCGCGGATGCGACCGCGCTGTTCGAAATGCTCGGGGCACTCGGAACGAGCGCGCAATTCAGTGTTGACAAGACGAAGCGGCGCGGAATCGAGGCGTCGAAATTCCGGGTGACCGCCGGCGACGGAAAAGCGCACCGGCATCTTTCGCACATCCTGAAAATGATCGAGGCCGCGGCGCTTCCCCAACGCGCGGGCGAGCGCGCGAGACAGATCTTCGAACGTTTGGGCGCGGCCGAAGCGAAAGTGCACGGTGTTCCGGTTGAGAAGGTGCACTTCCACGAAGTCGGCGCGGTGGATTCCATCTGTGACATCGTGGGCGCCTGCGTTGCCCTGGAGCTTCTCGCAGTCGAGGCCCTTTACTGTTCCGCGGTCAACGTCGGCAGCGGGACCGTGAGTACCGAGCACGGGATTATGCCCGTCCCGGCGCCCGCTACCGCGGAGCTTCTCATCGGGCGTCCTGTTTATTCGCGCGGACCGGCCGTGGAACTGACCACACCAACCGGCGCGGCCATTGCGGCGACACTGGCGACTGCTTTCGGACCGATGCCGCCCATGTTAATCGTGGCCACCGGCTATGGAGCGGGCGACAAGGATTTTGCCGAACACGCCAATGTGCTGCGAGCCCTCATTGGTGAAACCACCAATGCCGCCGAATCGACGACGATATCCGTGATTGAGGCGAACATTGATGACTCCACGCCAGAGGTGCTCGGTTACGCCATGGAGCGGTTGATGGCAGCTGGTGCGCTTGACGTGACAATTCAACCGGTGCTCATGAAGAAGAATCGCGCCGGACAGTTGCTGCGCGTGCTCTCCACGCCCGCTCTGCAGGAAGCGATGGCCGCAATTCTGTTCGCCGAAACATCCACATTCGGCCTGCGCATCTATCCGGCGGAGCGCCGTGTGAAAGCTCGCCGGATCTCCGAAGTGGAGACGGACTACGGGCGCGTGCGCATCAAAATATCGGAAGATGGTTCTTTCGCGCCGGAATACGAGGATTGCCGGAAGCTGGCCGAAGAACGAGCCATCCCGCTGCGTCGCGTGATGGAAGCCGCCAGCTTCGCGTACCTGAAGACGACCCGATGAAATACTACCTGACCACGCCTATCTACTACGTGAACGCCGCCCCGCATCTGGGCACCGCTTACACGACGTTCACAGCCGACCTCATCAAGCGGTTCAAACGCATGCAGGGTTACGATCCCGTGGTGCTCACCACCGGGTCCGACGAGCACGGCCAGAACGTGGAGCGCGCCGCCAAAGCCGCCGGGATGACGCCGGATGAATACGCCACCCGCGTCGCCAACGAGTTTGTGCGGCAGTGGGGCCAACTCGGCATCGATATCGACCACTTCATCCGCACGTCGGACCCGGAACATCACAAAGTGGTGCGGGCGTTGTTTGAGCGTTGCCTCAAGAACGGACACATCTACAAGGGTTCCTACACCGGCCAATATTGCTTCCATGACGAGCTGTACGTCAACGACGCACAGCCCGGAGATCCGTGTCCCGATTGCGGCCGCGTCACCGAGACGGTCAACGAGGAGAATTACTTCTTCCGCCTCTCGGCGTTCCAGGGCCGCCTGCTGGAGCTTTACGAGAAGAATCCCGATTTCATCCGGCCCGACTATCGGCGGAATGAGCTAATCGCTTTCGTCAAGGGTGGCCTGAAAGATTCTTCCATCACGCGCACGAACATCAAATGGGGCATCCCTGTTCCCGTGGACGGGCATCACGTTTTCTACGTCTGGTTCGACGCGCTGATTTCCTACATCTCCGCTTTGAAGAATCAGGCGTCCATGTGGCCGGCCGACCTGCATCTCGTCGCCAAAGACATTGTCCGCTTCCACGCCATTTATTGGCCGGCTCTCCTGATGGCCGCCGATCTGCCGCTGCCAAAGCAGATTTTTGCGCATGGGTGGCTGCTGTTCGAAGAGAACAAGATGAGCAAGTCGCGCGGCAATGTGGTGCGTCCCGGTCCCATCGCCGAAGTGATGGGCGCAGATGCGCTGCGCTATTTCCTGCTGCGTGAAATCACCTTCGGCCAGGATGGCAGCTTCAGCTATGACGCGCTGGTGCAGCGCTATAACGCGGATCTTGCCAACGGGCTGGGCAATCTGGCCAGCCGCACGCTCACGATGATCAAGCAGTATCGCGACGGCGTCGTGCCCGATTCCAGTGGTGTCGGTCAGATCGCCGAAACCGCGAAGACCACCGTGGAATCCGTGATCGAGGGTTTCGACCGGTTCGAATTCTCTCGCGGCCTGGAACTCACGTGGGCATTCCTGACGGTGATCGACAAGTTCATCGTGGAGCGCGCACCGTGGAAGCTGTCGAAGGACCCGGCTTCGCGTTCGCTGCTGGATGAAACGCTGTACACGGCCGCGGAATCGTTGCGCATCATCTGCGGATTGCTGTACCCCGTAATGCCGGAGACAACGGCGAAGATCTGGAGTCAGCTCGGCATGCCCACCCCTCTGAGCGACCTGCGGGTGCAGGGGCTTCGCTGGGGCCGGTTGAAGGCGGGGCAGAAGATCGGCGTGATCACGGCGGTTTATCCACGTCTCGATGAACAGCCAACCATCGAGAAGATCCGCGAGCTGGAGATCGTCGAGAAGGCGCGGCAGGACCTGATCATGGGCAAGAAGCCCACCCCAGCGGCTGCGGCCCCTGTTGCCGCCACCGCGACAGAAGGCGTGATCACCATTGACGATTTCGCCAAGGTGGACATGCGCGTCGCTCAGGTGCTTTCCGCCGAGCCCGTCAAAAACGCGGACAAGCTGCTTCACCTGAAAGTGGACGCGGGCGAAGAAAAACCGCGCAGCATTGTCGCCGGCATCGCCATGGCCTACAAACCGGAAGAGCTGGTGGGCCGCAAGGTGGTGATTGTGGCGAACCTGCAGAAGCGGAAACTGCGCGGCATCGAATCGAACGGCATGATTGTGGCCGCGTCGCTTGAAGGCGGCAAGCCCGTGCTGGCCGGCTTTCTGGAAGATGTGCCCGTCGGCGCGCGATTGAAGTGATGATCCCGAGTAGGGCAGGCTCATAGCCTGCGGCGGCCTCTCAGGCCGCCTGGACCTTGATTGATGATCGATTCCCACTGCCACCTGGATGATTCCGTCTTCGATGCCGATCGCGATGCCGTAATCCAGCGCGCGCTGGAAGCCGGCGTCGAGTTGATGGTCGCCATTGGCACCGGCAAAGGACCGCCTGATCTCGAAGCCGGCATGCGCGTGGCCGACGCGAACCCGCAATTTCTCGCGACCGTAGGAGTTCATCCGCACGATGCGGCGAAAGCTGCGCCGGATACCTGGAAGCGTCTGGAAGAGCTGCTGGCGCATCCCAAGGTCATCGCCATCGGAGAAATCGGCCTCGATTATCACTACGATTTCTCACCGCGTGACGTGCAGCGTGACGTCTTCGTTCAGCAGATGCAGTTAGCGGCCGCGCACCGCAAGCCCATCGTCATTCACACACGTGAAGCCTGGGATGAAACTATCGCTTTGCTTGAACAGCACTGGGCGCCGCAGAAACTTCCCGGCATCATGCACTGCTTCACCGGCAATATCGCCCAAGCCGAACAATCGCTCGCGCTCGGCTTCCACCTCAGCTTCGGCGGCGTGGTCACATTTCCCAAAGCAACAGACCTTCACGAAGCGGCTCGCGCCGTTCCGCTCGACCGCATTCTGCTGGAAACCGACGCGCCATATCTGGCTCCCGTCCCGCAGCGCGGCAAGCGGAATGAACCCGCATATATTGTCCACACTGCCCGCCGCCTGGCCGAATTGCGCGGCATCACCGTGGAAGACATTAGCCGCGCCACCACCGAAAACTTCCGCCGGGCCGTGCAGCTAAACCTCTGTTGCTAAACTGGGTGATTCGCATGGCCACTGGCAAGCTCGGGCAGTCGTTGACCGCGCACGACATTCTGGATTTGGTTCAGGCCGATCTGGAAAAGGTGGAGCGCGTCATCGGTCTCGAGTCGGTGGCGAGTGTCGACGCGGTCACCACCATCGGCCGCTATCTGCAAACGAGCGGTGGCAAGCGGCTGCGCCCTATCTTGGTCCTGCTCTCCGCGAGGCTCGTGGGCGAAATCAACGACGCCGCGGTTCGCATGGCTGCCGTCGTGGAGATGATCCACACGGCGACGCTGGTGCACGACGACGTGATCGATACCGCGCGCACGCGCCGTGGACGCCCGTCGACGAACGCCATCTGGGGCAATCACACCTGCGTACTCGCCGGCGACTGGCTGTACATGCAGGCCTTCCAGATCGCCCTGCGCGAGCGCAATTTTCACGTGCTCGACCTGCTCATCAGTCTCACGCAGATGATGGTTGAGGGCGAGCTGCTCCAGCTTGAGCGCCTGCGGCGCATCGACATTTCCGAGGCCGACTACATGGAGCTGGTGGACCGCAAAACCGCCAGCCTGTTCTCCGCCTGCGCTCGCCTTGGCGCGCTTACCACGGGTGCGGATGAAGCCACCGAAACCCGCCTCGGCGAGTTTGCCTGGAATCTGGGCATGGCCTTCCAGCTTGTTGACGACGTGCTCGATTTTACGTCGCGGGAATCCGTGCTGGGCAAGCCCGTGGGGAACGACCTGCGCGAGGGCAAGGTGACGCTGCCGCTGATCTACGCGCTTGTGGACGCGCCTCAGAGCGACAAGCAACTGGTGGAAACAGTACTCGCCGAGGAAGGCTATGAGAGCGTGCCGTTCTCGCGTATTCTGACTCTCATTGAAGAGCGCAACGGCGTGGCCCGCACTCGCGAACGTGCCGGAAACTTCATCGATAAGGCC
>Ga0187887_10002996_pt1 | contig 13259 bp, 10 predicted proteins | sample June2016WEW_7_10_FD_132977 | JGI IMG/M metagenome (GOLD analysis project Ga0187887, IMG submission 132977) | Peatland microbial communities from SPRUCE experiment site at the Marcell Experimental Forest, Minnesota, USA - June2016WEW_7_10 | ecosystem: Environmental > Terrestrial > Soil >...
GAGATATGACGTTCGTAGTGCTCGCATTTTTGGCTGTGTTTCTGCTGATCGCCAGCGGCGGACTTCTGCTGTTTTACCGCGAAGTGATGTTGCAGCGCATCAGTGAAGCCATCACGCCGCGGCGCAAAGAGAAGAGCCTGACGTCGGTGGTGCAGTCGGCTAAGTCCTCGCTCGGGAGCCTGATGGAATCGGTCGAGAACCTGATGCCGAAGAGCGAGAAGGAAGTTTCGATCGTGCTGCAACGGCTGACGCGGGCAGGGTACCGCAGCGAGTCGGCGGTGAAGATTTTCTACGGCTGCAAAGTGGTCATGCCAATTCTGCTGTCGGCGATCGCGCTGGTGTCGGGGTTGGCGAACATGGGTCCGTTTTTTGTGTACCTGATGACTTTGGGCGTGGGCTTTCTGGCACCTGACTTCTGGTTGGGAAAGATGATCACGAAGCGGCAAAAGAAGCTGAACAAGGGATTGCCCGATGTATTGGATCTGCTGGTGATTTGCATGGAAGCGGGCCTGAGCCTGGACCAGGCGACGGCGCGGTCAGCCCAGGAGCTAAGCCAGTCGCAACCGGAATTGTGCGACGAGCTGAACATCGTGGTGCTGGAACAACGGGCCGGTCGAGCCCGATCCGATGCATGGAAGAACATGGCAGAACGCACCGGCGTAGAGAGTTTACGCAACCTGGTCTCGATGCTGGTGCAAACAGAACAGTTTGGAACGAGTATTGCCAAAATGCTCTGCGTACACGCTGACTCGCTGCGGACGCAGCGGGTGCAGATGATCGAGGAGATGGCAGCCAAGACTTCGGTGAAGCTGGTGTTTCCGTTGGTACTGTTCATCTTTCCTGCGCTATTTCTGGTTACACTGGGACCAGCCGCGATTGTTATGGTTGAGTCCTTTACAAAGCTAAACGGGAAATAAAGGGCAGGAAGGGAGAACGACATGGACAATACCACGATTATCAGAGTTATTGCCGGGGTACTGGCAGTCATCATTCTGGTGATTCTGGTTCAACGCCGCCGCACACGGGTGAAGTAAGCGGCGCGCTAGAGTCCGTGAGTGTCTAGCGGGAAACAGGCGCCACGGGGGGAGTGAAACAATTCGCGATCCGGGAGGACCTGCCTGGTGCGGCAAGCACCTTGGCAGGCAGCCCGGAGTGCGGAGCGGGGGAGTGCTTTCTTTTGCGCCCCGACGTGCGCGAAAGGTGAGGGCCTAGTTGTATGGAGCTTCTGGAAAGATTTGAAGAAGCGGCGGCGACACAGAGAGGAAGAAGAGCTGTTGCGCAGCCGTCACGGGATAAAAGGACCATGGAATCGCGGACACATTGCGCCTATAACCAAACCCGGGAATGCTTTCTTGGCCTCGAGGTGAAGGCTGCGGATCTGCCGTCAACGCGCGTGGGCGAGTTGATGTCGGTGCGGCCGCTGAAATCGGGCGAGGGCGTATGGATGACGCCGTTCCGTGGAATACCCGCGGCTGCGATGCCTGCGCCACTGGACCTGATCTACCTGGACGGGGATTGCCGGGTGATCGACACGGTGGAGTCGTTCCCCACGTTTCAAGTGAGTACGACGAGTCCGCAGCCGGAGAGCGTACTGGCACTGCCGGCGCACTCCATTTATTCGTCGCAGACCCAGGCCGGCGATCAGCTGGTGCTGTGCGTGGCCGAGGAGATGGGGCGGCAGCTGCAACGGCTGAGCAACCCGCGCAACGAGGCGGGAGCGGTGGCCACTTCGATTGCCGGCGCGGTGCTGCTGCGCGAGAAGCCGCTTTGGAGCGGCGGGCCGGGATTGCTGGAGCTGGAGAACCGGAACGGGCATGGAAACAAGGCCCCGCAAGAGACCTACGAGATGGATCTGACGCAGCCGGGCGCGAAGGCGTTCAAGCAACGCAGCTGGTTGCAGCGCTGGTGGTCGCCTGATCCGCGCAAGGCTCCGCGGGTCCACACACCGGGATTGGCCGCGTATTACTGGAACGGCTCGTCGCCCGTGGCGCACGGCATTCGCGACATCAGTGCGACGGGATTGTACGTGGTGACCGAAGAGCGCTGGTACCCGGGAACGCTGGTTTTGATGACGCTGCAGCGGAACGATCTGGGCGAGGAGACGGAAGAGCGCTCGATTGCCGTGCAGTCACGGGCCGTGCGCTGGGGACCGGATGGCGTGGGCCTGCAGTTTGTACTGCCCGATGAGCAGGATCGGCGGCGTGGCAATGCGGCGATTCTGGATTCGGCGGGCAGGAAGGAATTCGAGCGCTTCCTGGGGCAGTTGAAGCGGGAGAAGTAAGAGGCGCCGGGGGCGTGGGGAGAAGCGAATTCTGGAGAGGTGCGGAGGCGAACTCCGCACCTCGTTGTTTGCACAAGGCGATGTGTATGCCGGCCCGATCGTTCCCTGACGCTGAGCCATCAGAAAAGACAGTGTCCGGGGCCTTTTTTGTGACGAAACCTGCTGAATGGAAATGAGTTGTTTGGGTACGAACGTCGCACCCGCGTAGCACGAAAGGGGAATGTACCCCGTACCAGGGATGGGTGATCATGAGAGGTTGCCGTGGTGCCGGAGAGGCCGCAAGTTGGTGTTACACAGAGTCGAACGCGCCCATTTATCCCCGCGCACAGCGCGTAGCCGGACGTGTGCCGGGCGCAGCGGGCGGGAGGGAAAGCGCGGGTTTTCAAGGGCCATTGGAGAAGCGCCAATAAGGATTTTGATTGGCCATGCGGCGGAGTTCCAAATGGAGACATCGCCGCGCTGGAGGTAGAACGATGAAGACTGAATCCGGCCTGCGCAAGCGGGCCAATTCGCTGGCTCAACGCCTGAGACGCTTTCTGCGCATTCGGGGCGAGGACGGGAATGCGCTGATAGAAATTGCCATGGTACTGCCTGTGTTCCTGGCCTTTATCACGGGGATCGGGTCGTTTGCCATTGCATTGGGGAACCAGATCACTTTGATCCAGGCGACCGGTTCGGGCGGGCAGTATCTGCAACAGATAAGGACCACTACGACCAACCCCTGCGCGGACACACTCACGGCGATCGAAAACGCGGCTCCGAGCCTGGCCGGGTCGAGTATCGGCTTAACCCTCACGATGGATGGCAACACGCCAATTAATGCCACCACTTGCTCCGGCAAGCAGTCGCAGCTGGTGGAGGGCTCGGCGGTGACGGTTGCGACCACATACCCGTGCAGCCTCTCGGTTTACGGGATCAAATTTCTAACGAGCTGCCAGCTTTCGGCGTCAGTGACGGAGTACGAGTACTAGAGCGCCACGGAACGGAGGTAAATACGATGAGAAAGTTCATCAAATCTTTTGCACGCAAGACCATTGGGGATCAAAGCGGACAGATATTGCCTTTGACGGCCGTGGTGCTGGTGGCCCTGATGGGCCTGGGCGGTCTGGGCATCGACTTTGGGCGCGCGTACATTGCGCAGGCCCGGCTGCAAACCTACGCCAATGCGTCGGTACTGGCGGCGGCGGGCGAAGTGTACAACAGCTCGACGACGGACAATGCCACGACCTATGCCAACAACTACAGCGCTTCGACCGGCGACGAGAACGCCATTTCCTACCTTGGAACGGTGACGACGACCGTAGGCACGAAGTGCCTGAACATGCTCATGCCCAAAGGGACCACCTGTGGCACCGGCAGCCCCGCAAATGCGGTGGTGGTGACGGAGCAAGCGAGCATTCCCACGACATTCATGGCGGTGTTAGGGAAGAAGACGATCAACATCGCGGCTGTGGCCACTGCATCGATGCAGGGCGTCTCGCAGAAATGGAACGTGGCCATTATCGAAGACGCAACGGGATCGATGAGCGCTACCGACACCAATTGCGGGAGCGTTTCGGAGTTTCAATGCGCACTGAATGGAATTCAGGCGCTGCTGGCTTCCACCAACCCCTGCGCGCCGGGCGTATCGTCTTGTACGCCCTCGACAGCCAATCTTCGCGTGGCTCTGTTCACTTTTCCAAACATCATCTCCTCGGATATGGGGTTTGCCAACGCGTGCAGCGGCACGACGTATACCTCGCCCTTGCCGTACCAGGTGTACACCCTGCCAAAGCCCGGGTTAAGTTCCTACACACCACTCTCCTATGTTCAAAATGGGACGACTTGGACGGCGAGCTACGAGATTACCTACGGAGCCAGCGATGCGGACGCGAATGGCTTTGTCAGCGACTTCTACGCGCCCAGCAGCAGCACGACGGGCGGATTGAGCGCCTCCTCCTCGATTGTGCAGGCGGTGGGATACGGTGGAAGCGCCAGCGGGAACAAAGCCGGCTGCATGACAACCGCTCCTGCGAGCATTGCCCTGAACGGCAATACGGGAACGCCCAGCTCGAGCTCGATCGTCAACACCGCGGACGTCGGCGAAGGCATCACGTACTATGCGAGCGCAATCTACGCGGCGCAGGCGGCGTTGACCGCTGAGGCAACAGCCCATCCGGGTTCGCAAAACGCGATCATCCTGCTCAGCGACGGCCAGGCAAACACGCAATGGATCTACTTCCCGCAAGGCTCGGTGACGCAAGGCACCTCGCATGGATCGAATTGGTCTACGGCGTCCGTCCTTGAGGCTTCGGAATCCGCGGATGGATATTCCACTTTGACCAGCACCCCGAATACGGGCGCCAAGGGAGCTTATTACTTATCAACGCCAAATCAAGAAGCCACGGGGACGATTTCGGGAGTGTACCCGGATTTCTTCGACGAGTGCCAGCAGGCAATTGTGGCGGCCCAGACCGCCGCAAATGCGGGCACCAGGGTTTACGCGGTAGCCTATGGCGCGGAGGATTCTGGATGCGGTTCCGGCGGCCATCCTGACGACTATACCGATGTCACGCTGGTGACCCTGCCAAACGCCGCGAACGCCCCATTCAGCTCGGCTGCGTCGCTGACCCCATGCATAACGATGGAAAACATCGCCTCGTCCCTGCAGTATTTCTATTCCGACTACCTGCAGAGCGGAAGCGGCGTCAGCAACACCTGTGTGGACAACTCGCACTCGGTCACGTCCCTGGTGGAAATCTTCCAGTCGATCGCGTCCAATTTTTCGACTCCGCGACTATTGCCCAACAACGCGACGTAGACGGCGCGGGCGCGGCTGATTTCCGACGGCACGTAGTGCGCAAGGAGCGCCAAGGGAGACGGGGCAGTTTGCGAAGGGCACGGACGTGAAGTCCGTGCCCTTTTTCGCTGCAGCCAATGGCATCAGGGGCGAGAGGCGAGGGAGAGAGCAGATCTATTGCAGCTCTTCGGGAATGATGAGCAGGACTTCAACCTTGACGGCTTGGCCATCCTGCGTGGCAGGGCGGAATTGCCACTGCTGCAAGGCGGCAATGACGAACTGGGCGCTCGCGAAGGATTGCGGGAAGACGATGGTGAGGTCTTCAAAGCGGCCGGACTCATTGACAAAGCCGCGAACCATGAGGGCGTCGGCGTCGATGGATCCGGGGGCGAGGTTGGGGCGCACAATGTTATACGGCCACGGCGCTTCAAGGCGCGCGATGGTGCCACCGGCGGCGGCTTCGGTGTCGCCCGGCAGCGAGTACTGCATGATCCAGCTTTTCGAAAGGCCGACGTGCAAATAGGCGGTGTAGGCGAGGCGGCCGCTCCACGCGCCAGTGATTTCAGGGAATTGCTGCTCGAGTGCGTCCCCGACGATGACAGCGCCGAAGTGGCCGTCTTTGGGCAGAGCGATGGGAGTGGCGGAGAACTGGCCGGATGCGTTTGCGGGAAGTTCGGATGCGGGCGCGGACGAGGGCGAAGGCGAAGCGGTTGCAGGTTTGGCAGCGGCCGGGGATGGGCTGGGATGGTCTGCTGACGCCTCGGCATTTTTGCCGGCGCCGTTTTGGCCGGGGTTGGCGGCAGGAGGGCCATTGCCGGCCTGGGCCGAGGAGTCCTTGTCCTGGCCGGGAGCCAGTGTGCCTTGCGCATTCGATGCCTGGGTCTCATTGACCGGAGGCAGCGCGGCGGTTCCATCTTTGAGGCGGAGATCGGAGATGGAGAGAACGGCCGCTGGCGTGGGCGGCGCGGACTGCTGCGATGCCGAGGCCGGAGGCAGTTGGACAGGCGCGGGAACGTGGACGGTGACAGGCGATGTCGTGCTGGGTGCGACTTGCGATTTAAGCGAAGGCTGATTGCTGGAGGCGATGTCGACATCGGCGAGATTGAGTTCCTGATTGGGCCGGTCGAGCACGGGAATGACATCGGCGGCGGTGGGTTTCTCCGGCAAGGGTGGAACGATGTTTTTCGCGGTCGTCGTACTCGGCGACCAGAGGACGACCTGGGGCACGGGAATGTGCTGGGGCAGCGTAATGGGGTTGAGAAGGTCGGCCTGGATGAGGGTTTGCGGTCCCAACGGGGCCTGGGTGGTGGGACGCGGAAGATGCGGCGCGGGGTGGGTGCGGCCCGCGGGAGCTGCTGCGCCGGGATGCGACTTCGAATAGAGAACGCGTGCGGCTGCCTGAGCGCGCTGCTCAGCCGGCGTGTGCAGGTCGAGATGACGAACCGGGAAGTGCTCGGTGACGACTCTGGAGACAGGTGGTCTGTAGCCAACGCTGAACCAGATGACCGCCGCGGCGAGGGCGTGGATGAAGATGGAGCCGAGGAAGGATGCCGTCCCATGACCCTGAGGAGGCTGGGTCAAGAAAAGTGGGATGTCGCGGGAAGGCATCATCAACACCGGAGCAATGCGCACGGCATTCTCCGAGGGCGGGTCAATTTGCGCGGGATGGGAGCTAAGCCGATCCTGAAGGCTCTTCCATGCCGACAAGTCCGAATCTGCCCTGTTTGATGCGAGAGGAGCCAAGAGCGACCTCCGACTACAGAATCCGCGATCGACGCCGTAGAGTCCCATGCGGCATAGGCTGCGCGCGAACCAGCACCGCGCAACAGCAGCCCGGGGAATTTGAATGCAGTATCAAGGATCGCTCATTCAGGCGCAATACCCCATAGCTCTTTTGATACCCCGTTAGTAATATCGACAAAACCGGCGGGTAGGGATAGGTTGTGAGGTACTACACTGAAACCGCAAAGCCCCTTGCAAGTCCAGGGCGATGGTACGGTCTTCAGGATTGACGGCACGCCGGCAGGCCCGAAAGACGGGGCATGCATAGAAAGGCGGAGCTGGCGACCGGCCAGTTCCAACGGGGTAAGGATGAATCGAAGACTGCTAACGATCCTCCTGATTGCATTCGTCATAGCTGGATTCTGCGCGTGGCTGGTTTATCGGCTGGTGGGCGTGCGGGTGGCGGCTTCAAAGCCGGTGGCGACGGTGCAGGTGGTTGCAGCGGCGAAGGACATTCCCCTGGGAGCCGTGATCACGAAGGCCGACCTGACGACGATCACGATAGCCGGGGCTGCGCCCAAAGGGGCGATTCTGAAGACGGATGATGCGGTAGGCCGCGGGGTGATTTCAGAGATCTACCAGGGAGAGCCGGTTTTCGAGAGCCGCCTGGCGGGCATCGGATCGGGCGGCGGGCTGGCGCCGACCATTCCCCAAGGCATGAGGGCGTGCGCGGTACGTGTGGATGAAGTGGTGGGTGTGTCGGGATTCGTGATTCCAGGGATGCGCGTGGACGTTCTGGTTTCAGGCAATCCTCCGAATCCGGGAAACAATACGCAGGGCGAAGAGACGCAGACGCTGCTGCAGAACATTGAAGTGCTGTCGGCGGGTACCTCCATAACCAAAGACGCAGAAGGCAAAGCGCAGCAGGTACAGGTTGTGAACCTGCTGGTGACACCGGAGCAGGCCGAGTCGCTGAGCCTTGCCAGCAACGGTCTGAAGATTCAACTGGTGCTGCGCAACCCGCTGGACACGCAAATAGCCAAGGTGCCACCCACGGCAATGGGCAACATTTTCTCGCCCACGGCTCCGGCACCCGGGGCAGCGGCGCCGCGGCGGGCTACGGGCGGCGGCGGGCACAAGCCGGCGCCGAAGACGTACACGGTCACCATCACCAACGGCTCAAAGACCACGGAAGAGAAATTCGCAACACCCGAGGGACAACATTGAGATCGACGACTGGTATCGCCATCGCATATTGCAGCGCGCTGCTTGTGGCTCTCTGCACCGGGCAGGCGGTACGGGCTCAGGCTGCGCCGCCTACCCCACCACCCGCGGGAGCCAGGTTCGAAGACTCCACGAATGAGCTGAGCGTGGAGGTAGGCAAAGCAGTTCTGGTGGACTGCGCGCAGCCGATCAAGCAAGTGGCAATAGGCGCAGGCGAGATTGCGGAAGCCACGGCGATAAGCCCCACCGAAATCATGATCACCGGCAAAGGGGCGGGCGCGACCAGCCTGATTGTCTGGGATATTCACGGCGGCCGGCAATTTTTCAACGTGACAGTGCGGCCCAGCGCGGGACTTTCGGGCGAGAACCTGGACGCGGTCCGGCGCGAACTGAGAACCGAGTTGCCGGGCCAGACGATCAAGGTAACCTACACCAACAACAACGTTTTTTTGCGCGGCACGGTGGCGGACCTGACCAGTTCGGAGCGCGCGGTGGAGATTGCATCGACAGCGGGCAAGGTGGTGAACCTGCTGGATGTGAATGTGCCCAGGTCGGAACCGCAGATTCTGCTGAAGGTGCGCTTTGCCGCTGTGGATCGCAACCTGGCCCGCCAGTTTGGCATCAACCTGTTCGACATTGGCCTGGGAAATGTGCTGGGCGGGGTTTCGGCCGGGCAGTTTAGTCCACCTACGCTCACGGGCGGGAGTGGTGGTTCGTCGGGTAGTGGATCAGGGGTTAGCGGATCGACCGGATCGGCGTCGTTTAGCCAGGAGGGAAGCATTTTTGCCTTCTTCCCCGGCCTGAACGTGGGCGCGGATATTCACGCATTGGTGACCAGGGGCGTGGTGCAGATGCTGGCGGAGCCTAACGTGATGGCATCTGACGGCAAGGAAGCCAGCTTCCTGGCGGGCGGCGAGTTTCCGTATCCCGTGGTTTCCGGTACGTCAAGCGGATCGGCCGCGGTCAGCATTCAATACAAGGAATACGGCGTTCGACTGAACTTTATCCCGACCATTACTCCGCGCGGCACCATCCGGCTGCAGGTGGCGCCGGAGGTGAGCGCGCTGGACTACTCCAACGAAGTGGAGATCTCGGGATTTGAGGTACCGGGCCTGACCACGCGCAGAGTGAACACCGAAGTTGAGCTCAAGGACGGCCAGACGTTCATTATCGGGGGCCATATCGATAAGAACATGACGGAAACCTTCCAGAAGATTCCGTTCCTGGGCGACATTCCAATTATCGGCAAGCTGTTTCAGTCGCAGATCAAGAACAAGACGGACACGGAGTTGATCGTGCTGGTGACGCCGGAGATCGTAGCCCCGATACCGGCGGGAACGGCGCCGCCTGAGCTGAAGTATCCGGGTGAGTTCATGCCGCCCAATTCGAACATACCGATGCACCAGCCGGATGAGAAGACGGCGGATAACACGTTGCCGCCGCCCGCGCCGGCGATTCCGGTGGAGACGCTGATCCAAAGCATGAAACCGGAGAAACCGCTGATCGTCGAGAGCGGGACCGGTGGATTCGGCCAAGGCGGCTCAGGGATCAATAACGGCGGCTCATCCTCCACCAATTCGACGGGCGCAGCGCCGACTACGGGAACGGGCACGCCGCCGCCGCAGTAGCGCCAGCGGGCACGAGACGGCGCAGGCGTCTGAGACACGCGGATGAATCGGTTGCAAAGCATGGCCAAGGCGGTGGGGGAGTGGTTTACTCCGCGCCCCGCCGCGCCGGAAGGGCCCCAGAAAGTTCTGAACGCGACGCGGGGCACGGTGCTGGCGACACAACTTGAAAAAGCGCACACCGCGGCCACGCGAAAAAAAGGTCTGCTGGGCCGGGAAGGCCTTTTGCCGGGTGAGGGGCTGTGGATCGCTCCCTGCGAGTCTGTGCACACCTTCTTCATGCGCTTCCCCATCGATCTGGTCTACCTGGACCGCAAGCTCGAAGTGAAAAAGGTGCGGCACAGCGTGGGAGCGTGGCGCATGTCGGCATGTTTCGCGGCATTCAGCGTGCTGGAGTTGCCGGCCGGGACGGCTCGTGCGACGCAGACGGAACGCGGAGACACGATGGAGATCGCGCCGGCAACCACGGGAGCGGAGAGCGAGCTTTGATCTACTAATTCGCCCTCAAGCCCTCGCCTGAGAGAAGATAAACCAGGTTCAAGATGACAAGTGCGCGACGTGATGGCCTCTATCTTTTGCTGCTGGGGAGCGTGGTATTTCTCCTGCTCGGCGCCGCACTGGAATACATCTCTCCCTCCGCGACGGTCGATTTCAGAACCATGTACTACTCCGCGCGAACCCTTCTGGAACATGGCGATCCTTACCAGGAGAGTGAGGTTCTGCGCATTGCCCAGGCAGAAGGCGGGACTCGCCCATGGGATGCCGGCGGCTCTCGCCATGTGATGCAGTATATTTATCTGCCCACCGCATTTTCTCTCGGCATTCCCTTCGCGATGCTGCCGTGGGGGCCTGCGCATTTACTCTGGCTGACACTGACAGCCGGAGGCCTGATCTTTGCCTCGGCCCTGATGTGGCTTCTTTGTGCGGATCGCGAGCCCATGGTTGCGGGCGCGCTGATCGGATTCCTCTTAGCCAACAGCGAACTCCTGGTTGTTACCGGCAATATGGCCGGGATTGCCATCGCACTTTGCGTAGTGGCCGTCTGGTGCTTCGTTCGCGAGCGGTTCGTCCTGGCCGGCATCCTGTGTCTGGCTCTGAGCCTGGCATGCAAGCCGCACGATACGGGCCCGGTCTGGCTCTATTTCTTACTGGCCGGCGGAGTTTACCGCAAACGCGCGCTGCAAACCCTGCTGGCTACGGTGGCGGTCAGCCTGCCGGCAGTCCTGTGGGTCTGGCATGTTGCGCCGCACTGGATGGGAGAATGGCAGTCAAATGTATCGGCGTTGTCGGCGCAAGGGACGAATATGGATCCTGGACTTGCATCGGCGGGCGCCCACGGTCTGGGGATGCTTGTAAGCCTGCAGGAAGTCATGAGCTTCTTCCGCGACGACCCGCACTTTTACAATCCGGCTAGCTATCTTATATGCGCGCCGCTGCTGCTGGTGTGGGCGCTGGCCACACTGCGATACCGGCCCTCGCCGCGAACCGTCTGGCTCGCGCTGGCAGCCATCGCGGCGCTTTCCATGCTGCCCCTTTATCATCGCCAACAGGACACCAAACTTCTGCTTCTCACGGTTCCTGCCTGTGCCATGCTGTGGGCCGAGGGCGGCCTGATCAAATGGGCCGCGCTTGCGGTGAACAGCGCAGCATTCGTGTTGACCGGCGATCTTCCGTGGGTAGTTCTCCTTGGTTTCATCAACACCCTGCACCTTCCCTTGTCGCACCTGGCCGGGGCATTGCTGATAGCAGTGCAGGTTTTTCCCGCTCCCCTCATCCTGCTGGTCACAGGCGTTTTCTATCTGTGGGTCTACGTGCGACGCTGTCGCGATCACGCCGCGCAGCAGCCGCCTGGAAGCATGCCACGCGAGCTGGAGGCGTCAGCCGAGGGATTGTGAAGCCGTAACTTGTGTGGCGCCGGCTTCGAGCGCAGGCGCGGCGCGCCATTGTTTATAGAGCGCAAGAGCGGCTGACACCACGGTCAATCCTGCCAGGGAGCGCGTAAGCATGGGATGCGCGAGCAGAATCATATAGGCGAATCGCACCGCAAGCGACCAGCCGAGCGTGAGCGCAAGAAAGCAACCTGCGCGGCGGAAGTTGTGCGTTCCTACGGCGGAGACAAACACGCCGAAGGCTAATCCGGCAATCAGATCGATGACGTAATGCTCTCCCGTGGAGAGGGTTGCCAGGCATGTTGCGGCGAGAAAGAGAAGCGCTACCGCCTTCCAGATTCTGCCCGGCGCGAACATGAGAAATACGAAAGCGGTGCCAATGTGCAGGGAAGGAAATGCATTGGGCATTCCCGCCAGGCGCAGGGCCTGCGGCGCAACGGCCGGCGGGCTCAACCACTGCTTACCGAAGGCATAGATGGGCCCGCACGCGGGGACGATGGTGTAAAGCAGGGGGCCGGAAACAAGCTCCGCAACGTAAGCCAAAATGATGGAACCTGGGCTCCGCCGGTTTCGAGTGAGGAGATACCAGGCGATCATCATGGGAACCATCGATTGGTAGACGATCCAAAGGGGGATGTGCAGAGAGCCTTGCAAGGGCCGCGCGATGGAGGCGGCCTGAATGCCGAGGCACGCATCCAGGCGAAACAAAACGTAGTCGAACTTCCAGGGGAAGACGGAGCCTTCGCGGCTCATGAAGATGTTGAGGAGCACTCCGTAGAACAGATTGAGGACAAGCGCGAAGACAAGTTCAACCCTGGCCCTGTCTTTCTCGTTTCTGAGCATCCAGACGACGGAGAGAAAAAGAGCGATGAGGGCTATGGTGGAGGGATTGAGAAGGATGTGGATTGCGCGCATGGGCCACCTTAGCGAGAGGAGCGATCCGAAGGAGTGGGGGAATCGGGAATTGGGATCATGCCGGGCTTGCGCGAAGAGACGCGCGCGAACAGATACCAGATGAGCCATGCCAACGCGGTGAGAAGATACGTGGCCGAGTGGAGGTCGAAGTGGTTCAACTGGATTTCAACCAATATGTAGATGAGCGCCAGGGCTGAGAGCAGGAGCTGGGACGCGGTTCGGGAGGCTCCCCAGAGTATGGCCGGAATGGCCAGTGCCTGATCGAAGACCCAGCCGAAGGGCGCGACGAGAAGCGAGACGAGCACGAGGAAGCTGCCGTGTTCGAGCCAGTCCCAGCGATGACGGCGCGGCCAGAAGTAGGCCAAAGCCCAGATGCAGGCGAGGCCCGCCGGAACAAAAGCGAGCCACTCGGCGGTGGGCCGGATGGCATCGCGCAAGAGATCCGCGAGACAGGGCGTGAACTCGCGGGTGACGACGGAGGTGCGCATGTAATAGGCGTACTGGCTCCAGGCTGCCGGGTCGACCCATGCCGTAACCAGGCTGGCGGCGGCCATGGCGGCTGCGCCTCCGGCGAGAATCCGATAGCTGCGGGTGAGCACGATCCAGAGCAGCAGGACAAAAACAAAAGGAAGAAAAAGATGCGGCTTGATGGAGCAGAGCCAGAGCGCCGCGCCGGCCGCGAAGGGACGGGTTTTGTGCAGGCGCAGAAAGAGAGCCAGCCCGAAGAGAAGAAAGATGGAGGTCTGGCCGAGGACGACGCAGAAGAGCGCCGGGGGAAAGCAATAGCCGAGCCATTCGCGATGGTTTTGAGGCGAGCCAAGCAA
>Ga0187887_10003005_pt1 | contig 13234 bp, 10 predicted proteins | sample June2016WEW_7_10_FD_132977 | JGI IMG/M metagenome (GOLD analysis project Ga0187887, IMG submission 132977) | Peatland microbial communities from SPRUCE experiment site at the Marcell Experimental Forest, Minnesota, USA - June2016WEW_7_10 | ecosystem: Environmental > Terrestrial > Soil >...
AACTCAGGGGGCCGAGCTGCAAACGCGCTGATGCCCACCGCGATCACCAAGCTTCGACACCTAAATGTCCCGCCATCATCAAGGAGCAACTGAAACCCGTTGCCATTAGTCTCTACGGTGCGAACCTGGCGTCGATCGACTTCTGGCACTGCCGTGCGCTGATACCAGAGACCGTAATCTACAAACTTTTCAAGCGGAATAGGTTTCGAAATGGTATCGCTGCTTTGCCGGGAGTATGCGTCGAGCGTTAATGTACCCTCGGGATCTGCAATGTGCGAGGCTCCCCAATTTGAACGTAGACACATACCTGCTGGCATCTGACGCTGCCAGAATGACATCGGCTCACCAAACACTCTCGTTTCTATCCCAGCCGCGCGCAGGTATGCTGCGGCAGACAAGCCGTAAGGGCCCGCCCCTATGATTGCCACACGACACTCTGATGACAGATTTGACATTGTGATTTAATTCCCTTGATTCCTACGGAGTGATTGCTTCAGGAGTGTTTCAAGAGGCTAGCGGAATTCAGCACGTTGGAGGGTTGCATTCTGAAGACCAGCTTCCCGTCTTCCTCGCTGGCCAAGGCAATTCGGGCCCGCTCACTTCCCTCGCCTTCAATCCGCCATGAGCCGCCGTCGTTGACTATTTCAAGCTTGGATCTCTGCCTCCACCACCGATCAACTTCTACGGGTGCTGTAATCCACAGATTCCTGGGTCCCCGCAAAGATGCAAGGTGAGCAAGAAGCTGCTTGTAAACCCCGTTTTCCCGCTCATCAATGATGTAGTCAGGATGCACTATAAAGCTCATCAATCCGTTCTTCTGGAGGATGAGGTCAATCTGTTCTTTCCAAAGATCAATAGAGAACTTTCTCAGGTAGTTAAAAAGGGAATAATCTTGCGTGGTAGTAACGGGAATCTCGAGCAGTTTGCCCACAAAGTACGGCAGAACTGTGCAGCAGCCACCGCGCTGCGGCTCTAGATGGCCTGTACTCGGTACAGACATGTCATAGGAAAATTCCAGGTCCGAGTACCACTCTTGCCTTCGATATAAGATCGCGGACCGGAACCCGGCGGCGCGGAATTGGCGTCCGTACTCATTGATTCTTGCCGCGCGTCTCACAAATTCGGTTCGGTCGTTGTAAAGGCGTCCGTCGTGGTTCAGATCCTGAACGTTGACCTCAAATCCCCTACGTCGAATCGAATCCAGAAAGCTCTCAGGAACTCCATATCGTTCTTCGGGTATGACCTGAAAAGATGCAGGGATGCCGTACGAGTCGTTAAGATCCATCAGCGACTCACAGAAATCACGGCCCGTTGCGGTCTCCACGTCGTGCGTCATCACGACTCCGCTCGACGCACCGTCCGGCCAAAACCAGACAAACGGTATGCTTTCCAACTTCTGCGTGCGGATCAACAATTGCATCGCTCCGCGCAGAATGCTATCCACGGTGTGATCAATTGGCCAACTAGGAAAAGGTATCTCCCTCCAATTCCCAAGGTATACGCGTTGCAAATGTCGCCGAAGAGCAACCGGTAATATGGGTCGCACACCGTAGTACAACCGCGACACTATCCCATTTCCCGAAGTACCAAACTTAGGGTCCTCGCTGTAGCGCTCCAAACGGAGGTTCTCGACGACTTCCTCAAGATCAAACGGCAGACGAACGATACCGTTGCAGCAATCTGCATCCTCCCAACCGTTCGGGAGATCGTCTAGCGGGGACGCAGCCGGTGGACGTGAGGAATACCTGCCATAGGCCAAAACATCTCCGCCAAATCGAAAATAGCCGCTATCCCGCGAAAGACCGTCCCGCGCTGCAAAATCGACGTAGGGCCTCGGGCATCGGAAATAATCTAGAAAAGTCTTGCTCATGCTAAGAGTTAAGAGCCTCGGACATTCTTCAGCGAGACGCACCGACGGTCAATACCACTCATAGGCAACCCCGGATCAGCCAACATGGCGGTATAGGAGAGAGCCCACTGCGATGAGGACCGGTTCGGGGAGCAAGCTAACGACGCGACCAACGACGGGTTTCCCCGCTAACTTCTCGTGGGCATGCGATCGATTCGGATAACGCCAGTAGCCAAGGTCGGATCGGACGCCACCCCAACGCTCCTTGAAGGTCGTTAATCCTTCGTTAGAAATGTCACTGCGTCCCAGATCCAACGTCTGGTGGCCTTCGGCCTTCGCCTGCTGAATCATGTTCCAGTGGACCAGCGCCACTCCGCCGAGTGCGTGGAATCGGGCATCGCTGCAGCCGTATTTGTAAGTCAGAGTGTCCTTATAACTGAGCGTTAGAACACTCGCTATAGGATTGCCGTCCTTGATTGCGAGTCGAATCTTGAGCTTAGTTCCGAAGTTACCGATCAGACTACGGAACCACTTCTTCGGCTGAGGCGGAAGCAGTTGCCGCTTTCGAGTCTTGACTAGCAACTTGTAAAACTGGGTCAGAAGTCGTTCGGAACTTCCCTCCTCGTAAACAAGCCCTTCGCGCTCGGCTCGCCGAATTTTCCGTCGGACGGAATGGTGCAAGCCTTGAAATATAGAATCAGAACTAGGACTTAAATCTAATATATGAGAGACGTATTGAGCGCTTCTCGCAAAGCCGCTCAGGCTGCCAGGCTGGCACTGCAAAGGACGAATCTCGCAGTAATCACAGCTTCCCTCGTCAACGGTCTTCCGCGCCTGTAGCAGAAAGCAATCAAGTTCTCCCACATCCCCTACGAGAGGTGCGCAGTGATCCGAAAAAGGCAGCGATACCAACCGGTTTCCTGTTAGCGCACTCTCTACTTTGCAAAACACAACGCCGGAAGTAAGTTCTGAAGCGGAACCGCAGGTTGCATACACGACGGGCTCATAGCCGTAAGCAAGGTTTAGAGCGGCGAGCCAACTCTTGGTGTGAAACACCGAGCCCGCGGGATGCTGAGCCGCGAACTTAGGCCACCGTTCATCTCGCAGAGGGTCTACAACAAATACGTTCTTGCTAACCGCCACACGTGCAGTGTAGCGCTCCGTGCGAAAGTATTCTACTTTTGGCGTCGCGGCGATCATGAGCTCTTCCGGTCTTGCGAAGACATGATTTATGAATTCATCGAACCATTGAGCGAGGGGTCGTAGATTGAGCAACTGGTTTCTGCCAGATTCGCCTTGCTGCTTCAATAGCCCATCTTTTTGCCGAAAAGACTATCGGGAGCCACCTGTAGGCCCCTGAGAGCTTCAGGCGAAATTCCATCGGCCAATCTGTAGGATCCACTCTCACTCGGCCAATCACAAAGTCATTCCCATCCTCGAAGGCAAATGCCGGCAGAGTTGTATACACCCGCCGGTAGCCAGCGTCACGTGCTGCAGCCACCAACTTTTGATTGAAGCCACCAAATGGGAAGCTGAATTCCGTCACCGGTCGATCGAGGATGCTCTCGAGTTTCACCCGCGACTCGTAGATTTCCCGGCGTGCAACCGCTTCTTCAATTTCGGTCAGCAACGGATGGCTCAACGTATGCGAGCCCAGACTTACGAGGCGCCGAGGAAGGCTCTGAACTTGCTCAAGAGAAAGAAGCTTCTCTGAGGATTCGGCCGAGCCAAACTCCCGGTTCATACCCTCTGCGATCAGGAACACCGTCGAGGGAATGCGGCGCTTCTCCAGTTCTGGCAGCGCCTGTGTCAGGAAGTTTTCGAAGCCGTCGTCGAAGGTGATAGCAACACTATCGCCAACCGGCAGACAATTCAATTCCTCATCGCTCCGAAGCGGACGCGCATGTCTCAACAGCATGTCAAGTTGTCTGGCAAATAACTCGCGTTCCGCGGGAGGCACCGAATGGTAATACAACACGACCAACCTTCCCCGCTTCGCGGCGCCGGCAATTGGAGGGAATGTCCGGCGCATCTGATCCGTGGAAAACACACCCAGGCTGATTGCACACTTGACGGCGCGTTTCCACGCGGGTTGGTCTGTATATTCCATAAAGCTGAACTACGTTACGACGTTGGTTTCCAAGTAGTCGAGGATCTTGGAAAAGGAGACAAGCTTGGGCATCTCGTCAAGGCTGAACTCGATCCCAAACTCTTCCTCGATGGTTGCAAAGAGCGTTACGCTTGCAACCGAGTCCCATTGCCCAACGTTGAGATGATCAGCCTGGGCAATTTCCTGCTCTGAGAGGGTCGGGAATACCGCAGCAAAACAATTCTCCAAGCGATACCGCATTTCAGCCATGGGTGAGCTCCGCAGTTGCAGGCATTCTTTTCTCCAAGAACTCGAGCGCTTTCTTTTGGGTGATCTCACACTGAGCTGCCGGTCGTTCGCCAAGCATATCCGACAGGAAATCTCCCACCGGTCCGTTTCTGGGAGTGGGCTCGAAATGCAACACGATGCGTTCGGGATTGAAGCGCTTCATTACGGCGTGCAGGCAGTGATGCTCGACTCGTCGGCTGAAGGCACGGCAGCTCATTACCCAGTTTTCCACGGTGAGCACATTATCCTTGATTCGTCCCGCCAACACCGCGATTTTCCCTAGCGGTCCGTACTTGTCTCGATACGTTGTTGCAAGAAGAAACGTGTCTGGTTCCTTGAGGAATTTGTTCCATGACGGCTCCGTCAGGCGAATTCCGTTCAAATTAAACTGGTTGGTCTTGTTGAGCAGCTCGAAAGCTCGGTCGTCGGATTGGTCTTTTGAAAAATCATGTTCGAAATGCGCCTCCGCCTGTTCGAGAAACTCATCCACGGACTGTCCCGAGTTTATTGGGACCGCATCCTGCGCACGACGAATGCTCTGCGCCCGAAGGGTGTCTTCCTTTGAAACCGCGGTTTTTCCGCAAAGATCGCGGAGCCGGTAAAACAGATCATTCAGCGCCTGGTAGTCATTCTTTGGGAACAGGATGGCTTCTATCTCAGGAAAATGGGCTTGGACCTCCGCGATCTCCATCGGACTGTCATCAATGAATATGACGGCATCGGCAGCAATGTTCCAGGTTCTCAGGATCCGGGCAACAGCCGCAGACTTGGGTCCCCAACTCGCTTCCACGGGAAAGAGTGATCGACCGGGGAGGATTAGGTCATCGCGCGACAATGCTTCCCGGACCAAGTTCGGATCGTTCTTGCTAGCTACTCCGACCAGGACACCTGTTTCTGCTAAGGCATGTAAGAACCGCTGATACGCTCCGTGCATGTGGCTCTTGTGCTCGAGGGCCCAATTGATTCCCTGCAGACCTACCTCTCCGAGGATGCCGCTCCAGAGCGTGTCATCAAGATCAGTAATTACGCCTTTCTTTGCCGGCGCGGGCGCGATCAGACGGACCAACAATTCGGCCAAAATGGATGCGTGCGGCAACCTGTACGGAAGACCCGCGAGCATCTCTGTTTTGGGGTCAAATCGCTCCCGGAGAGGCGATAAACAATCCAACCGCTGGGTATCCACTAACTTCGCATTCTTTAGCCGCACAAGCTCACAAGCCAGCGATGCCATCAGCGAACGGAGCTCAAGCGTGCAGGCGTTGCCCTGCCATGTCGGAACAAATGAAACGGGCGGTACCGGGAGAGTTGGAAGGGAGACCGCGACCGGAATCTCCGTCGAGATGCTTTGTACCGCGGCTAAGAATTTTTGCGTCCTGCTTCTAACGCTCTCCAGAATATCGGGCAGTGCCGTAGGCGCCCAACTTCCCAAACCTCGCAACCCCAGACGGCCGTCAAAGTCAGCCCACTCTGCCGCGACAATCGCGGCGTCGGTTTTCGCCGTTTCCAACCTTGCGAGATTTCCCCAAAGATCCCCATAGAGGCCGGATTCGATCTGCGCTCGCTGCCCCTTGAAAGCCCGGCAGAAGTGCGCGCCCAAGAAAGTCTGAAAATGTGTCGGCGCAAATCCACAAATGAGCCCTACCCGCACGGCTCGCAGGTCACGATTCGCCCCTTCGTCAACAATTTTTAGAGCGTCAATTAGTTTCATGGGCATATCTTACGGCTACGCCAATTCGCGAGGTGCGCTTGCTTATGTCTGGCGCGGATATTCAAGGCCACAGCGTTGCATCCCCATCGAACGGACAGGCATACCATACGTCCGAGTTTGAGAGCCTCTCGTGTAACGCTCGATCTCTCGCTTTGTAAAAATAGGGGTTCGATGGATACTGGCGCGTATAGGGATTCGACTCCATCAAGATTTGCTTGATGTGCGCCGGAAAACCCATCACTTCGAGCACGTGGCTATCGGATCGCTTTGCAGTTGCGTAGGCAGCTGCGATCAGTGCTCGCACGACCTGCGGGTTGTCCTCTGCAGCAAGCAGGTCCGGGACCGTTGTACGCCGCAGTCCCATAGCAGAATCGAACTCCTGTCGGGTGATGGCGTAGCCTGCGATCTTGTCCTCGCGTCGGCATATCCATACGCGACACTCTTTCTTGCTTCCAGGAAAAGCAAAGTGCCATCGCAGAGTCACGGCATTACGCTTGCCTGTAAGGCGTGATCTACTCTTACATTCAGCCTGGCAAAAATCATCAAAATCGGCGGGAACTTCATCTAGGCTGCCGTCTGAGATGTCATACCCGGCAGTGGCGGAGCCGGGGCGACGACCACGCAGTTGGGTTTCAGCGCTCAGTGCAAACGACCCCAAGAAGGCTCCAACTTTTGTTAGGACAGGACGCGCCTCCAACTTTCGGAACACAGCGCTTACAAAACGGCCAGGATTGATGACCCAGTACAGCACAGTCCCGTAATCGGCCTGGGGAAGAGGTGCAGCTTTCATCGCCGCCATGATTTTCCCTGCAGCCGGGGTCGCCGTCGTGTTCAAGAACAAATCCACGTCCTTTTGGCGCAAGAAAGACGACACCCGAAGGTGTGCTGATGATCTAAATTCAGGGTCGACTGCGAAACGGCAGGTTGCAGCAGCAGCTAGTGTCTTCCCTTCGAATTCGCAGAGCAAGGGGATGCTGCCAAAGAAACCAACTACCGAATCGCCGGATTCCAAGACCCAGCCGATTTTCGATGTCGCCAGCCCGCTCTGTACGGCGGGATTCTCAACCCACAGTCGCTTCCAGTTTTCCTTGGAGTCCGCACCCTGCCCAAGCCGCTGCCCCAAGGCGGCGACACTCTCGAAATCAGCGAACTCCGCCTGCCGCAAACGAACCGGCCCACCCGCACGTACAAGATTCGCTTGTGCCTCTTTCGGCTTTCCTTCGCGGCTGTCTCTCCGCGACCGAATCGTCGCAAGAACAGCTCCGGTCAACTTATCTTGCACAGTTCCCATCTCTTAGGTTCGTTCGGCAATCGTTGTAGGCCGGAGGCGCATCAGCGAGTCACTGGTACCAGGGCAGGACTCTGCTCCGAGGAAGATGCCGCACTCTGGACATTCTCACGAAGAAAAGCGCGGTGCCACAGTTCCAGAGAAACCAGGGAAAGGATTTCTTTTGGATGGTTGTGCAAACGCAGGTCTTCATCGATCAGCTGCTCAATACAAGACCGGTTAAAGTACCCGCGAGAAACGGTCTTACTGTCCAAAAGGATGTCCCGCACCCAGTCCTTGAGGTCGGTTCTCATCCAGCGCTCGTAGGGAACGGGGAAACCCACCTTCTTCCGATGCAGAATCTCGTGCGGAACCCGGTTCTTGAGTGCTGTCTTTGCGACGTACTTCGTCGTCAGACCATGAACCTTCATGGTGTCCGGCAGAGCCGCCGCAAATTCCAGAAACTTGTGGTCCAGAAACGGAACTCGCAGCTCGACCGAGTTTGCCATGGTCATCTTATCCGCTTTAAGAAGCAGATCGTCAGGTAGCGAACTCTTTGTGTCGGCATAAAGCATGGTGTTCACCACGCTTTTTGCGTTTCCGTCCATGTATCTTTGCACCGCATGCTTTGAAAGATTACGGTCCACGTGCCGGAAGAAGTCAGATGTATATAGTTCTTCGGTGTGAAGATTAAAAAATCGGCTCGGACCCGACGTGCGACTGTAGAAGTAGGACGGAAATGGCATTCCGAAGAGCGGCGCATACTTTGAGATCCTCGGTGAACGCAAGCGCTTGTTCGCGATCGACATAATCGACGACAAAACACCGCTGAACGGCCCCAAGGCCCTCTTCAGCCGTTCCATCCAGACCACGTTACGATAGATGGGGTATCCCGCAAAGGCTTCGTCACCACCTTCCCCCGAAATCAAGACTTTGACGTAGTTCTTGGCCAGACGAGTGACGTAGTAGAGAGCGATGGCCTGCGGTTCGCATACGGGCTCTTCCATATACCAAGCAAATTTCGGGACGAAGTCCGCGAACTCCTGCGCAGTAATGGTCATCTCGTGGTGATCGGAATCATAGGTCTTCGCGGCTAGCCTTGCATAAGGCCTCTCGTCCGCAAGACCAGGCTCAGAAAATCCCAGTGTGAAGCTACTGAGACGATGGTCGGTCTTGCCGACCGCCATTCCGAGCATTGCGGTCGAGTCCACGCCACCGCTCAACAGGAAGCCGACGGGCACATCGCTTACCATGTGCATCCGCACACATTCGTCCAACAAGCTCAGCAGCTCGCTTTCAGCATCCTCAAGGCTGCGCTCTCGTGGCACGAATTCGAGATCCCAATACTGCTTGATCTCGGCTTTGCCGTTGCGAACGAACATGTAGGAACCGGGAGCAAGTTTGAAGATATTGCGCAGCAGCGTCTCTTCGCCCGGAACGTAATAGAAAGTCAGGAATCGATCGATCATCTCTGGAGCCAGTTCTGCTTTCACTTCCGGATCCACGAGCAGACTTTTGATCTCCGACGCAAAAACCAGGCACCGATCGGACAGCCAGTAATAGAGCGGTTTAATCCCGACTCGATCTCGGGCGATGAATAATGCCTCGTTACGTCCGTCCCAGATCGCAAATGCAAACATTCCTCTGAGCTTTCCAACACATTTCTCACCCATCTCTTCATAGAGGTGAACGATTACTTCAGTATCGGTATGAGTCTTAAAGACGTGGCCTTTGCTCTCGAGGAAGGCGCGCAGCTCTTTGTAGTTGTAGATTTCGCCGTTGAAAACAATCCAAACAGTTCCGTCTTCGTTAGACAAAGGCTGGTGTCCGGTTTGCAGGTCGATGATCGACAAGCGGCGGAATCCCAAGCCAACTGGACCGGAAACGTAAAAACCTTCGTCGTCTGGCCCACGATGTTGAATCATGTCGGCCATCGACTTCACCAGATCCGGAGAGACCTGGCGGTCCCGATCAAAACTAAGCTTTCCGCAAATACCGCACACAATGCCCTCGATTCCAGCGAACCTAGCTCTTTATCGTCGGCTGCTCCAGACCCAGCGACCACCGCAGGACTGTGCTCCACTTTGAACTTTTCAGACGAATGTCCTTCTTGTCCTTGAAAGGAAGCATGCCTCCCAGGAGTATCATGTGCACCAGTGCCGACAGTCCCATCGTAGCCCGATAGGACACGGCATACACCGGTCCTCCCACCATGCGGCAATACTTAACCATCGCCCTGTGCTTCATGAGGATCGACCAGTGGCTCACCGGCTGCGTGGAACTGCTGGTTCCCCCATGATGAACAATCTGCGCCGTGCCCACGTAGTAACTCGAAAACCCTAGACTCCTAACCTTGTAATTGAGGTCAATATCCTCGGCGTACATGAAGTAGTCTTCTGTAAACAAGCCGGCCTTTTCGAACACTTCCCTCTTCAGCAACATGCAGGCGCCGGGAATCACTTCAACTTTCACGGGCGCAGGTGTCTCGCGAAAAAGCGAGCTGATGTCCCACAGAGGACACGCCGGCCACTTCATGCGCAGATATTCGACGTTGGTGAGCTGATTGAGAAGGGTCGGAAATTTCTGGACAGAGGCCGTCTGCACCGATAAATCCGAGTTCAGCAGCTTGCAGCCCACGATTCCGGCATCGGGCAAGGATTTAATATTCTCCAGCAGCGTGTTGATCGCTGGTCCGACAACGCGTGTGTCCGGATTCAGAAACAAAACATACCTTCCCGACGATTGCCGGAATCCCAAATTGTTCGCTCCGGCAAACCCCAGGTTTGTCTCGCTCTTTACCAACTTGATTTCCGGAAATTCGGACTCTAGAATCTCCCCGCCGCCGTCTGGCGATGCATTATCAACAACGATCATCTCAAACCCTACCCCGGCAGTGTTCTGATAAATGCTCGCAATGCATTCGCGCAGGTAGGCGAGCGAATTCCAATTCACGCAAACAATCGAAACCTCCATGGGTACAATCGCCCGCGGTTCCCGTACAACATCAGACTTTTCTTCGACTACTTCCAGATCGTCTCTCCCCCCAACAGCTTGGCGAGTTGCTGTTGCCGAAGATACCGAATCAACTGCGGATCGTTTACCCGTGGGGTGCCTTGCAGAAATGCGGAAATGTATCCGTAAACCAATGCAACCGAGCCGAGGACGTACGGCCTCCGAGGCAGGCGCACGATGGACTTGGCGGTAAGAAACAGGGGATGGTATCCGGAGACATAGTCGATCTTTCCATCCTTGACCAGCCCTCCCCATCGACCCCACGAAGCTCCAGTGAAGCGATGGTGGATCATGTGGATGTCAAAAAAGCTGCTTGTCGACCACCCCAACATGTTGGCCTTCACCTCATCAACGGTATCTGACCCAGGCCCCACCCAGAGTCCACCGATCGCTTCCCAGCAAGCTCGCCGATAAATCTTCACGCCACCGCGCACATGAAACTTTGGATGATTCTCAAGGACTCTGTGACCATTTTCGTAATGGTAGAGGACTCCGCCTCCTATCCCAAGCTTCGGACTCTTGTTAAACTTCGCAAACGTGCGCTCAAAATAGTCCGGCTCAAACGACAAATCGCCGTCCAGTTTACTCATGTACTCCCAATCATTGCACTCGAGGACGTTAAATCCGTCATAAAACGTCTCAATGATCCCGGCGCCCCATTTCCGGAATCCTCGATCCTGACGATGTACTCCTCGTATCCATGAATGCTTCTGGGCAGCCTCATCAATAATGGCACCCGTACTGTCTTTCGAGCCATCGTTCACGATCACCCACTGCTGTGGACGAATCGTCTGCCTGACCATGCTTTCGATGGTCAATGGCAAGTAGGATTCTTCGTCGCGCACTGGCGTGACGACGACGTACCGGATGGCTTGCAAGTTCGTGGCTGCGTTAATCAAGCAGATATTCGCGCATCGAGCGGCTCGTTTCCAGACTGGGGATGGAAGCCGCGCCTCCGTTTTGGATTGGCTGCACAGCTCGAAAGTTCGCAACACCGTCTACTGATTTCAACCGAAGGTCTGAACCTGACCCAGGCAGGGTACACGCGCAGATCATCGATATCAGCGCAAACCACGCCATTCTCGATTGATCGAAGTAGTTGACGCCGAAAAAAGCAACAACATTGGCAAAGAGAGCTGCGCCAAGAAACCATATCAGCCACTGCTGTTTTGTCGAGGCCGCGCGTCTTCGCGCCTTGCCAAGTCTTGAGAAACTTCGCGAGATCACCAGAATATAGAAGACTAAAGCCACGAGACCTCCCACTTCCCCCACCGAAACATACATGTTCTGCGCGTCCCACATGTCCCATCCCCAGGTAGCGGCATCCTTGGTTCCAATCAGCCACCAACTGCTGAAGTGGTTAATAAACTGGTCGATCAGTTCTGCACGGTGATAGCTGGAGGAAGATCCTGTCAAATCAACGCGCGCGATCAAGAACCATACCGGCGCTTTCATGACTAGGTGCAACCCAACCAGAGCTGCCACCAGGCCGGTTCGAACGATCCTCATTTTCTTGCGGATCGGCCAAAAGAATATCGCGCCGATCCCCGCCGCATAGGTCAGCAACGACGTACTGGTCTGCGTCGTGACCGTCATTACAGTTGCGGCGACAATTCCAACCACGGCAAGGAGGCGGGCCTTCGCGTTCTTCCAGAGTAGAAAGAACAGCGGCACAGCCGTCGCCGCAAAAGTACCAGCCGTCAAAGAATGCTGAAAAACGGCCTGCGAACGAATCTTGCCCTCGCGGATTTCCGGAACAGCGGTCACTCCTCCCAGCAAACCGAAAACGTTCACCATTTTCATCTGCTCGTAGATCATCGTGGCCGCGAGAAGCACCATCAACCCGGCAAAACACTTGAGCGTCAGGAATACGTCCTTTTCATTTCGAATGAGCGTCCGAATCAGCAGGTAGCCGAGGAGATAGTCCCACAGGTAGCCGATCTGGTTCACCAGAGCACCACCCGTGGGATATTGAGCCATCGTCGCCGCAGCTGAAATCAAGACGTAGTAGCTGAACGCCGTATCGATCGAATTCCATCCACCGGCATAGATTGACTTTTCCTTAGGCCCCTTGGAGAAACACATCCTCCCGAACGCGGCCAAGACAAGAATGCGAAAGATAAAGAAGTGAACTCCCGCGACATAGAACTGCTGGCCCATGGGGATGAGGAATGTCGACACCATCACCGGCACAATGACATACTTGCGCGGCAACACAAAAAACAGGACAAGCGACAGTACGGCCAAGGCCAAGACAGCCGGATGCAGGATATTCGCATCGGAGCCACCTCCGAACTTGGGCGTATGTGCCGGGTTATAATCGACCCCTGGTGTCGCCAAGTCAGCCTCTCTCGTTAGCGCTGGCGTTTCGTTCCTCGTCAGCGGCTTCGTCCTTCACTCGAACCCACTTGCCCAAGACGTGGTCGTAGGTCTTGATCAACCTCGCCGGATTCCCTGCAATAACACTGAAATCCGGAAAACTCTTAGTGACGAAACTATTCGCACCCACAACACAGTTCCTTCCTAGAGTTAGCTCGCCCCGGCCGCAACATATTACACAGCCGTACCCCAGCCAGCTATTTCTGCCAATCACGACTCGCCCACCCTCGGTGACGCCTTGCGCGCGAATAGGTCTATTCGGATCTGAGTACTCATGGTTGTAATCCATGATAAATACATTTGGGCCGAGTAAAACGTCGTCTTCCAACTCAACGTAGTTCTTAGCGGAGATAGTCGAGCGCCTGCCAATACTGCATCCCCTGCCCAGAACCAGTTTACGTCGCGGAGGACCCCAATATTCTAGGACGTGCAGCCAAACATCCTCTGCGAGATAAACATTGTCTCCCAAAGCGATATACCGCGAACCGGGCCGCCAGAAATTGTGAGAAGCGTGGATGGAAACCCCTCGACCAATCGCTGCAAAAGGATACGTAGCACGCAGCCATTCTGTATTCAGTTTGGACACAACCCGCCCTAGTATGTTTCGGATGCCCCCCAATGGTTCGCGCCGGGATTTGGAAT
>Ga0187887_10003007_pt1 | contig 13232 bp, 9 predicted proteins | sample June2016WEW_7_10_FD_132977 | JGI IMG/M metagenome (GOLD analysis project Ga0187887, IMG submission 132977) | Peatland microbial communities from SPRUCE experiment site at the Marcell Experimental Forest, Minnesota, USA - June2016WEW_7_10 | ecosystem: Environmental > Terrestrial > Soil > Wetlands...
ACGATGCGCACTGCCTGGGCGGTGCTGGCGGCAGCCGATAGAGAGCAGCCAGAAGCCGTAGATACAGTGCTCGCTCATCCGTACAGCCGCGTCTGGGCGGCACACTGCCTCGAACGGCTGAAGCGCATCCGGTCCGCGGGCGAGCCGGATCCTGGGCGGGAATCCGGGCTGGCTGCTGGCCTCGGCCACCTTTCCGCCCTGGCCGCTGCCGTGGCGATCCGGACCGGCGGGCAGGCCGAGGTCACGATCCCGGTGATCAGCGGCGCCGTGCACTTCCCGACGCTTGGCCGGCTGGCGATGACCGCGAGCGAAGGACGCCCCGCTCCGGCCGCGGCAATTGTGGTCACCGACGGCAAAAATGCGAGCATCCGGATCGGCGGCGACTGCTGGGAGATCGCTACGGCCGGCCTGCTGGGTGGTGAGCCGTGTGCCGTCGTGAGCTTCGGCGATGGCGGATCGGCAGCGTGGCAGCCCGTGCGTACGTTGACTGCGAGCAGTTTCCATGTCGCGCTCGAAGACACCGACCCGTATCGCGACTGTCACCAGTGGCCAGCCGCGGACCGCTTGACCAGCGCAGAGGTAGCGCAGTGGCAGCAGCACTTTGCCGGCGCATGGCGCGAAATCGAGCGGAACCACCCCGCTTACGCTCCTGCGATCGCGGCCGGCCTGTCGGTGCTCATGCCGATGGCGCCAGCGCCAGCAGGCCGTGATGTCAGCGCGGCAGCCCGGCATGCGTTCGGTGCTATCGGTACGGCGCTGCCCGCGGACGCGACCACTCTCGCTCTGCTCATCATGCACGAGTTCCAGCACGTCAAGCTAGGCGCGGTGCTCGATCTCTATGATCTCTACGATCCCGCCGACAGCCGGCTTTATCACGCACCGTGGCGGGAAGATATGCGCCCGCTCGAAGGCCTGCTGCAAGGCACCTATGCGCACCTGGCCGTGTCGGATTACTGGCGCACCCGTCAGCGGGCGACCACCGGCCGCGCGGCCCAGGCCGCCGCCGAGCGATTCGCGTTCTGGCAGGGGCACACTCGCGAGGCCATCGAAACGCTGGCCCATTCCGGCTCTATGACGCCCCTCGGAATGCGCTTCGTCGAAGAAATGCGCCGATCCGCCGGGCAGGAGCAAGGCCGGGCTGTCTGAGGGCGTAATCCCGGATCGTCATGTTGCCGAGGCGCCCGCGCCAGCGGTCACTGCTGACCGATATGAAACCTTGCTGGGGCAGGATTTGTCCCTTGATAGCCCTGCGGCCAAAGTAACAACAGAAACTCTTGTGATATCGCTGGGCGGTCTTTTTTAGCTCTGGTCACCTGCTGAAATCTCCTATATCATTCCCTTATCTCAGACGCCTGCGCAGGTGAATGGTGCCACTTGAGACACGGGGAGGTCGGCGGCAGTGCAGCCTGACGAGGGAAATGAGCCGGCAATTTCGTGGCAGGATGGACGGCCATATTTTTTCCTTAGTTATGCGCGGACACCCAAGCGTGATCCGGCGGACCGGGGCGACCCGGACCGCTGGGTGCATAAGCTCTATAAAGATCTGTGCGATGAGATTTTACAAATGACTAACGCCCAGCCGGGAGAAGCTGGGTTCATGGACCGGGAGAACAAGCTTGGCGCCGAGTGGTCACCTGAGCTGATGACCGCCCTGAAGGCGTGCCGGGTGTTCGTCCCGCTTTATTCACGGCGCTACTTCGAAAGCAATAATTGCGGTAAAGAGTGGTTTGCCTTCGCTCAGCGGGAGGTACTGCACCAGGCCCAGGACGGAAAGGTGGCCACCGCTATTGTGCCCGCCCTCTGGACCAGGCTGGACCGGGAGAGAATCCCGGAAGTGGGAAAGTCCTTCCAGTATGACCATGCCGGTCTCGGTGAGCGGTACCAGGCCGAGGGCTTCTACGGCATCATGAAGCTGCGGAATTACCGCGGCGACTATCAGCGGGCCGTGCACCGGCTGGCGGAGCGCATTATCGAGGTCGGTGATCAGAGCATCGCTTATGCCGATGATGACGTTCAGAGTATGGAGCGGAAAGATTTTGAATCGCTGCCCAGTGCCTTCGGCCCGGCCAGCGCGCGGCGGACGACTGACGGCCGGCTCCAGATCACGGTTCTGGCGCACGATACCTCCACCCTGCCCCAGGGCCGCGCCAGTGACTACTACGGTGAGACGCCGCACACCTGGAGCCCTTACCATCCGAGCTACTCCCGCCCGCTCGCCGATTACGCGCTGGATCTGGCCAAAAAGTGTCTCGACTATGAGCCGCTACTCGAAGCGTTTGAAAATGAGCAGCTGCCCTGGAGCGGTAATGGGCAGATGCCGCCGGGTCTTTTCCTGGTCGATGCGTGGGTCAGCTTGTCGGATTCCCATCATGACCGGCTGAGCCTGCTTGACCAGATTAGCGAGCCATGGGTGAGTGTGCTCGTGCCCTGGAATAGCCAGGACGCTGGGCTGAGTGCACGGGAGAGAGATCTTCGCGACGAGCTGCGCCTTCACCTGGGCCGGAAGCTCGAAAGCGTGCCGCGGCGATGCCGGATGGCGGCCGAAGGGATTCCCACACTGCAGGACTTCGTCCAGTTGCTGCCGGATATGACGATGATCATGCTGAAGAGATACCGGAAATACGCGTCGGCTCATCCTCCTAAAGGTCCCACGATCGAAAGACCGCGATTGAGGCGAGCCGACCCTGAGCTTTTCGGAGGTTCGCCGTGAGCGAGTCCAGTGAGGGCCAGATTGTTACCTTCTACTCCTATAAGGGCGGCACCGGGCGGACCATGGCCATGGCCAACGTGGCGTGGATCATAGCGAGCAATGGCAAACGTGTCCTGGCCGTTGACTGGGATCTTGAGTCGCCCGGACTGCATAAGTTCTTCCACCCGTTCCTGGATGAGTCAACGATTACCGCCACACCGGGCGTCATAGAGATCATCAACGACTATGCATCAGCCGCGGTTGGCCCGGCGCCGGCTGACGATGACTGGTATTTAGAGTGCGCGCGAGTCGATCGCCACGCCGTTTCGCTGGAATGGGCCTTTCCCGGGGGCGGGAAACTCGATTTCCTCTCCGCCGGCCGCCAGAACCGTGACTACTCGACCGCCGTCTGCTCTCTGGACTGGGATAACTTCTACGACCGGCTCGGCGGCGGCAGATTTTTCCGGGCCATGCGGGAGGACATGAAGCGAAACTACGACTACGTACTGATCGACAGCCGCACCGGACTGTCGGACGTGGCTGACATCTGCACCATCGAGCTCCCCGATGTGCTGACCGTCTGCTTCACCCTCAGCGATCAGAGCATCGAGGGCGCCGCCAATGTCGCGCGGCAGATCAGCGGCCGGTACCGGGACCGCAACATCCGGGTCCTGCCGGTGCCGATGCGCATCGAGGACGGCGAGAAGGTAAAGCTCGACATCGGCCGGGTGCTGGCCCGGATGCGGTTCGAAGGCTTCCCCGCCGGGCTCAGCCAGGAGGACTCCGCCCTGTACTGGGCTTCGGTGGAGGTACCGTACAAGCCCTTCTATGCGTTTGAGGAGATCCTGGCCACCTTCGGCGACAATCCCGGATCTCCCGCCTCCCTGCTGTCGTCGTTCGAGCGGATCACCGACGCGGTCACCGGCGGCAAGATCACTACCATGCAGCCCATCCCGGAGGATCTCCGGCTGCAGTACAAGGAAATCTTCGTCCGGCGCCAGCCGTCGGCCCCCATCCAGGTGTATCTGAGCTACGCGCCGGAGGACCGGATGTGGGCGGACTGGATCGAGGCGGTGCTTGCCCGCGCGGGCTTTCGCGTCGTACCGCGCAGCACAATGGCGACGGCGCCCATGGCGGATCTCGATCTCCAGGCTGAGCGCGAGCTCCAAGGTGCTCCGCGGGCGGTCACCGTGCTGTCCTCCGCCTACATTCACTCACCCGAGGCCAGGTCGGTCTGGAAGGCCCTGTCTGCCGTGGACGCGACCGGTACGCACCGGCAGCTCGTGCCGGTCCGGATCAGTGACGTCCGCATCACTGAGCCATTCACCGACCACGCCGTCGTCGACCTGGCCCGGATGAATGCCAGCCAGGCCACGGCAAAGCTGCTGTGGGCCCTGGATCGCCCCGTGCAGCCGTTCGGCGGGACTGCCGCTCAGGCCGAGGAGCCACGATTTCCCGGCAAGGTCCCGTCCATCTGGAACGTACCGCCCAGGAACGCTGACTTCACGGGGCGTGCGGCCACGCTGGAGCGGTTGCGCGACAAGCTGGCCGGGGGCGGGGTGAGTGTCGTCGTCGCTCAGGCCCTGTACGGCCTCGGCGGTGTCGGGAAAACTCAGTTGGCCTTGGAATACGCACACCGGTTCATGGCCGACTACGACCTCGTCTGGTGGGTGCCATCGGAGCGGTCCGAAGAAATCAGCGTGGCCCTGGCGGAGCTGGCGCGGCGGCTGGACCTCAAGGTGGGTGACAACGTAGCCGAAGCGGCGGAAGCCGCGCTGGAAGAGCTGCGGCGCGATACGACTCCGCACTGGCTGCTGATCTTCGATAATGCCGACGATCCCAAGCAGCTTGAACCGTACATGCCGACCGGATCAGGGCACGTCATCATCACGTCGCGCTACCAGGCCTGGGCACATTCGGCGGAGCCACTTGAGGTGGACGTCTTCACTGACGACGAAAGCGTCGCTCACCTGCTGCGGCATGTACCCGAGCTTGATCTTGCGGATGCCAGAAAGGTCGCCGAGGCGCTGGGGCACCTGCCGCTGGCGGTCGAGCAAGCCAGCGCGTGGCTCGAGCAGACGGGGATGAGCGCGAATGCCTATGTGGCCGAGCTTACGACCCAGGCCACCCGGATTCTGGCCGTGAATCAGCCGTCCGACTACCCGGCGCCCGTCGTCGCGACCTGGAATCTGTCCCTCGACCAGCTCAAGGAACGGTCACCTGCGGCCGTGCGCCTGCTGCAGTTGCTGGCGTTCTTCTCGCCCGGGCCGATCTCCATCGATCTGCTTTACTGCGACGAGTTGAACGCTTTCCTGCTGCCCCTGGATGAGACGCTGAGTGAGCAGCTCATGCTTCTCCGGGTGATCAGGGATATCAGCCGGTTCGCGCTTGTCAAGGTGGACCAGGGCAGTAGCTCGCTGCAGATTCACCGGCTCGTGCAGGCCGTGATCCGCTCGCAAATGAGCGAGGCGGAGCGACTCGAAGCCCAGCATGAGGTGCACAAGATCCTGGCTGCGGCCCGACCACGCCAGGGCGAGACCGATGATCCGTCCAACTGGTCTACCTACGAGATCATCTGGCCCCACCTCGGGCCTTCCCAGGCCGACGAGTGCGATGACCCGCGGGTACGCCAGTTGCTCATCGACTGGGTGCGTTATCAGTGGAAGCACGGCGAATATGAGGCCTGCCTCAACCTGGCTCAGCGGCTGAAGAGCCTCTGGACTCGTCAGCTCGGTGTCAATCACCCGCAGACGCTGAACCTTCAGTTCCATATCGCTAACGTGCTCCGCTCCCAGGGCCGCTTCAACGAGGCGCGCGACCTGGACACCTATGTGCTGGACCGGCAGCGAGAGGTACTCGGAACCGATCATCTGCTGACGCTGATGACGGCGGGCAGTCTCGGTGCCGACTTTCGGGCGCTGGGCGAATTCCAGGCGGCGCTGGAGTCCGACCGGCAGACGTACGAGACCTTCAAGGAAGAGTTCGGCGAGGATTATCCCCGCACGTTGCAGTCGGCCTTCAACCTGGCCGTCTCCCTGCGCCTGGTGGGTGACTACTCTGCCGCACGCCTTCTCGATCAGGAGGTCCTCGACCGCCGCCGGATGGTGCTATCTCCGGACCATCCCTACACGCTGGGCACGGCGGTCAACTTGGCGCAGGACCTGCGGGCGGCGGGCGCATTCCGCGAATCTGTCGAGCTGCTCCGCGCGACCTGGGAGGGGTATCGCCTGATCCTGGGCCCGGACATGATCGACACGCTCCGCGCGGCCACGAATCTGGCGGTCTCGCTCCGCAAGGCGGGCGAGCAGTCCGAGGCCATGACCGTTGCGCAGGACACCTACGATCGTTACCAGCGCCGTTACGGCAGCGACTCACCTGACACGCGACTATGCGCTATCAACCTCGCCTGCGATTATGCGGCGGTCGGCGATATGCCGAAGGCGCTTGCACTCGTGAACGACGTGCTGGGAGCGTTGCGGGCCAGCCTGGGTGACGATCATCCGAACACCCTGGTCGCGGCCAACAACCTGGCGTGTTACCTTCGCCCCATCGGGCGGCTGGAGGAGGCGTACGGGCTGGCCGAAGACACTTTGCGGCGGATGCGGCGGAAGCTCGGCGAGATGCACCCGCTCACCCTGGCCTGCGCGGTCAATCTGGCCAATTGCCTCGGCGATTCGGGCGAGCTGGCCACCGCTGAGGCACTTGAGCGTGAGACGATCTCGAAGCTGCGCGAGGTACTCGGTCACGATCATCCGGACGTCCTGGCCTGCCAGGCCGGACTAGCGGTCACCTTGCGCGATGCGGGACGGGACCGGCAGGCCAAAGAGCTCCGGGCCCGGATCCTGGTCGATTTCGGCCGAGTTCTCGGTGCTGGTCATCCGGACGCCATCCAGCTCCGGGAGGGCCAACGCATCAACCGCGATCTGGAGTCACAGCAGTTCTGACGATCCGCGGAATAGTGGGCGCTTGCTCGTGGTCACGCTGCGCGCTGTTCGGCGGACAGCCAGCGCAGGATGTCCGGGAGCACGTCGAGGGCACCGAAGTGGGCCGCGCCCGCCTGCACCACCACGGCCGCGCTGGGAATCCGGTCCGCCAGCCATCGGGCGTGGCTGACCGGCGAGAAATTGTCGCTGGCCCCGTGCCAGAGAAGGACGGGCACCGTGACGAGGGCAGGATCGAAACCCCAGGGCGAGCAGAAGGCCAGCGCGTCGTCGATCCAGCCGTGCGCGGAGGTCCGCAGCGCCTCGGTGTAGGTCTCCAGCAGCATGGCCCGGATGCCGCGGTCAGCGACCACGCGCAGGTCCGGGGCGGGCATCTCGGCCTGGAGCCTGGTCAGGAGGCTAGCCGGATCAGCGCGGACGGCCTCCGCCGCCGCCTCGGTCAGGGCCGCCAGCCCCTCGTACCCGTCCGCAGCGGCCGTGTGCTCCCGCACGTTCGACCGGGTCATCCCGTCGAACCAGCCCAGCCCCTCGGCGCCGCGCGGAGCGATCCCGACCAGGACGGCGGCCCGGGTCAGGCGATCCGGGAGCAGCGCAGCGCAGGCCAGGGCGTGCGGGCCACCGCCCGAGCGGCCAACCACGGCGAACTTGTCCAGACCGTAGGCGTCGGCGATAGCCAGCACGTCCGCGGCCGCATCGGCCACCCGCCGGCCCTCGAGACGATCGGACTCCCCGTAGCCGGGCCGGTCGAAAGAGATCAGCTGAACTCCGAGGCGGTGCAGAACAGCGGACCGCGGCCGGGGACCCAGCCGGCTGCCCGGCGTCCCGTGCAGGAGAAAGATGGGTCTCCCCTCCGGGTCGCCGTCCAATTGGGTGGCAAGCTGCCTGCCGTCTGACGTCTTCACCGTGAACTTCAAGGCCTTCCCCTGGCGCTTTCGAACTGTTCGCTCCGGATGGGCGAATTAATCATCAGTACGATGGTGACGGTACGGCAACGGGGGAATCCCCGGAAGAACACGCGGGGTGGCGCTCAGTCCGTGCAGCCGACGATACGCAAGGCGAACTCGCCGTACTCGCGAGCCACGTAGGTGTCCGGGTAGCGCCCGCTGGGGCGGAACCAGGATTTGGCGCCATTGCCCATCTCCAGCACCGCGAAGGCCGCCAGGTCCGGGGTCCGGGTACCGAAGCGGCCGCTCCGGTGTCCCTGGGCGATGATCTGCCGCACTTGCGCAGCGTACTGGTCCCGTTTGGCCACGATGGCCACGCGATTGGCCGGATCCAGGCTGTGCACCTCGTTGTTGCACACCGTCACCTCGGCGGGGTAGCGGAGGAAATCCAGCACGAGTGATTCCGTGGCTCGCCGCAGCTGCTCCGAGACGTCATCGACACCCGCGAGGGCCGCGTCGAGGGCGTCGATGGCACGGTCCATCGCCTTGTCCATGATGGCGAACAGGATGTCCTGTTTCGAGGTCACGTGGTTATATAGGCCGGGCGCGCTCACACCGAGCGTCTCGGCGATGTGCTTCATGGATGTGCCGCGGTACCCGCGCTTCGCGAACAGCAGGCAGGCCGCGTCGATGACGGTGGCCCGGCTTGCCGTCGTTGACCTCTCCACATACAGAAGCCTAAGGTTAATGAACGTTAATTAATAGACAGGCGCTGCGTGCGGCCCTCCGGTTCACCCGAGGAGTCCCTTAATGACGGTCACCGCGAGCTGGGAACTTGACCGGGAGCACGAGGATTTCCGGGCCAGCGTCCGGGCGTTCGTGGATCGCCACGTCCGGCCGGTGGTCGACGAGTCCGAGGAGGCAGGCCGTCCCCCTGCGGCGCTCCTGAAGGAGATGGGCAGCGACGGGCTGCTCGGCCTGGCCGTACCCGAGCAGTTAGGTGGCCTGCGGGCGGAGCTCATCGGTCGGCTCGCCGACGCGGCGCACTGGACCCGCGGGCCGCAGCGGCGACATCATCACATCAGCCCGGTCTGACCTTCAGGCCAGGCCGACAAACGGCACGTCCGGGGAGGATGTCTATGACAGACAATCTGAGCCAGCTGCTGGCCACGCCGCTGCAGCCGCTGCGCGAGCAGTGGTACTCGGCCGCCCAGGCCGAGCTGCTGCGCACCGCCCGCGAGCGGCATGACCGCAGCCTCGACGCGTACTGGACCTGGGTCGCGGAGCAGCAGCGCTGGATGCGGCCGTGGGACACCGTACGGACCGGGGTGCTCGGCGATTTCACCTTTTTCGGCGGCGGCCGGATGAACGTCGCGGACAACTGCGTGGACCGCTGGGCCGAGGACCCGGCTAGGGCGAGCCGGCCCGCGATCATCTGGGAGGGTGAGCCCGGCGACGTCCGCGCCGTGACCTACGCCGGGCTGGCCGATCAGGTGAGCCGGCTGGCCGGTGCCCTCGCGTCGCTCGGGGTGGCTAAGGGCGATGTCGTCGCGATCTACATGCCCAACGCGGTCGAGGCCTTCACCGCCGTCCACGCCTGCAACCGGATCGGCGTTCCGGCCGGTACCAAGGGAAATCTGGTCCTGACCCAGCCGTTCCCGACGCTGGCCCGGACGGTGTGGGACGACCCGCACCGCTACCAGCAGGCCTACTTCTCGCGGTTCCCCGGCTGCTACTGCACCAACGACGAGGCGGTGCTCGACCCGGACGGCCACCTGTGGGTCCTCGGCCGCGCGGACGACGTAATCAACGTGGCGGCGCACCGCATCTCCACCCTGGAGATCGAGGCCATCGCGACCAGGCATCCGCAGGTCGCCGAGGCGGCCGTGGTGGGCGTGGCCGACCCGACCAAGGGCACCGTGCCAGTCGCCTTCCTCACCCTGCTGGACGGCGCCGATCCGGGCCAGGTCCGCCAGGAGGTATCCGCCGAAGTGTCTTCGCGGCTGGGCGGCTACGCCAGGCTGGGCGCGGTCTACCTCACCTCCACGCTGCCGAAGACCCGGACCGGCAAGATCATGCGGCGGCTGCTGCGGGATGTCGTCGAGCACGGCGGCCCGAAGGGCGACATCAGCGCCATGGAGGATCTGGCCGGGCTGCAGGCCGTCCAGCAGGCGGTCGCCGCCGAAGCCACGCCCGGCGCGTGATGGCCGTGTCCGGACTCTGGTTTGAGCAGCTGACGCCCGGCCTGCGGGTGCGGCACGCGACGACGCGGACCGTCACCGAGACCGACAACGTGCTGTTCACCACGATGACCATGAACCCGCAGCCGCTGCACCTGGACGCGGAGTTCGCGGCGGCCACCGAGTTCGGCCGGCCGCTGGTGAACAGCCTGTTCACCCTCGGCCTGGTCGTCGGCCTGGCCGTGCCCGAGCTGACCCTGGGCACCACCGTGGCCAACCTGGGTTTCTCCCGGGTGGACTTTCCCGCGCCGGTGTTCGCCGGCGACACGATCCACGTGGTGACCGAGGTCCTGGAGGCGCGCCGGTCCCGGTCCCGCCCGTCCACCGGCATCGTGACGTTCGAGCATCACGGCCTCAACCAGCGGAGGGAGACCGTCTGCGTGGCCGTGCGGGCGGCGATGATGCGATGCCGCCCCGAGGCCGCTGACGAAGAGCCGGGACCGGAGGCCTGAGCGGGCCATGCCGGACTTGATGCGCGCCCGCAGCATGCTGTTCATGCCAGGCAGCCGCGCTGACATGATCGCGAAGATCCCCCGCTTCGCGCCCGACGTCGCCGTCGTCGACCTCGAGGATGCGGTGGCGGCCGGAGACAAGGCCAGCGCCCGCCGCGCCGCCGCTGCCGCCGTCGACGCGCTGGGCCCGGAAAACCCGAGCACGGTGCTGATCCGGGTGAACCCGGTCGGCACGCCGTGGTTCGCCGCCGATGTCGCGGCCGCCGCGGGCTGCGCCGCCGCCGGCATCGTGGTGCCGAAGCTGGCCACCCAGCCGCAGCTGAGCCAGGTGCGGGAGGCGCTGGCGGCGCACTCCTGGCCCGGCGCGCTGGTGATCGCCGGAATCGAGACCGTGCTCGGCGCCGCCGACGCGCGCACCCTGCTGGCCAGCGGCACCGGTGAACTCAGTGCTGCCTACTTTGGTGCCGAGGACTACGTGGCCGACATCGGCGGCCGCCGCAGTCCCGGCGGGGAGGAGGTGCTGTACGCCCGGAGCCGGCTCTGCCTGGCTGCGTACCTGGCCGGCCTGCCGGCCATCGACCAGGTGGTCACCGACATCGCGGACGATGAGCTCTTCCTGGCCGACGCCCGCCGTGGCCAGGGCCTCGGCTACCAGGGCAAGATGTGCATCCATCCCCGGCAGGTCGGGCTGGCTCACCAGGTGTTCACGCCCAGTCCGGACGAGGTGGCCCACGCGCAGGCGGTGCTGGCGGCCGGTGCGGCGGGAGTCGGGGTGGTCGACGGGCAGATGGTCGACGAGGTGCACGTGCGGATGGCGCGGGCCGTGCTGGCCCGCGTCCCCGGCCCGGCGGGCCGGACGTGAGCCCGCCGGGCACCACCGAGTTCAAGCGGGTGCTGAGCCCAGGCGCGCGAAGGCCCGCTGGCGCGCGCGTGAGCAGGCCAGGGAAAGGCTGGAACGAGCGGCTCGGGCGGCGGACGGCACAGTCACCGCGCCGATGCAGGGTACGGTGGTACGCGTGCCGGCGGCGGACGGCGAAGAGGTCGCCGCCGGGCAGGTGATCGCCGTGGTCGAGGCGATGAAGATGGAGAACCCGCTGCGGGCGCCGCACGCCGGCCCGGGTGACCCGGCTGCAGGTCTCGGCCGGCGACATCCTGGCCCAGGGAGCTACGGTCTGCCACGTCACTGTGGCCACATGAGGTCGGGCGTCATGATCGGCCAGCCGGACCGGAGCCACGTGCAGGCCGATCAGCCGCGGCCCGGGGTCTTCGTTCCGTCAGGTGGCATTGAGCAGGTCGCGGGCGGCGGACTCGATATGCCCGGCGTCGATGCCCGCCGCCGCCAGTAGCTCCCCGCTGGTGCCCGAACCGGGCATCACCCGGACGGCCAGGTGGGTCATCCACAGCTTCTGCGGCCCGGCGCCCAGCAGGGCATCGTTCACCGCGGAGCCCAGTCCGCCCTCGGGGTGGTGGTCCTCGGCCACGATGAAGCGGCCGTTCGTGACAGCTGCCGCGGCCACGAGGGTCTCGGTGTCGATGGGCTTGACAGAGTACAGGTCGATGACCCGGGCGTGGATGTCGTCGGCGGCGAGACGATCCGCGGCCGCCAGGCATTCGTGCAAGGTGACGCCCGCGCCGATCAGGGTCACGACGTCCCGCTGGCTGGAGCGCAGCACCTTGGACCCGCCGATCGGGAACGTCTCCGCCGTCTCGTAGATGACCGGGTACGAACCGCGGGTGGTCCGCAGGTAGCTGATGCCCCGGTAGTCGGCCATCTCCCGCACCAGGGCCGCCGCGCTGGTCGCGTCGCTGGGGTACAGCACCGCCGACCCGTGCACAGCCCGCATCATGGCCAGGTCCTCCAGGGCCATCTGGGACGGGCCGTCGGCTCCGATCTCGACGCCGGCGTGCGAGCCGGCCAGCCGGATGTCCGCCTGCGAGATGGCGGCCATCCGGATGAAGTCGTAGGCGCGGGTGAAGAAGGCCGCGAAGGTAGAGGCGAAGGGCACGTAGTGCCGCACGCTGAGGCCGACGGCGGCCGCGACCAGCTGCTGCTCGGCGATGAACATCTCGAAATAGCGGTCCGGGAAGGCATGCGCGAACTCGTCCGCGTAGGTGGAGTTGCTGACCTCCCCGTCCAGGGCGACGACCCGGGGATGATCGGCGCCGAGGGCGACGAGGGCGTCACCGTAAGCCTTGCGTGTCGCGACCTCGTCGCCGACGGAGTACTTCGCCGACGGCACCGGCGCCTGCGGCGTGCCGTGTGCCTGCGCCACCGCCGGCGGGTGATCCGCCGGGCCGGGCCGCGGGCCGCGGACGGTCAGCTGCCGCTCGCCGCCGAGCTCGGCGATGGCACGCTCCGCCATATCCGGCGGGAACGGCTTGCCGTGCCAGCCATTCTTGTCCTCGACTTCGGAGAACCCGCGTCCCTTGATGGTCCGGGCCAGGATCACGGTCGGCTGGCGGCCGGACGTGTCCTCGGCGGTAGCCAGAGCCTCGTCGATCTCGGCCAGGTTGTGGCCGTCGATGGTCAGGACCCGCGCGCCGAACGCCTCCGCCCGGCGGGCGTAGGCCACCAGGTCCCACTGCAGCTCGGTAGGCCCCCGCTGGCCGAGCCGGTTGACGTCGACGATCGCGATGAGGTTGGACAACTGGTAGTACGCGGCCTTGTCGAGAGCCTCCCAGATGGAGCCCTCGGCCATCTCGCTGTCCCCGCATAGCACCCAAACCCGGTACGGAAGCTGGTCAAGATACCTGCCGGCCAGCGCGACCCCCACCCCGTCGGGCAGGCCCTGGCCGAGAGATCCCGTAGCTACGTCGACCCATGGCAGCACGGGAGTGGGGTGGCCTTCCAACCGCGACCCGAAGCGCCGGTACCCGGTCATCAGCTCCTCGTCGGACACCACGCCGACGGCCTTGTAGACCGAGTACAGCAGGGGGGAGGCGTGGCCCTTGGAGAAGATGAGATGGTCGTTGCCGTCATTTCCCGGGTCGTCCCAGTCGTAGTGCAGGTGACGGCCGATGAGCAC
>Ga0187887_10003010_pt1 | contig 13226 bp, 12 predicted proteins | sample June2016WEW_7_10_FD_132977 | JGI IMG/M metagenome (GOLD analysis project Ga0187887, IMG submission 132977) | Peatland microbial communities from SPRUCE experiment site at the Marcell Experimental Forest, Minnesota, USA - June2016WEW_7_10 | ecosystem: Environmental > Terrestrial > Soil >...
CCGACCTATATCGTTGCCCGGCCGTCGCAGGACCCGTTCGTCATCTGGCTGCGCCGCCATTTGCCGGTCAAGCTCGCCCACGACATCGCGCGCTGGCGCAACGCCCTGCTCGGGCTTTATTTGTACAACCGCTGCCGCCGCAAACCGGAGGCGGTCAAGCACGCGATCGTGGAGCTGGCGCGTCAAGAGCTCGGCGCCGATTATGACGTCGAAACCCATTTCACGCCGCGCTACAATCCCTGGGATCAGCGCTTGTGTCTCGCGCCCGACGCCGATTTCTTCCGCGCCATCAAGGCCGGCAAGGCCGACGTAGTGACCGACGAGATCGAAACCTTCACCGAAACCGGAATCCGCCTGCGCTCCGGCCGCGAACTATCGGCCGACATCATCGTCACCGCGACTGGGCTGAAAATGCAATTGCTCGGCGGTATCGAAGTCGTGGTCGACGGCAAGCCCGTCAAATTTTCCGAAACGATGAATTTCAGGGGCGTCATGTTGAGCGACGTGCCGAACCTCGCCAACATATTCGGCTACACCAACGCCTCCTGGACGCTGAAGTGCGATCTGATCTGTGCCTATATCGCCCGGCTGATCAACTACATGGACCGGCACGACTATGTTCAGTGCACGCCGCGGCGGCACGACGCCTCGATCACGCCGGAGCCGCTGATCGATTTCTCTTCCGGTTATATTCAGCGCACCATCGATCAATTCCCGCGCCAAGGGTCGAAGAAGCCGTGGAAGCTCTACCAGAATTACCTGCTCGACCTGGTCAGCCTGCGCTTCGGGCCCGTCAACGACAAGGCGTTGGAGTTCTCGCGGCGGCGCCAGAGCGCCAAGGCCGCCTAAGCCGGCCTCTTGAGCTAGTGCCGCGCGGCGGAGCCGGGCCTGCCCATTTCGTCTTGCTGCCGATACTCGGCATCGTAATTCATGATCTCGCGCATCAGCTGCTCGATCATGGCTTGGCGGCCGGCGGCATCTTGCCCGTAGGTCAGTTCCGCCACGGTTTTGGCGACGGCGGTAACGACTTCATCGGTATCGATCGCGTCCGGCTCTTCGCTGGAGACGGGATACTCGGCAAAAAAGCTGTCGATCACGTCGACGATTAGGCAATGCAGGCACGGCCGTTCCTCGTCTTCATTTTGATCGTCTGACATGGCCGTTGATCCGCTTCGTTGGGGGTGAGCGCAAGCCGATTGCACCGGCGTTGAGCAGCTTCCGATCAGTCTGACGGATGGCTCCTTATTCCGCCAGAGCGATTTCGGGCGTAGGTAAGCTTACGTAAGCAGCACGGACGCGAATGTCGAGAGCGGGGCCAACCAGGCCTGCTCGGGGTGCCCCACGCCTGGCTCTCGCTCTCGGCGGCGACAAGGCGAAGCTCATAAGCCGCAGGCTCGGTCGAGGTCGGCCGGCAGCAAGCCTGCGGCTGCGCACGACGCCAGCTAACGCCGCGTTCGGTCATCCTGGCTCGGTGTTCGATCCGGGTAGGGCGCGCCAGCCTCGTATCCTACTGTCGCCCGCCAGATTTTTGGCAGATTGTGCCGCAAAGAGTTATAAATTCATCATGCGGCGTTTGGCACTCGCGGTTGCGACGGTGGCTTGGCAAGCCGCGTGTTTGATTCCCGGGGCGCAGGCGCAAGACGACGTTGTACAATGCGACGCGTTCTATAGAAACTCCGACGGGTCGTGGACGGCGACACAGTCGGTCTTCCTTCCCGGCACGAAAATGGTCAGTCGAGTAGGCGGCGTATTTCGTCGCGGTGTCCTTGTCGACGGCCACGACGTAGCGGCGGCGCTTGACAAGGCCTGCCCCAACCCGGCGACATCGCCTCCGGCCGCGACCCAAACACAGCCGCCGCGCGCGTCGTTGTCCAAATTTGCCGACGCCAACGGCAGCATAGATGTGACGCGCCTGACCTGCGCCGACCTCGCCGATACCTCCGACGAAGAAGCCGACTTGTTGCTCGCTTGGTACGGCTACCCATCGAACGGCCCCGCAAAGCGACGCTTCTTTAATATGGCGCACCTGCGATCGGCAATGCACGGTGTCGTTGATTATTGCAAAACTCACCGCGACCAAAACCTCGTCAGGGTTATGGACTTGATGTCGAAGTGAGTTCGGCTCAGCTGCCGCGCGGCGCGCCGGCATCGAGCTCGGCGATGAGCCTGGCAAACAGCGGATTGTCGCGCGCATAGACGTATTCGAGCGTGGCGACTGAGACCGCCTCGGCGCCGTGCTCGCGCAGGAAGCTTGCCAGCGCATGCACATGCTTGGGCGGGCAGTGCAGGGTGAGCATGCCGGAGGAGGTGGGGCCGCCGAACGGTGCGGCGACGCCGAATTGTTCGCGCGCCGTGTTGAGCAGCGTCTCATTCAGCCCGGGGAAGCGCGTGCGCACTTCGCGGTACGAGTGCGCGCGCTTTTGCGCCGCGATGCGGTCGAGCAGAAGCTGCGCGGTTTCCCGCTGCGCGGCGTCCCAGGATGCGCTTCGCGCGGCGACGAGGTTGGCCTGCGAGCGCAGGATTCTCCCGTCCTCGATCACCTTGAGGCCGTTGGCGGCGAGCGTGGCGCCGGTGGTGGTGATATCGACGATCAATTCGGCGGTGCCGGCCGCGGGCGCGGCTTCGGTGGCGCCCGAGCTTTCCACGATGCGGTAGTCGACGACACCGTGCTCGGCAAAGAAGGCGCGCGTCAGATTGGCGTATTTGGTGGCGAGCCGCATTTTGCGCTCGTGCTTGAGGCGGAACGCGGTGGCGACATCGTCGAGGTCGGCCATGCTGCGCACGTCGATCCAGGCCTGCGGCACGGAGACGACGACATTGGCGAAACCGAAGCCGAGGCGGTCGATGAACACGACCTGCCGGTCGGCGTCTGGGATCATCTCGCGCACCAGATCCTCGCCGGTGACGCCCAGATGGACGGCGCCTTGCGCGAGTTGCGCGGTGATTTCCGCCGCCGACAAATAGGCGATCTCGACGCCGTCAAAGCCGGCGATGGCGCCGCGGTAGTCGCGCGCCCCGCGCGGCTTGATGAGCTCAAGCCCGGAGCGCGCAAAGAAGGCCTCGGCGTTCTGCTGCAGGCGGCCTTTCGAGGGGATGGCGAGAAGGAGCGGGGTGCTCATGCGGCGCCTCCGCAAGCCGCCAGCTCCTCGATCGAGGCAGCAAAACCGACCGCCGGGATCGGCTCGCGCGCGCCGAGCCGCGACAATAGCCCGTCATAGCGGCCGCCGGCGATCAGCAGACCCTTGCTGCGGGCATCGTGCAGTTCGAACACGAAGCCGGTGTAGTAATCGAAGCCGCGGCCGAACGCGGTCGAGAAATGGATGGCGCGCACGTCGATGCCGCGCGCGGCGAGAAAGCCGGTGCGGGTCTCGAACAGATCGAGCGCCGGCCCGAGCAGAAGTTTGGCGTCGGCGGCGAGCGCGCGCAATTCGCCGGCGGCCTCGTCCGGGTCGCCGCCCACGGCGAGGAAACGTTCGATCAGCGCCCGGGTCTCGCGCGGCAGCCGCGTCCCGGCGCCGAGCGCGGCTTGTTCAAGAAAGCGCTCGGCGATCTCGGCAACCGAGCGGCCGCCGACCGCTTCGATGCCGGCGATGGAGAGAAGATCGGTGACGAGGTGATGCGCGGCCCTGGGATCGGAACCGGCCAGCGCGGCGAGCACGCCCTGATATTCCGGCGGCCCGCTGGCGGCGGCTAGCGCGAGTTGGTCGAGATCGTGCGCCAGCGACCATTTCCTGTTGAAATCCTTGACCAGGCGGCGCTTCCAGGCCGGCGCCAGATCGAGCGCGGCGACGAAGGCGGAAAACAGCCCGACGTCGCCGACGCGGATGTCCGGCGCCGCCAAGCCATATAGCGTGGTCGCTTCCAGCCCCAGCGCCAGCATTTCGGCGTCGGCCGCCGCCCTGTCCTGCCGGGCGAAGGATTCGATGCCGGCCTGCAGAAACTCCGCGGCCAATCCCTCGCGGTGGCGAAAGACGGCGCCGAGATAGCAGAACGCGGCCGCCTTGCCGGCCGCCGGCGATTGCAGATAGGCGCGCGAGACCGGAATGGTGAGGTCGGGCCGCAGGCACAATTCGCGCCCGTGCGGATCGCTGGTGAGAAACATGCGCCGGCGGATATCCTCGCCGGACAGGTCGAGGAACGGCTCCGCCGGCTGCACGACCGGCGGCTCGATCGGGGTGTAGCCGGCGCGCACATAGGAGGCGACGAGCTGTTGCGCGCGCTGGTCCGAGCCGTTCATTGCCATGCTCGACATGATGGTCATATCCACGCCGGCGTATGGTTAATCGTTTCCAAGCGCGACGTTCAGGCTAATTCCGCGGCCCTTTAGCACGACAAGCGTCGCTATTCGATGAAGATTGGCGGGAGCCGTTAATCGGCGCGCCGCGGCGCAGCCTAAGCCTAATGATCCCCGCCGCGCACCGCCGCGACGATCGCGGGAACCGCGCGAGGGTCCGTGGTCATCTCGATGTGGCTGAGCCCGGGGATGACGGTCACCGGAATGTCGGTCCTGACCGCGGCAATGGTGGGGGCAAACTTGGCGGCGTCGAAAAGCTCGTCCTTTTCCCCGACCAGCACGGCGATTGGGCAAGCCGCATGGCGCAGATCGGCGGCGTAATCCTGTGTCGCAAAGTCGCGCATCAGCAGCCAGGAATAATGGTCGGTGAGGATATCGGCGCGTTTCGGATCGATGGCAAAAGCCAAAGCCGTGAGGTGGTCGAAGGCGTGAATGTCGACGCGATTGAGCAAAGCGAGCGCGATGATCCGCGGGATGTAAGGCGCGGCCCACGCTTGCGTCTGCCGATAGGTCGGCACCCGCGGGCCCAGCATCGGCGACAGCAGCATTGCCCGCGCGAAGGATTTTCCGACCGGCGAGACTGCCGCATGCAGGGCATAGCCACCGCCGGCCGAGAAGCCGAGTAAAACCAGTTTTGCATTCGGATGTCGGGCCGCGACAGCAGCGACAAAATCCGCAAGGTCGTCGTCGAGTTGACCGGCAAAGTCGATATCGCCGCGCACCCCGGTCCGGCCGTGGCCGCGAATGTCGGGAGCGTAGACGGCGATCCCCTGCGCGCTCAGCGCCTTCGCCAGCGGATGCAGGCTGGAACTCGATCCCGACGAACCGTGGATGGCGATGACGACCAGCGCCGGATCGGACATAGGCGGGTTTTCGCGCCAGACGCGGAAGGCGATTGGCGTGCCGTGGTGCGCCGGGATCGTTTCGACCGCCGGCAGATCGCGGAAATCAACGCTCTTGAACGGGTCGCTGACCGACGCCAGCGGTGGCGCCGGCTTGCTGGTCCCGAACGCAAGCATGGCGCCCAGGGCGACCACGACGGCGATCGCCAGACCGCCCACGACGAGCGCAAATATCCGCAACATCCGCGCACCTCTCAGTGCCACTTTTGCCGATCGAAAGACTCACCCTCGTTTAAGCCCGTGGCGGGCGAGCACCGCGCGCACGGCTTCGACCAGTTTCTCCTCGGCGACGGCAAACTGCGCCTCGGCCTGCTTCTGCAAATGCTCCTCGCGGCCCTTTTCCAGCTTTGCCAGTTCGGCGCCGACGATCAGATCCTTGATGGTGACTTCGCCTTTGGCCTTCTCGTCGGAGCCCTGGATGACCACGCAAGGCGCGTTGCGCTTGTCGGCATATTTCATCTGCGGACCGAATTTTCCCGCGCCGAGATAAAGTTCGGCGCGGATGCCGGCCTTGCGCAACGCGGCCACCATCTGCTGGTAATCGGCAAGGCGCTCCTGATCGAACACTGTGACCACCACCGGGCCCGGCTCGGGCCGACTCTCGAGCTTGCCGAGGTGTTGCAGCGCGGCGGCGAGCCGCGACACGCCGATGGAAAATCCCGTCGCCGGCACCGGCTCGCCGCGAAAGCGCGAAACCAGCCCGTCATAGCGTCCGCCGCCGCCGACCGAGCCGAAACGAGTCGAACCATCCTTGCCGTCGGTCGAGAATGTCAGCTCAACTTCAAAGACCGGGCCGGTGTAATATTCGAGGCCGCGGACGACTGAAGAGTCTACGCAGATCCGATCTTCCTGGTATCCGGCGGCCTTCACAAGTTGTGCAATTCTACCAAGCTCAGAACGTCCTTCCTTGATGAGGTTTTGCCCTTCCATTTGCAGAAATTGCATGGGCAACTCACCAGCAATTCCCTCGTGCACAACTCCGGGAGCAACCTCCTCGAATGTAAATTTGAATTTGAGGCTTTGAAATATGGCTTCTATCTGCGCTGCATTTAGGTCGGCTCCGCGCGCAAAATCTCCGCTCTCGTCTTTGCGGCCTTTACCGAGCAACTGACGCACTGCTTCATCGCCAAGTCGATCACGCTTGTCGATTGCACGAAGCACCGTGAGTCTTCTTGCAGCATTTGACTCACCGCTAAGCCCAATTGTCTCTAGAACCCCATCGAGCACCTTACGGTTATTGACCTTCACAACATACGACCCGCGCGGAATGCCCAACGCCTCCATGGTATCGGCGGCCATCATGCACATCTCGGCGTCGGCGGCGGGCGAGGCCGAGCCGACAGTGTCGGCGTCGAACTGCATGAACTGGCGGTAGCGTCCCGGCCCGGGCTTTTCGTTGCGGAACACCCAGCCGAAGCGATAGCTGCGATACGGCTTTGGCAGCGTGTCGAAATTCTCCGCCACGTAGCGCGCCAGTGGTGCGGTCAAGTCATAGCGCAGCGACAGCCATTGCTCGTCGTCGTCCTGGAACGAGAACACGCCTTCGTTCGGCCGGTCCTGGTCGGGGAGGAATTTGCCGAGCGCGTCGGTATATTCGATCGTCGGCGTCTCCACCGGCTCGAAGCCGTAGCGCTCGTAGACCTGACGGATCGTCTCCATCATCCGCCGGGTCGCGGCGATCTCCGCCGGCCCGCGATCGGCGAGCCCGCGCGGCAAGCGGGCTTTGAGTTTGTTGGTTTTGGGTTTGTCGGCCATCGCTTATGCCCTAGCCAACTCATATCCGGATGGCTAGTACTTGCCAGGGTATTTTTAGCGAGGATTTGCCATGATTTCCCGACGCCAGGCCATGGCGATGGCCATCACAATTCTGGTCGGGGCGGCAACCCCGGCCCGCGCGAAGGATTCCAGTTTGGTCGGTCAATTCGATACCGACCACGACGGCACCGTCGACCTCGCCGAAGCCAAGAAGGCCGGCAGCGACATGTTCGACAAGCTCGATGTCGACCATGACGGCACGCTCACCTTCAAGGAACTGCACGGCCGCATGAGCCGCAAGGAATTCGCCGCCGCCGATACCGACAAGGACGGCACCTTGACCAAGGAGGAGTACTTGGCCTTTGTCGAGCAGCGGTTCAAAGCGGCCGACAAGGACCATGACGGGACGTTGAGCAATTGGGAGTTTCAGACGCCCAAGGGCCGTGCCCTGGTCCGGCTGTTGCGCTAGAGTCGGCGAGACGGCGCGGGCCCGACGGCGACACCGTTGCCGGTTCCAAAGCGCAAGTCCGCAGGACAACAGTCATGACAGACACCAACGTATTGGCGCGGCAGACCAACGATCTCGACGCATTTTGGCTGCCATTTACGCCAAACCGCGCGTTTAAGCGTGCGCCGCGGCTGATCTCGCGGGCCAAGGACATGCATTACTTCACGCCCGACGGCCGCGCCGTGCTCGACGGCCTCGCCGGGCTGTGGTGCAGCAATGCCGGCCATAACCGCGACCCGATCGTCGCCGCGATCCAGCGCCAGGCGGCGGAGCTCGACTTCTCGCCGGCCTTCCAGTTTGCCCACCCCAAGGCGTTTTCGCTGGCGAGCCGGATCGCCGCGCTGGCGCCGGGCGATCTCAATCGCGTGTTCTTCTGCAATTCAGGCTCGGAGGCGTGCGACACCGCGCTCAAGATCGCGCTCGCCTACCATCATGTGCGCGGGGAGGGCACCCGCACGCGGTTGATCGGCCGCGAGCGCGGTTATCACGGCGTCGGGTTCGGCGGCATTTCCGTCGGCGGCATGGTCAACAATCGCAAGTTCTTCGGCACGCTGTTGGCCGGCGTCGATCATCTGCCGGCAACCTATAGCCGCGAGCACCAGGCGTTCACCAAGGGCGAGCCGGAATGGGGCGCCCATCTGGCGGATGAACTCGAACGCATCGTCGCGCTGCACGACGCCTCGACCATCGCCGCCGTCATCGTCGAGCCGATGGCCGGCTCGACCGGCGTGCTGCCGCCGCCCAAGGGCTATCTCCAGCGCCTGCGCGCGATCTGCGACAAATACGGCATCCTGCTGATTTTCGACGAGGTCATTACCGGCTTCGGCCGGCTCGGCCATGCCTTTGCCGCCGAGCGCTATGGCGTGATGCCCGATCTGATCTGCTTTGCCAAAGGCGTCACCTCCGGCGCGGTGCCGATGGGTGGGGTGATCGCGCGCGAGAGCCTCTATGACGCTTTCATGCGCGGCCCCGAGCATGTCATCGAGCTGTTCCACGGCTACACCTATTCGGCGCATCCGCTCGCCTGCGCCGCCGGCCTCGCCGCGCTCGACCTCTATCGCGACGAGAACCTGTTCGAACGGGCGAAGAAGCTGGAACCGGTCATGGCCAACGCGGCGATGACGCTCAAGGGCCTGCCGGGGGTGCTCGACGTGCGCACCGTCGGCGTCGCCGCCGGCATCGATCTCGCCTCGCGCCCCGGCGCCGTCGGCTTGCGCGCCTACGAGGCCATGGAGCGCGCGTTCCACGACGAGGACCTGGTGATCCGCGTCGGCGGCGAGACAATCGCCATTGCGCCGCCGTTGATCGTGAGCGAGGCGCAGATCGCCGAGATTTTCGAGAAACTCGCACGCGTCATCCGGGCGGTCAGCTGATCTGCAGTTGCCCTAGTGTCCCGATTCCGAAATTCGCATCATTATGCGGCACCCTCGTTTGCGAACTTCGGAACCGAAGGACACTAGCAACGTATTGATCTAGTGTGGCTTTGGTTCAGAAGTCCGCATGACGAGTTCGCGGCAAAAATGATGCGGACTTCTGAACCACCACACTAGTTTTACGCAAAAGCCGGACTTGCGGCTGCGCAGGGCTTGTGGACACTGATACCCTCGGCAAACGAATCATTTCGGGTCTTGGAAATCTGACATTTCCCGGAAGACCGCTTTGGCGCTTCGGGAAATGGTGCTGCGCAAGCGAAACGGGGTCCGCATGGTGCGCATCCGCGTCATCTTCATTGCCGTCAGCATCGTGCTTATCGCCGCCGCGCTCGGCGCCGTGCTCTATCTTCGCTTGGGGTTCTCCGTCACTGACGCGGTCCTGGTGGCACTCTGTTTGCCGGCGGCGGCCGCGGTCTACGGTGCCGTCGCCGCCGACAAGCGTGAGCGCGCCGTGGTGAACCAGCAGGTGTTCGAGCTTGTCCGCGGCTCAAGCGATCTGGCGCGCCAGCTCGCGGACTTCGACCGCCGGCTCGGAGCGGCGGAGGGCAAGGTCGAAACAGTCCTCGACAAAGCGCTGGCGGCAACCGCGCCGCTCGCCGGCGAGGTCGAGGAGCTTTCGCGGCTGGTCAAACAGCTTGCCGACTTGGTTGCGGTGCACGACGTGGTGCTCGCCCGTCCCCGTGGCGACGATCGGGGCGCCCCGGACGCGGCCGCCGAGACCGCACCCGCGGCGGCAATCGCCAGCGCCAAGCCGGCTGACCCGGCCGCTGCGCCTGCCGTTCGCGAGGTCGCCGCCTTTAGCGGGCTCGACAAGGACGCCATCATCGCCGCCGTCCACGCCGCCATCGAAGGCGGCAGGATCGATCTGCACCTGCAGCCCATCGTCACTTTGCCGCAGCGCAAGGTGCGCTATTACGAGGCGATGTCCCGGCTCAATGCGGAGAACGGCGAGGTCGTGGCAGCGGCCGATTTTCTGCCCTATGCCGAGGCCGGTGCGCTCCTGCCGAAGCTCGACGGCCTTGCCGTGTCACGATGCGTGCAGGTGGTGCGGCGACTGTTGCTCAAGAGCGGCGACATCGGCTTGTTCTGCAATCTTTCCTCAGCGACCTTGACCGATACGGGCTTTCCGCAATTGCTCGAATTCATCGACGCCAACCGCGCGATCGCGCCGTCGCTGATCTTCGAGTTCACCCAGGGTGCGGTTCGCGCCATGGGACCGGCCGAGCACGCCGGACTTGCGGCGCTGGCCGGCCGCGGATTTCATTTTTCCATGGATAACCTCGCCGACCTTCGCATCGAGCCGCGTGAATTGACCGCGCGCAGCTTTCGTTTCATCAAGGTGCCGGCTGCGCTGTTGCTCAAACGGCCCGGCGCCGCTTCGACCGGCGTCCAGCCCGCCGAATTCTCCGACCTGCTCGGCCGCTTCGGCATCGATCTCATTGCCGAGCGGATCGAGAGCGAACCGGTCGTGGTTGATCTTCTGGATTACGATGTCCGCTTCGGTCAGGGATTTTTGTTCTCGCCGCCGCGTCCGGTGCGTCCGGATGCGCTGCAAGGCGTTGCCGGCGACGCCGCTCCCGCCGCGCCGGGCGGCGGGTCCGCGGAACTCGTTCACGCCGGCAGTGGAAGCGACTGATCCTCGGATCAGCCCGCCCGCCCATTCGACGCGCTGATGTCGCCAAGCACCTTGCCCACCATCATCGATCGATTTGCGCCGCTGGCGCGCGGCTATGACGTGCTGCTGTGCGACGTCTGGGGCGTGGTGCACAACGGTGTCGCGGCTTTCGCCGCCGCCTGCGAGGCGCTCACGCGCTTTCGCGCCGGCGGCGGCACCGTGATCCTCATCACCAACGCGCCGCGACCCGGCGCCGCCGTGCAGAAGATTCTCGACCGCTTCGGCGTGGCGCATGACGCTTATGACGCGATCACGACGTCCGGCGACGTCACCCGCGGCATCGTCGAGAGCCGGCTCAGCGAACGCGTGTTTCATCTCGGGCCGCGCCGGGATCTGCCGATCTTCGCCGGGCTCGATGTCACCTTTGCGCCGCCCGAGACCGCCGATTACGTGGTGTGCTCCGGCCTGTTCGACGATGCCACGGAGACGCCGGAGAACTATCGCGAGCTGCTGGCGGCGATGCGCGCTCGTTCGCTGTTCATGGTCTGCGCCAATCCAGACATCGTCGTCGAGCGCGGCGACACGCTTCTCTACTGCGCCGGCGCGCTGGCCGATGCCTATGTGGAGCTTGGCGGCGAGGCGCTTTATTGCGGCAAGCCGCACGCCCAGATCTATGAGGTGGCGCTGGGCAAGGCCGCCGCCTGTCGCGGCGGCGAGGCGCCGCCGCGCAGCCGGGTACTCGCGATCGGCGATTCGATCAGAACCGACCTGAAGGGCGCGGCGTCGTTCGGCGTGGATTGCCTGTTCGTTACCTCCGGCATCCATGCCGAAGAATTCGGCGGGCGCGAGGCGCCGGATCTGTCCGCTGTCGACGCGATGTTCGCCGACGCCGGCGTCGCACCCAAAGCGCTGACGCGTAAGCTCGAATGGTGAGCGGAAACTGTCTATTCGCTGGCGGCGAACACCACCTCGATCTTGCTCTTCAGTGTCTGGGCATTGAACGGCTTGACGATATAGTTGTTCACGCCGGCTTTCCTCGCCGCGATCACGTTCTCGGTCCTCGATTCGGCCGTGACCATGATGAAGGGCGTCTCTCCCAGCTCCGGATCGCCACGCACCTGGCGGAGCAGGTCGAAGCCGGTCATCGGCTCCATATTCCAGTCGGAAATCACCAGCCCGTAGCGCTTGGCGTGCATCTTGGCGAGCGCGGCGGCGCCGTCGGGCGCATCGTCGACGTCGGCGAAGCCGAGTTGCCGCAACAAGTTGCGGATGATGCGAACCATGGTGCTGTAGTCGTCGACAACCAGCACGGGCATCGAGGGATCGAGAGCCATGGCTCTGCTCCTTGGCGCGGGTAATTTGCGCGGAGTCGAGCTCCGTCGGCTCGTTCCGAGGGTGGCAGGCGCCCCGACGCTGTCTCCCCAACGGGGGCTGATTTACCACCCGGAATTTGAATATCGGGTTAATCGCTGTAATCGCTACAGCCGCGACGTACAACTCCTGCGAAGCCCGTGCTTGACTCGGCGCCGCTGCGACGGCACCAAGCGGCGCAGTTTACTTAACCATTGAGCCCGATGGCGCCGAAACGCTTCCTCGTCGTGCGCGATACTGGGCCCGCTGGCGCGCTCCGTGGCGCCGTCCTCGCTATCGGCAATTTCGACGGGGTGCACCGCGGCCATCGGGCGGTGATCGCGGTTGCGCGCGACCGCGCCAAAAGCCTCGACAAGACTGCCGCGGTGCTGACTTTCGAGCCGCATCCGCGCGCCTTCTTCAAGCCCGGCGAAAAGCTGTTTCGGTTGAGCGACGAGGCCACCAAATTGCGGCTGCTGGCCTCGACCGGGCTCGATGGGGCGATCGTACTGACCTTCAATGCCGATTTGGCGAACGTCACGGCGGCGGAGTTCGTGACGCGGATCCTGGTCGGACGGTTAGCCATCAGCGGAGCCGTCATCGGCTTTAACTTCCACTTCGGCAAGAATCGTGGGGGCTCGCCAGACTTTCTCGCCGCCGAAGGCGTCAAACACGGCTTTGCCGTCGACGTGGTGCCGGCCTTCGAGGTCAACGGCCGTCCGGTCTCCTCCGGCCCGATCCGGGACGCGCTCGCCGCTGGACGCCTCGACGAGGCGACGGCGTTACTCGGTTTTCCATGGTTCGTGTCCGGGGAGGTCATTCACGGCGACAAGCGCGGCCGCGAGCTCGGCTTCCCGACCGCGAACTTGCGTCTCGACGCCGCCTGCGGGCTGCGCCACGGCGTTTATGCGGTCCGCGCCGCGTTCGGCGGCCGGCGTTACGATGGCGTCGCCAACTTCGGCCGCCGCCCGATGTTCGATACCGGCGCCGTACTGCTCGAAGTCTTTCTGTTCGATTTTGCCGGCGACCTTTACGGCCAGCGCATCGACGTCGCCTTCATCGACTGGATCCGCGACGAAGAGGTGTTCGCTTCGGTCGACGAGCTGGTTGTCAGGATGAAGGAGGACAGCCGCTTGGCGCGCGCCGCGCTAAAGCGTGCTGGGGACGCCTTTCCGCCGATCTCTTGAACATCCCGCGATTGCGCGCCGCCGGCGTCCGCTCAGATATTCATGGTGACTTCGCAGATGAGGCCTTCCTCGCGCCAGTCGTATCCTACTTCGCCGTTGAGTTGAGAGCAGATCATCCGCTGCATCACGCGCGTGCCGAAGCCCTGACGCGTCGGCGGTTTCACGGCAGGGCCGCCGGTTTC
>Ga0187887_10003011_pt1 | contig 13224 bp, 9 predicted proteins | sample June2016WEW_7_10_FD_132977 | JGI IMG/M metagenome (GOLD analysis project Ga0187887, IMG submission 132977) | Peatland microbial communities from SPRUCE experiment site at the Marcell Experimental Forest, Minnesota, USA - June2016WEW_7_10 | ecosystem: Environmental > Terrestrial > Soil > Wetlands...
GCGCGATTTCCGGCCGGAAAAGCGATACGGCGGAGGCACGGCGAATGAGCTGTACATCTTCGACTTGGCCACCCACGACGCGAAACTCATTTCGGAAGGGCCGCGCGCCAGCCGCGATCCCATGTGGATTGGCAAGGACATCTTCTTCGATTCCGACCGCGATGGCCACTTTAACATTTACGCCTACGATACGGACTCCGGAGCGACCCGGAAGGTAACGCACAACACGTTGTGGGATGTCCGCTGGCCGGGTACGGACCGGCGTCGCCGCATTGTCTATGAGCTGGATGGCGAGCTCCAGGTTCTCGATGTCACCACGGGTGTGAGCATTCCTGTTTCGGTCAACGTTCCCGACGATGGCATCAACCGCCGGCCTTCCTGGATCTCCGCCGCCGACCATATCGAGAACGCGGAGCTGAGCCCCAAAGGCGAGCGTGTCCTGTTCAGCGCCCGCGGCGATATTTTCTCCGCGCCAGTGGAAAAAGGTCCGACCCGCAATCTCACGCATTCGCCCGGGGCGCACGATAAGTGGCCGGCATGGTCGCCGGACGGATCGAAAGTGGCGTTTATCTCGGACGCGAGCGGCGAGGAAGAAATTTACACCGTGGCGCAGGATGGCTCGGGGCCGCCGGAGCGGATCACCACTGGCGGCAAGGCATTTCGCTATCAACCAAGGTGGTCGCCGGATGGAAAGCGAATCGCCTTCAGCGACAAGGACGGCCGTGTGTGGGTGGTTACCGTCACGGACCACAAGTTACAGGAAGTTGCGCATGGTACCGAGAATCAGGTGCGCGACTACGAGTGGTCGCCCGGCGGCGGATGGCTGGCTTTCAGTATGGCCAACGACGCGGGTTTTTCGGCGCTTTATATGTGGGGCGTTCAGGACAACAAGCTGCACCAGGTAACCAGCGGCACGTTCAACGAGAATTCCCCCGCGTGGGACCCAAAGGGCGATTATCTATACTTTCTGGCGGATCATGAATTCTACCCGCTGATTTCGCAGATTGAATTCAACTTTGCCACGAATCGGTCCCGCGGCATTTTTGTGCTGGCGCTTCGCAAGGACGTGAAGAACCCCTTCCCGCTCGAGAGCGACGAAGTCACTATCAAGCCGGCGGATGACGCCGCGAAGGATAAGGACAAGGAGAAAGACTCAGCGGAAGGTAAGGACAAGAGCAAGGACAAAGAGAAGGACGCCGAGCCGAAAGACAAAGGCATAGACTTCGACGGATTAGCCCAGCGTGTAACGCGCGTGCCCCTCGAATCGAATAACTATGTCGGCATTTTCGTGAAGCAGGATGCGCTGTTGTTCGGCGTCACTCCGCCGCCTTACTATGGCCGCACTGCCGAGACCAAGACAACGCTGCACATTTTCGCGTTCAAGGACCGGAAAGACACGACGCTGGCCGACGATATCGCTGCTGCCGCCGTATCGCATGACGGTTCGAAGGTTCTGGTCCACCAGGGGCCGTTATGGAATTTGTATGACGCGACGCCCACCGGTGCATCCAGCAAGAAAACGATATCCACCTCCGGCCTGATGCTCGAACGCGTCCCAACGGAGGAATGGGCCCAGATATTCAACGAGGTGTGGCGCAGGTATCGCGATTTCTTCTACGCGCCGAACATGCACGGCCAGGATTGGGATGCCATTCGCGAGCGCTACAGCAGGTTACTCCCCTATGTCGCCCATCGTTCCGACCTGACATACGTGATGAGTGAGATGATTGCGGAACTCACCGTCCAGCATACTTACGTCGATGGCGGAGACATGATGCTGCCGCCGCGTCCTCACGCGGGTTTGCCTGGTGCTCGTTTCTCCGTCGATGCGGCATCGGGACGTTACCGGATTGCCGGCATTCTAGCCGGCCAGAATGAGGAAGATCTTTATCGCTCGCCATTGACCGAAGTCGGGGTCGATGCCCGCGTTGGAGATTATGTTCTGGCGATCAACGGGGAGGACGTCGATACGAAGACCGACATCTACAAATACCTGCGCAACGCCGGCGATTCGCCCGTGCAATTGACCCTCAACGCCACGCCCACGTTGACAGGCGCGCGCAAGGTCACTTACCGGCCGATTGCCAGCGAGACGGATCTTATCTACTACAACTGGGTGGAGCAGAATCGGCGACGCGTGGATGAGTTATCGCATGGGCGAATCGGTTACATTCACTTGCCCGACATGGGCAACGGCGGCATTCGGGAATTCATCAAGTGGTACTATCCGCAGCTTCGTAAGGACGCCTTGTTGATCGATGATCGCGGGAACGGCGGAGGCAACATATCGCGAATGGTGATCGAGCGGCTGAGTCTCAAATTACTCGGACTTACTTACGATCGCACCATCGCAACACCGGGCACCTACCCCGATGGCGTCTTCATTGGACCGAAGGCCGTTCTGCTGGACCGTTTCTCGGCCTCCGATGGCGACATATTCCCATGGATGTTTCGCAACGCCGGGCTTGGTCCGCTCATCGGGGAACGATCCTGGGGCGGCGTCGTAGGCATCACCAATCATGGCGCCCTGATGGATGGTGGAATCGTAAACGTGCCGCAGCGCGCCTACGCTACCGCAAAGGGCGAGTGGGCGGTGGAGGGCCACGGCGTGGACCCCGACATCGTTGTCCACAACGACGCGAAGGCGGTGATCGACGGACACGATCCGCAATTGGAGCGCGGCGTCGCGGAATTAATGAAGAGCCTGGAGCAATCCACGCCAAGTCTTCCCGAACATCAGCCATTTCCGGTGAAGACACAATAGCGGCCCTCAACCCGAACGGAGCGTTCCGAGAAGAGGACAGTTGACGGCGTGTTCACGTCCCAACCCGCTGATGGAGCTCGCTCCGGACCGTTCTCCTCGAGACGCTACGCCGCCGGACGCCGCGTCCCAGGACCGGACAGCTGGTTAAGCGCACAGGGCGTCGCAATGCAATGATTCTCCAGCGGCACAGACACGGCACTCGAATTGCCCTCATGTTTGCGTCTGGGAGAAGCCATGTTGTCATCCATCAAACACGCCTTCCGTGTACTCCGTAAAGACCCCGGCTTCACCTTGATTGCCGTCTTTTCGCTGGCAATCGGCATTGGCGCCACCTCGGCGATGTTCAGCTTCGCCGATGCGGCGCTGCTTCGGCCGCTGCCGGTGATGAAGCCGAGTGGCGTTGTCAACGTCATCAACGCCGGTTCCGCCGCGTTCGGCGGCAACACGACCATCTCCTACCCGGACTACGCCGACCTGCGCGACCGCAATCGGAGCTTCGACGGTCTGGTGGCCGCTTCCTATGCGAAGTTCGGTTTCAGCCCCGGTCCGCGGACCCTGCCGCGGATGAAATTCGGCATGTATGTTTCGGGCAACTTCTTCCGCGTGCTGGGCGTGGAGCCAGCGCTGGGCCGGGGCTTCCGGCCCGACGAAGATCAGGCCGAGGGGCGCGACGCCGTGACGGTGCTCAGCCACGATTTCTGGGTGAGCCAATACAACGGCGATCCCTCCGTTCTCGGCTCCCGCTTGCGGCTGGACGGGATCGAGTTTACAGTGATCGGCGTGACGCCCGAGCAGTTCACCGGCATCGACCGGTTTGTCCGGCCGGCGTTGTTTATCCCGCTGGCCATGTCACCGCGCATGGGCCAAAAGGATTTCCACAAGCGCGATGCGCGTTGGCTGTTCGTCAAGGGCCGCCTGAAGCCGGGCGTCGGCCTTGATCGGGCTGGGGCGGATGTTGCTTTAATCGGGAAAGAGCTGGGGAAGACGTATCCCCAATCCAATCGCGATCAGCAACTCAGGGTGGAGTCCGAGCTGCAAATGCGCGCCGAACAATCGCCGCCTGAAGCGACTATGGCCGGGATGCTGATGCTGTTGGGTTTCTGCGTTCTGGCGGTTGCCTGCGCCAACGTGGCTGGCCTGTTGCTGAGCCGGTCTCGGGCGCGATCGCGCGAGATTGCCATTCGCCTTGCCATCGGCGCGGGCCGCTGGGCCCTGGTGCGCCAGCTTTTGTTCGAGAACCTGCTGGTGGCGATTGCGGGCGGTCTGGGGGGCGTGGAGGTGGCCTACGCCGCGGCAAAGTTCTTCAGCAATTATCCCGTCCCCCCTGACCTGCCCATCGTTTTTGCGGCCACGGTCGACACACGGGTGCTGTTGTTCACGTTGGCGGTCTCGCTCGGGAGCACGCTGTTGTTCGGCCTGGCGCCGGCGTTGCGCTCCACGCGTCCGGATCTGGTTCGCGCGCTGAAAGCGGCCGACGCCGACAGCGGCGGCAAGAAGAGATTCTGGGGGCGGAACGCCATCGTGGCCGGCCAGGTGGCTCTTTCTCTGGTTCTGCTGACTATCTCGGCGGTTCTGCTGCGGGGCTTCCGCGACCAGTTTATGCAGGGGCCGGGCTTTCGTACCGAGCGCCTCTTCCTGACCGCCTTCGACACGGATCTGGCTCACTATTCCGAGGACCAGACCAGCCAGTTCTACGCGAGTCTGCTGCATCGAACCCGATCGGTTCCGGGGGTGCGTTCGGCCGGGCTCACGTCCGTCGTTCCTTTGGACGGCCAGGACAGCGTGGACATCGTCCCGGAAGGTTATCAGATGCCGCCGCGCCAGCAAGCGCTGACCATATTCGACGCCTACGTGAGCGACGGCTACTTCGATACGATGGGCGTGCCCATCCGGCAGGGGCGCGGTTTTCTCGAATCGGATGGGAAGGGCGCGCCGTTGGTCGCCGTGGTCAACGAGCACGCGGCAAAGCACTTCTGGCCGAACGGGAACGCTCTCGGCAAGCGATTCCACCTGAAGAGCGCCAGCGGAGAGCTGGTGCAGATTGTGGGCATCGCCAGAACGGCGAAGTACATCTGGATTGCGGAGCCTCCGCTCGATTTCGTCTACCTGCCGTTTCGGCAGCACGCGCAGAGCGGTCTGGCGCTGGTCGCCGAATCGAACGCGGCGGATGCGGCAACCCTCGCACCGGCCTTGCGGGAAGTGGTTCGCGGGCTCGATCCCGACATGCCCGTATTCAACGTGCGCACCATGCAGGATTTCTACGATCAGAACGCCGTCAAAGTTCCTAACATGGTTGTGAAGACCGTTGGCGGCATGGGTCTCATGGGCCTGATTCTGGCGATCGTCGGTCTCTACGGCCTGGTGGCCTACTCGGTGAGCCGGCGCACGCGTGAAATCGGCATTCGCATGGCCCTCGGCGCGGACCGGACGAAAGTGGTCCGGATGGTGCTGAGCCAGGGGCTGCAGCTTGGCGCGGCCGGGGTAGCGGTTGGCTTGGTGGTGAGCGTGTTCGCGTGTAACGTGCTGACATCCCGGTTGTGGATTGCGACCTTCGACCACGTGAGCCCTCTCGTATACGTGGCCATCGCACTGCCCCTGCTGGCGATCACGGGTATGGCCACATGGGCTCCGGCGCGCCGGGCATCGCGGATTGACCCGATGAGCGCGCTGCGGGAAGAGTAAGACTGACGCTCTCTCGTGCGTGCTGGATGAACGGGACGGCCGAAATCGAACATCGGGTTACACTGTAATGGTGCTGCGGCGCCTCGCGCTGATTTCAGTCCTTTTTTCTCTCCCTTCTCTGGTCCGGGCGGACACTCTGCTCGTGCTGCCGTTTTTCAATGGTTCGGGCAACGCCAGCCTCGACTGGATTGGCGAAAGCGTGGCCGAAAGCGTGCGCGAAGCGTTCGCCTCACAGGGCATGATCGCGCTGTCACGCGACGATCGCGAAGAAGCGTATCGCAGTCTGCAGTTCCACTCACACGCCACTCTGACCGTTGCTTCCGTGATCCGGATCGGGCAGTCGCTCGGCGCGGACCAGGTGATATACGGCGAATTCAATCTCAAGCCCGGCCCGGCATCGGGTCCGCAGACTCGTGGCACGTTGAGCATCACGGCGCACGTGCTCGATCTGAAGCTGGCTCAGGAAGGTCCGAAAATCAGCGAAGTTGGCGCACTGGAGGATCTGGCGGTGCTACAGCGTCACCTCGCGTGGCAGACGCTGGAACTCATCGCGCCGCAAACCGCGCCCACCCTGGCCGATTTCACGAGGCGCAATCCGGTGGTGCGGGCGGATGCAATCGAATCGTACATTCGCGGCCTGCTGGCGCCCGCGGCGGACGAGAAGCGCAAACTGTTCGGCCAGGCGGTGCGGCTGAATCCCGGATTTTCGCAGGCCTGCTTTGAGTTAGGGCGGGTCGGCTTTCGTAGTAAGGATTACCATTCCGCGGCCGACTGGTTTCAGAAGGTCGCCCCGGAGAGCGTGCCATTCAACGAGGCGACGTTCCTGCTGGGGCTCTCCCGCTATTACATGGGAGACTTTGCGGGCGCGGAGACCGCATTTCAGCAGGTGGCCGGGTATGTCCCGTTGAGCGAAGTACTAAACGACCTGGGCGCGGCGGAATCGCGCCGGAACGAGCCGTCAGCTCTTGTAAATTTTCAAAAAGCACTGGACGGCGACACCAGCGACCCGGTATACCAGTTCAATACGGGCTACGCGCTCTGGAAACTCGGCCGGTATGCGGATGCCGCCCAGAGGTTTCGGGCAGTGATGGAACGCGATCCGGAGGACGCCGACGCTCCCGTGCTTCTGGCGCGTTGTCTGAAACAGAGCGGACCTCGGAGGGGCGAGCCGCAAACCCAGGGAATGGAAAGACTGAAGACCAACTACGAGGAGAGCGCCTGGTTCCAACTGAAGGCGATTCTGCAACCGAACAAACCGTGAAGATACGACTCCGGTGGTTGAACAAACATCGTCAGGAGGAGCCTCCACAGGAGGCTTTGGCCGCTCAAGCGGACCATGTCGCGCCGCTGGTCAGCCCGGTGCGTGACGGCGACTTCCCCGAGGTTTTCATGGCGGCGATGGATTCCGTCGACCGCGCGTGGTCGAGAGATCCGCTGGCGGATTTCGCATCTTCAACGATGCCGGAATGGCCGGGGGAACCAGAAGTTGGCAAGGACTCGGCCACATCCATCTCGGGCAGTCCGCTGGAGGACACGACGAATGAACCCGCTATAATCGGGGGGCCGAGTATGATGGAGGCGATCGGTCTTTCGGATCCTGGCTGCGTTCGCCCGAACAACGAAGACTTTTTCGCACTCGTCCGCGAGCGCGGCCTTTATGTCGTGGCTGACGGCATGGGTGGCGCGCAGGCCGGCGAACAAGCTTCGCGAATCGCCGTCGAGACGGTGGTCGAAACTATCCTGAACAATCCCCAGGCCGATGCCGAACGGCTCGCCTTCGCGTTTCAGGAAGCCAATCGCAAAGTCATGGAAGCCGCCGCGGACGACCTCGCCCTCGAAGGCATGGGCACCACGCTGGTGGCGGCGCTGGAATCGGGCAACGAGTTGCTTATCGCCAGCGTCGGCGACAGCCGGGCTTATGTATATGACGGCGGCGGGTTGATCGTGATCACCGAAGATCAGACCTGGGTGCAGGAAGTGGGGCGCCGCCTGGGCATTGACGAAGAGAGTCTGCGCACGCATCCGATGCGGCATGTCCTCACCATGGCCATCGGAGTCAGCTCCCAGCTTCGCATGCACTCCTATGCGCTGCAGCCGGGGCCCGGAACGCAGGTCCTGCTCTGCAGCGATGGCCTGCACGGCGTGGTGACCCCGGAAGCTATCGGCATGATTCTTGCCGGCGAGGGCGGGCTGGAAGACAAATGCCGCCTGCTGATCGAGGCCGCTCGCGAGGCCGGGGGCCCGGACAACGTCACCGCCGTGCTTCTGCAGGCTCGCTAGGGACTCCCAACACTTCCGCAATCGCCTTGCGCAATTCCGGAGCTTCCCGTCCGCCGATGAAGTGCTGCCGTATAACGCCCTCGCGGTCAATGACAAAAAGCGTAGGTATGGCATGGACTCCATAGGTCCGGTGAACGGTGCGCTTCGAGTCCATCAGCACGGTGATGCCGTAAGAGTTCTTGCGCAGGAAGCTCTTCACAGTGCCGTTGTCTTCGTCGTTGATGCCGAGGAACTGCACCTTGCCGGCGAACTCCTCGCGTAATTTGTCGACGATCGGCAATTCGTGACGGCAGGGTCCGCACCATGTGGCCCAGAAATCCAGCACCACCACTTTGCCGCGCAACGAGGCCAGTTCCAGGGGCTCGCCGTCGAGCGATTTCAGGGCAAAATCGGCCGCCTTCTGTCCGGTCAGCATCATTCGATCCTCGCCGGGAAGCACCAGCATCTCCGCCTCAGTCCACGATCGCTCCGGCGCGAACGAAAACAGCCGGGCATCGACATCGCCGCCAAGGTCCAATTCTTTGAGTTTGGTGGTGATCTGGATCTGCGCCTGGCCGTTGCCCATCTCCTGGCGCGAAGTCTGGCGCGATTGCAGGACAAAGCCGCGTTGCTCGTCCACCCACAATTCATCCACAGCGGGCCCCACCTGCAAACGAACAATGCGGCAGCGGAATTTCTCGCCGCCCACTTTGATATTTTCCTCTTTGCCGAGTTCGGCGGCCCTGGCGACTCTTGCGATTGCCAGGTAACGGCGTATGAGCAGGTTCTCCGCCGCGTCATGGAGGTCGCTGGGTTTGTCGGCCGTGTCAGCCTTCGCGTCGTCGTCGCTTGCGTCGCTTGCATCCTCCTCGCCCGAGACAGCCGCCGCTTCCAGCTTCGCCCAGCGCCTCTGCTTCGGAAGAGCCTTCCACGTGGTGGAACCGTCGCTCACCGCGAGCGATTCATTTTCTCCGTTTTTCATGCGCGCAAGATATTTGCCACCCGGAGCCTCGGCAAGCTCGTATTCGGTGGTCGCCTGCCCTCCCATGCTGTTTGGCATCATCACGGAATCGGTTCGGGTAGCCACTATATGTACGGAAGAGAGATTTGTATACGCATCGCGGACCATTTTCAACGCGTCCGCGGCCTGCTGCGCCTGCAATCCGGAACACAACAGGAGAAAAAGGGCCGTTTGTTTCATTGACGTATCCTGCTCGTGCCCTTTATATCGAAGAATAGTCGAGGGTGCAAGCTGCGTGATCCGCCATATTGATCCGCCGTGATATCCTCGGCAAAACGGAATCGAAATGTCTGAGGCCAGGGAAGACGCCGCGCCGTCCGACTACGCCGTCGAACTGCGCAATCTCGAACAACAGCTCGCCTGCGCGAAGGAATCCCTGCGCCAGCGCGAAGAGGAATTGCAGCAGTTCGCGTGGCTGGCCGGGCACGATCTGCAGGAACCTTTGCGCACCATGCAGGCGTACGCACAACTGTTGCAGCGCAACTGGCCAGGCGCCCTGGACGAGGCGAATGCCGAGCGGTTCCATTTCCTTCAGGATGCCGTGCGGCGCATGCGCACTCTGATTGAGGATCTGGTGAAGTGGTCCCGCGTGAACGCCACCGGCCAGAACTATGACGAAACCGTGGACACGTTCGGACTGGCGCACTTTGCCATTGCAGCGCTGAAACCGGTGCTGGAAGAAAGCGGCGGGGCCATCGCATGCGATCCGCTTCCCACGGTTCGCGGGAACCTGCCACAAATGGCGCAATTGTTTAACAGTCTCCTCGATAACGCGGTGAAATTCAGAAAAAAGGACGAACCGGCGCGAATTAGCGTAAGCGCCACGCGACGGGAAGACCAATGGGAGTTCACGGTTACCGATAACGGGATCGGCATCGACCCGGCTTACCACCAGCGCATTTTCGAGCCGTTCAAGCGTCTGCATGGCCGCGAATACGCGGGCACGGGACTCGGCCTCGCACTCTGCAAACGAATTGTGGAGGCGCACGGCGGACGGATCGGCGTGGAATCCGAACTCGGCCAGGGCTGCGTCTTTCGCTTCACCCTGCCCACGGCGTGAAGCGCGGCTTTCACCGCATGTCCGTCGCAGCGGACTACACTGATACAAAGCCCAAGCCATGAACACGCGTTTGCCATTGCTGGTGCGTCATGTGATGTACAACCTGCGTGGCGGGTTCCTGGTGCGTCCCATGGGGATTGCGCTGGTGCTCGGCTGCGCGGGAGCGGTGCTGTCGTGGCTGGAAGAATTGCACCCCGCCCTCAGCGATTGGGTGCCCGCGATTCTTTTCCCTTCGCATTCCGATCCGCAGGTTGCGCAGGTCATCCTGGCGGGCATTGCCGGTTCCATCATGACGGTGGTCTCCATCGTCTTCGCCATTCTGCTGATGACGCTGACGCTAGCCTCCATGCAGTTCTCGCCGCGCATCATTATCAGCTTTTCGAAGGATCGCGTCACGCAGTGGACCCTGGGCATTTTTCTCGGCACCTTCCTCTATTGCACGGCCGCTCTGCCCGCGGCCCGGTCGCGCCCGACTCCCGTGGCGCCGGTGGCGACGGTGCTGGGCGCGATTGTCTTGGCCATCGCGTGCGTGGGATGGTTGCTGTTCTTCATCCATCACATCTCGCAGGCCATCAGCGTGAATTACATCGTGGACCGCATCGCCGCGGAAACCGAAGCAGTGATCGACGACATCATGCCGTGGCCGCGGAGAGCTTCTCGAACGCCGGAACCGGGTGGCCTCTTCCAGGACGTTTCAGGAACGCCGGCGCTCAGCAAGACATCGGGCTACATCCGTTTCATTGACTCGGCTCGCCTGGTCGCGGTGGCGAAGACGCACCATGTGAAGATCGACGTTCATCGCCGCGTGGGGCAATTCGTTCCAGCCGCGACGCCGCTGGCGATAATCTCCGGCAGACGGCGGCTCTCCGAGGAAAGCCTGGCCGAATTGCACCGCGCTTTCGACATGGGTCCGAGCAGGACGCTGCAGCAGGATGTGGAGTTCGGCGTTCTGCAAATCGTCGACATCGCGTTGAAGGCGATATCGCCTGCGGTCAACGATCCCACAACGGCCATCGGTTCGGTGGATCAGTTGAGCCGTATTCTGATTCGCTTTGCCTCGCGGGAAACAGCCGAGCCGGTTCTCTACGATCCTCCGGGCACGGCTCGCGTCCGCATTCCCTGGATTCAGTTCGAGGGACTGCTCAACTCGGCTTTCGAGCAGATTCGGATGTATTCAAAGACCGACGTCGCCGTCAGTCTCCGCCTGCTGCGCGCGCTGAGCGATGTCACCTTCACCACGCCGGATGCCGAGTACCATCGGATTCTTGTGGATTTGGGCCGAAGGGTTGTGGCCGGTTGCGCCACGCGGATCGAGGAACACGAGATGACGTATCTGCGGGCTCGCCTGGCGGATCTTGAAAAACTCGCTCTACTCCAGCCGTAGCGTATATGGGCAGCCGTTCTCGCGTGCGGGGCGTTGCGTTGTGCGGACGAGGCGCGTCAGCGGAAGACTCACCAGTTGCTCCGCGTCCTTCCACGGATCGGGATACAGGTGCACCTCAATGCCCCGTTCGCCTGACTTCACCCGTTCCGCTTCGCTCGCCGTGACAAAGCCCACCAGTTCAACCGCGCCCTCAGCCAGCTTGTGAAACTCAAAGCTCTGGTATCGCTTGCCCGCGAACAGCGGCGTCGCCTCGAAATTGGGCGAATAAGTGAAACCATAGATGCCCGCGGGCAAACCGGGAAGCGCCGTACCTTCCTCTTCAGTCTTGAGTGTGCGCAGCGCGCGCTGGGACCGTAGGAGCGCGGCCGGGTCGTCAGGGGTCATAAACTTACATAAGGTATCCAAAACAGTGGCTTCATTCAACTCATCGCCCGGCGACCTGCCCGCAGTGCCTTTGACTCTGGAGGGCGCCGCCGTCCTGCACCAGATGTTTCGCGTTCGCTGGCCGCAGTGGAAGGCGCTCAGCGCGGCGGATCAAAGCGCCATCGCGGCTGAAGCCACCGAGTTGCTGGGCCAACTGGAACGCAACGCCACAGGCCCGAGTGCCGCGTTCGCCACGCTGGGTCACAAGGCCGACCTCCTGCTTGTCCACTTCCGCCCGTCGTTCGACGATCTGAAAGCCATCGAGCTGCGCCTTGCGTGCACGCGCCTTTGGGATTATCTGGAACCCACGCACTCCTACGTTTCGGTGGTGGAGTTGGGCCTCTATGAATCCAGCATGAAGACCTATGCGTCGCTGGCCGATCGCGGCCTCGTGCCGTTCTCGGAGGAGTGGACCACAGAGATCGCCTCCGTTGTCGCGCGCCAGAAGGAAGCGATGCGTCCGCGGCTGTATCCGGAGATCCCCGGTGCGCGCTACATCTGCTTTTACCCGATGGACCGCAAGCGCGGCGAAACGCGCAACTGGTACACGCTGCCCATGGCCGAGCGCCAGCGGCAGATGCACGAGCACGGCACGGTGGGCCGCCGCTACGCGGGCGAGGTGAGGCAGATCATATCCGGCTCCATCGGCTTCGACGACTGGGAGTGGGGCGTGGACCTGTTCGCCGACGATCCGGTGATTTTCAAGAAGCTCATTTACGAGATGCGCTTCGATGAGGTCAGCGCCGTGTATGCGCTCTTCGGCCAGTTTTGGGTGGGGCTGCGGTGCCCGGCGGGTCAGCTGGCGGGCTTGTTGAGCGGGGAAGTACCAGCGGGAGGCGAAGCCTAGGCAGCGCCGCCGTTCGGGGACCCCGATTCCAGTTTATTCACCCGATCGGACAGAGACTCCATCTCGAGATCGAAGGCGCGAAGTGCGGCGGTGTGGCTGCGCTGACGGGCCTCGACTGGCGAGGCCCATTTGTGGAATTCGGTCAAGAGGCTAGTCTCGACGCGCTCCACTTGTTCGCGGACATCTTCGCGGACGCGGTTCAGTTGCTCGTTGATCCAGACCTTGTCCTCGTCGGTCAGGCTCACGTGCTCTCCTCGACTCAAGTATAGTCTCAGTCTGTGTGAGTCGGCTGTGCGTCTGATTTCAGGTCGCGCAGCAGCCGCTCGAAGGCTTGTTGGAAAGAGTCGTGATCCTTCCAGTTGCGGAAGTCGCCGATATGGCGGGTGCGACGAATCTCGGCCGCCCACGCCGCTTCGGTCTGCATGACCGAATCATCAATCCGAATCGGAAACAGCACAGTTCTACTCTCCCGTCTTTCGCGCTCGAACGCCGTTTCCACTTCCGTCTCCACCCACGTGCTTCGGACCGAATTCTCGGACAAGATGAGGAGCAGCTTGTCGTGAATGCGGATGGCCTCGTCGATGCGGGTCCGGAACTTGTCGCCGATCTTTAGGTCCTCAGGCGCATACCAGCAGCGGACGCCCTTGGCCTGAAGATCCGGGTAGAGCCGCTCGGCGAACTCCTGATCGACGCTCGAATGGCTGATGAAGCAGGAGTAAAAGTCGAATGGCTTCCCAACGAGCGATTTCGCGAATGTGATGAAGGTGTCAGGAACGCCCGCGCC
>Ga0187887_10003017_pt1 | contig 13216 bp, 8 predicted proteins | sample June2016WEW_7_10_FD_132977 | JGI IMG/M metagenome (GOLD analysis project Ga0187887, IMG submission 132977) | Peatland microbial communities from SPRUCE experiment site at the Marcell Experimental Forest, Minnesota, USA - June2016WEW_7_10 | ecosystem: Environmental > Terrestrial > Soil > Wetlands...
CGGAAATGTGGATCCTGGCAAAGTTTGGCCTGAAGCCGGCCGGTGGCGTCTAATCTAATGGGAGGTTCTATGCCTGCCTGGCTGGTCTTTGTCGCGTTTGTTGTTGTCTACCTGGTTCTGACGCAGTGGCTTCTGCCGAAGCTGGGCAGGCCGACCTTGGCGGGATCGATATGCGCACGATAGCCGGCTATGATGCCGGCCTCCTCCATCTTGTGCACGCGTTCGGTCACAGCCGGGGTGGAAAGGCCCACAATCCGGCCCAGCTCGGCGAAGGGGATGCGGGCATTTTGCTGCAATTCGCTGAGGATCTTCCAGCCGATATCGTCCAGCAGATGTTCGACGGCTTGCTCTTTCATGCTTTGCTGTGAATATAACACCGATGGCCCGGATGCCGTGCCAGGCGCCACGCCGCCCAGTGATGCGAACCGCAGACAGGGACTGCTCACGGATGCGGGCATCCTTCGGCGTCAAAGTGCGCCTCAACTTGGCCGGTAGCTGTGGCGCAAGAGGTCTCAAACGGCGACCCCTTGCCCCACGCCCCCATTTTCGCTATGGAGAAAGGTGCACGGGGCGAACAAAAACCGGCGGAAGTCTTGTTATCCTTGGACTAAAGATGGGGGGCAGGTCACCTCGCGCTTGCCCGCGGAGAACGCCGAGGGGCTCGACGCGAAACTCGCGGGTTGTCAAAAGAACGTGGTCTTGAACTGTTCGTGGCGCTGACGGGCTTGGTTTATAAGCGCCTCGAATTCCGGTTCGCCGCGGAGAGTCTGCAGCAGCGGGTCGCTAATGAAGTAAGGGTAGCAAAAGAATCCACCCCCGATACTATGTCTTAGCATGTGTAACGCGGAAGGCTTATCGCCCAAAACCGCATAGGCTTGCGCGACCTTGTACATGCCTTCAGGATCGCTCACCCCGCGTTCTTCAATCTTGTCTTCCGTTTGCCTTAGGAGCTTCACACCGCGAGCCTTGTCTTGCTTAATTGAGTAGCTGAGTGCCTTTCCTACGTTTGCGGGAAGTAAGGAAGGATCCATGTCAAAAGCGCGATCGAAGTCCTTCGCTGCCTGCTCACGATGACTCATGTAGTACTCGGTAAAGCCTCGGTAAAACAAAATGTAGGCGGAATCGCTGGCAGGCAGACTTTGGAGAAACTTATCGTATTCCCCAAGATAGAGATAGCTGTTCAAGGCAGCGCTGCTTATCTTGACCTGAGGATTGTTCTGGCGCGCTTTCTCGCACTCCACAGCCGATTCCTGTAGCATGCCTCCAAACCGATAGGCATATCCCAGCTCCCAATGCGCCTCTGCGTTGTTGGGGTTGTCTTTCAGGACCGATCGCAATAGAGGCACTGCCTGTTCAACCCTGCCGGTATCGGTTAACAGGTTGGCCATAAAGATGCGCGGCTCAACCGAAGTTGGGCTCAATGCAATCGCCTTCTCATAAGCTGCTTGTGCCTTGACGTATTGCTCACTTCCGCCGAACTGAAGCGAGGCGTTGGTTGTATAGGCTCGCCCCAGATATGCCCACGCGGGCGCGTAGCTCGGTTCTAGTGCCGTGGCTTTCTCCAGCATCTCGATCGCGGACGCAAATTCGTTTAGCGAATAAAGATCGATTCCGCGCAGATAGTCTTCGTAAGCCGCAGCGTTGATCGGCTTTTCGGTTTTGAGATTGGCCGCTTCAGCAGGCGACAAGTTTAACTGTAATTCCTTGACTATCTGCTGTACCACTCGGTCCTGAACCGTCAGCAAGTTGTCGTACTTCAGGTCAATGGCTTCTCGCCAGAGGATCTTATCGGGCTTCACATCGACCAATTGAGCGGTGATCCTCAGATCATCGCCGTCCTTAATGTAAGTACCAGTGAGCAACGTGTCGACGTTCAAGTCCGCCGCAACTTTCTTGGGGTCGACGATCTGGTTGCGATACTTGTCGACAGAAGACGAAGGACGAACCGTCAGAGCGTTCACATAGTCAAGCTTGGTGATAATCTCATCCGCCAGCGAGTATCCCAGGAAATCGGTCTTTGCATCAGGCGTGAGATTACGAAATGGGAGAACTGCCAGACTGCGCGGTTCCTCCGACGTCGGTACAGGGTGCGATTTTCTGGCGAAAAAATAGCCAATGGCAAAAACCACGACCAGCAGCACGGCGATTCGCCATAACCACCAACTCGCGGAGAAGGAAACGGGAACCCAGGATGGCGCCACGGAACGCGCCGGAGTCTTGTGCTCCAATCCAGCCTTGGGCGGTTCAGCTCGAACCGGAGATTGCAGCTTAGCTTGGAATTCCGCCTCCTTCTTGAAGTTCTGCAGATCCGTCAGCAACTCGGTAGTCGACTGATAGCGGCATTCGCGATCCTTGCGTAGAGCTTTGGCGATGATGCTCTCTATTTCCGGTGGAAGGTCCGGCACCAACTCCGCCGGCGATGCGGGTTCGCCTTTCAGGATTTCGGCGATCACATCGCTGGCGGTCTCACCTTCGAAAGCCGCTCTATCGGTCACCAGTTCGTAGATCACCGATCCCAGGCTGAAGATGTCGCTGCGCGCATCCACGGCTGTGCCTCGCGCCTGCTCGGGAGACATGTACTTGGCCGTACCGCGAACCATTCCTGGTTCGCTGTCCGAAAGAGCAATGGCTACTACGCTTCGCTGAGTGACTTGTCCGGCATACCGGGGACTGAGCTTGGCGATTCCGAAATCGAGGACCTTGACAATCCCGTCATTTCGAACGATCACGTTCTCTGGTTTGATGTCACGATGCACAATCCCACTGGCATGGGCGGCAGCCAGAGCGCTGGCAATTTGTATTGCGATGTCGACTGCGGCGTTCAGTTCAAGCCTGCCGCTGCTTATCTTCTGGCGAAGAGTGACGCCCTCAACAAACTCAGAGACGATAAAATGCAGACCATCGGCGTGGCCGAATTCGTAAATGGTAAGGATATTGGGATGATTCAGCGCGGAAGCGGCGTGCGCTTCCTGTTCGAAGCGACGCAATCCGCGCTGGTCCCCGGTCAAGTCCGGCGACAGCATCTTGATCGCGACCTTGCGGCGCAGACGCGTGTCCTGTGCAAGATAAACCTCGCCCATACCTCCGGCCCCGATCATCGACACGATGGTGTAATGCGCCAGCTGAGTGCCGGGAACAACCGGTGTCCGGGAGGGCGCCGACTGGGCAGCGGCGGCAGACATTTCGTGGCCATCGTCGGCGGACATCTTCTGCGCCATCTCGTGAACAGCCTGCGGTACAAAGTCGAGGGGTTTCTCGGCGGAATCCAGAAGCGATTGGACCTCTTTCAGTAACTCGGCATCGCCTGCACACGCTTGCTGGAGAAATTCCTCCCGGGCTTGGAGATCATAATCAAGCGCAGCATGGAACAGTTCCTCAATCCGGCGCCAACGTTCGGCCGTGTCCATGCCGCTATATCCTCTAGGCCTGGCCCTGCGCCAGTTCCCGATGCAACCAGGCTTTGGCTAACTTCAATTCGCGATGGACCGTCGCCGGAGAAATGTCGAGAGCAGCCGCGGCTTCGTCGTAGGTGAGGCCGCCGAAAAAAAGCAGTTGGATGATGTCGCTCTTGCGCTCGTCCAGCGTTGCTAACCGCTGCAGGGCTTCGTCCAGGTCCAACACGATCGACGCGGCCTCTGGTCCAACCAAGACGGCTTCGTCCAAAGGAATCAGCTCCTCACCGCCTCCGCGTTTCTGGCGAGTGTGCGTCCGGGCGTATTCCACAAGAATGCGACGCACCACGCGTGCGGCTACCGCATAGAAGTGCGCCCTGTCCTGCCATCCGATATCGGCGTCCATCAGCCGGATATAGGCCTCGTGGACCAAGGCCGTCGCGCGCAGGGTGTGACCGGGGCGTTCTGAATACAAGCATCGCGAGGCCAGCCGGCGAAGTTCGTCGTAGACGATCGGCATCAACTGGTCGAGGGCTTCGCGGTCCCCACCCTTCCATTGCTGGAGGAGTTGTGTCACGTCTTGCCGGTCCGGCGGCATCAGCGTTTCCTCACGTTGGACGTTGGGTTGAGATTTCGCGATTGATTAATTTCCTGTTGCTCGGCCTGGCCGGCGTCGTACCACGTAGGACCCCTCTAATGAAAAGTCCCTCGATCCCAGCAATTACCGGGCCACGACCACTTATTGCAACGCGGTTTCAGCGCGGAATTATATCCCAAACTCGCCACTTTACGACTGGCTCTTTTGCAGTCGGCGAGCCGCGCCGGAAAATCCGCGTACCACAATGAGGGAGTTCTCATGCGCACGTCACTTATGTGCTCTCGGGCTGTTCAGGCCGCGACAGAATTTCTTTCTCCCGCATGAGGGAATCCGGACGCGAATGTCACATATGTAAGTGGAGGCGGTTGTAGACGTTCAAGCATCTGCAAACCGGCTTCCTCGGAGCAATCCAAACTAAATTCTGCGGCCAAGCCGCCAAAAAAGAGGAGAATTACCATGAAACGCTTTCAACTGACCTTCGTCCTGGCCTTCGCGCTGATGCTTTGCACTTCCGCGGTTGCCCAGCAGAGCTACACCTTCCGCAACGTCGTCTTCGGCGACCCCAATGTTTCCTTTACCCAGTTGTTGGGCATCAACAACAGCGATGTAATCGCCGGCTATCACAACTTCAATCAGAACCAGGGATTCACTCTGGTGTTGCCCAATAGCTTCAACAACGAAAATTTCCCCAACTCCATGATGACCCAGGTCATCGGCATCAACAACCTCCTGACCACCGATGGTTTCTATGTCGACAACGCTGGAATCACCCACGGCTTCTTCCGCACCAGCGATGGCAGGTTCACCACCGTCGACTATCCCGGCGCTGAAATCGCAACCTCCTTCAACCAACTGCTGAGCCAAAACGACTACTACCAGGCGGCTGGCTACTACAGCAACAGCATCAACAACTCCACTCCTGACATTCCCTACACCTATGACGAAGTGGGCGGAGTCTTTCACGTCATCACGATTCCTGGCGCCGTGGGCGGGGCACAGGCCACCGGCATCAACAACTCAGGAGTCACCTGTGGCTTCTTCATCGACTCCAACAGCGTAAACCACGGTTGGATTATCAACCGCGGGATATTCATGCCGCTGGATGTTCCCAACAGCACCGGAACCCAGGCGCTGGGTGTGAACAACGGCGGAAAGGTAGTCGGCTTCTTCACGGATGCCGCCGGCCTGAGCCACGGCTTCGTCTACACGATCGGCACCGCTAGCTTTGTGACCGTCGATGCTCCTAATGGCGTTGGTTCCACCATCGTCAACGGCATCAACGATAACGGCAAGCTGGTCGGCTTCTACGGCACGGCCCCCATCAACACGGGCTTCGTCGCCACGCCGAACGGCATCCAACCGGAAGTCCGCGGAGGAGAGCGTGGACCAGTTGCTCGTGGGCCAATAGCAGGCGGTCGCGGAGCGCAGCCCGAAGCCGTCCGTTAATGCAACCCTTAACCACCTTACTTTTTCGGCGACCGAGTGCTCCCTCGGTCGCCCTTTTTTCTTGCGAGACTTCAACATCCTATTCAAAGCCCGCTCATTGAAATTAAAGGAGTTGTCCCTACCATTTTCTGGTCGAGAACCTGCTCCCGAACCAGATTCCAGCTCTTGTTGAAATTTGGTGATACTAAGCGATTGACGAAGTGCACGGCGGGATAGTTCTTCTGCCTGCAACAGCGTTCTCCGTCAGGCTGCTCGTAATGATTGCTGCACCAGAACCGCGATGCCGACCAGTTGTACGCCCAGGCATACCAGTTGCGCCTCGGAAAAACGCCAGCATCTAGGACGGGCGCTGGTGGTTCGATAGAAATCGAGCACGAACCGAATGACGGCGTACAGGGAGAGATACAGCCAGAAGATCGATGCGGCTGCATTCGGAACGTGCCACACGAGGGTAGCCAACGTCACGAAAAGTACGGCTTGCACCGTCGCTTCTAAAAGCTGTATCGGAAACACGCGCGTGCCCGGGTTAGGACTAGGCGAATATCTTCTACATCCGTGATCGATGGATCGAAAGATTGACGGGGGATAAAGAACACCTGCCCGGGACGGCTTCCCGTAGCAGCATCCTCCCAGAAAGCATCCTATGCGGGCCAGGCAGCCATACAAAGGCAGCAGCGTCCCCAGGAAAGCGAGGGTCAAACTCATAGGCTGCTTGAAGAGCACACTCACTAGCAGGAAGCATGGGATGATGATCACCAGGCAATCCTGGAGAAACGAGCGAGCCGCCGGTTTCCCCAAGGCAGCCTTTGCCTCGAGGACGAGCTTGTACACCAACAAAGCAGCCAGTATGGCGACGATCAAGCCGATTCCAGAAACAGCAAGGAAACGCCGGGAGAATGCCCATGCGTAAGCGAATGCCGATAGGCCAGCTAAGTCGGACATGATCCAATAGGGCCGATAGCGCGATCCGAAGAAGTTAACGCGGTCTGCGTTAGCCACGATGGCATCAAGGAACCGAACTCTGTTCGCAGAATCGCAACATGCATCCTCCGCGACCGTAACGCCTTGCAAAGCTACAGAAGCTGGTGGCTTCTTGGTCTGTAGATCAATACCGCTTGCGCACGCGCTGTCTATCATGCGGTCACTATGACGGACCGCGATTAATCTCGCATCACGCGATAGCAGGCTTTTCCGTTACCACCCGACGGATATCAGCGGATACCGTCAGGCGGGGTTTTCGGAATACCTGAAAAGAGTTATAGACAGCCCGACAAGTCTCTTTACACGATACTGAATCATTGGTTAGGGCTACTAGGTTTACGCTACAGCAATGAAGTCATTTCTTGGACTGGCCTGCAGGGTCCGATGAGCCTGCAATGCAGCAATTTAGGGCTGGCCGCAAGCGGCCAGCCCTGCCAGGCTACAGTTTGAGTCGGCAACCGAAATCAGCGTGTTCCTTACTGACCGGTTCCAGTAAGCGTGATCAACTGCGTCGCCGGATTAAGATTCAGCGAATTGTCTTTCCCTTCAGCGGTGCCTTGGATCAGACCCGTCTGGTTGGGATCGAAGCTGATGCTCAGGTTGCAGCTTGTGCCCGGCGCCAGCGAGAAGGTGCTGGTGCAATCCGGGGGCGTGCCGGAGCCTGCTACCTGCTCGAAGTTTCGCGGCATGCTAAACCCGCCTTCGAGGGCATTCAATTGCTGGTTGCCCACATTTTCCACCGTGATCGACAGCGGGTTGGAGGTTTGATTTACCGGAGTCGTGGGGAAATTCAGCGCCGGCGCCTGCGAGCGCTGGAGCCCCAGCACCTGGTTGTGGTTGGTATCCGCGATGAAGAGATCACCCGCTCCATCCAGAGCGACGCCGCCTGGATAAGAGGTTGTGTCCAACGTGACCGGAGAGCCACCGCCAACCGGGATCTCCTCCACTCCATCGCTCACGGTGACAAACAGATTGTCCGCGGCGTCGACGGCTACCGCCAACGGATCGGCGAGCCCCGAAGCGACGGTGGTCTGGGCGCCGCCGTTGGTTGGAATTTTGACCAAGCGCGAGTTCCCGCTATCCGCTACGAAGAGGTTGCCCGAGGAATCCAGCGCCACCCCCCAGGGAGCGTTCAATCCCGATCCTAGAGAGAGTTGGGTGCCACTAGCAGCCAAAACCTCCAGCACCTGGTTGTGGCAGAGATCCGGGATGAAGACATTGCCCAGGCCATCCACTGCAACACCCCAGGCGCAAACGCCAGTGGCTACCACGCTGGCCGAGCCACTTGGCGTAATCTTCAGCACCTGGGTGCTGCCCATATCGGCAACGAATAGGTTACCCATGCCATCCACCGCTACCGCCGTCCCGTCCGACAGGCCGGAGTACAGAACATTCTGGCTGCCGCCCGAGTTCGCGGGCACCTCGACCACGTCGTGAGTATTCACGATGAATAGATCGCCGGCTGCGTCCATCGCCACGCCATTGGGCGACGCGAGGCTGGCTACGTTCTGCGGAGTGGCGGGGTCAAAGGCAATCTGCGGTCCTTGCCCGACGCCATACAACATGGTCGACGCCGCCAAAGTACCATCGGGTCTCGTCATCTGGAGAACGCCGGTGCGGAGTCCGGGATACTTGGGCGAGAATTTTACGCTGACGGTGCAAGTCGAACCCGCCGTCAGCGTCCCGGGGCAGGTACTGCCAGCCACGGTGAAGTCGAGGGCAGCCTGGCTCGAACCCTGGTTCAGGGTTCTTATGTGGCCTAAGCTACCACTCGCCGTGACGGCATAGGTCAGGGTTATAGTTTCACCGCAATTTGAGCTGCAAGTGTTAACGGAGCCGAAGTTTGCTGATATGGTCGAAGTCTTCAGCACGTTCGAGTTGCCGTTCAAAACGAACAGATCGCCGGCTCCATCCACCGCAATGGCATTGGCGGCAATTCCGGACAGCATGGTGAACTGCTGATTCCCTTCAGCTGGAACCTCTACTACGCGATTGTTTCCCGCGTCCGCGATGAAAAGGTTGTAATTTCCATCCACTGCCAGGCTGGTAGGACCGTTGACGCTGACTTCAATGGACCTCAGATTGTCACTTTCGGCCTCATACACCTGATTGCTGTTGGCACGCGTAAGGAAGACATTGCCCCGCTTATCCGCGGCGATTCCCGACGGAGACGGGAAGTTGCTCACTAAGACGCTAAAGCCTCCGGCGGCCGGAATCTCGTCCACCTGCCCAGCACCGACATCCGTGACGTAAATGTTGCCAAGACCATCCACCGCTACCTGCGTAGGGGTGACGAAATTGCTGCTCAGTACCGTCTGATTTCCGGAAGGCGTGATTTTCACCAGATTATTGGCCCCGGAGATTGCGTAAACGTTGCCTGCCCCATCTACAGCCACGCCGCTGGGATTGAGGCTAGTGGCGATGACAGACTGCCTTCCGCCAGGGGTTATCTTCGTTATCCCTCCGTTGTTATTGGGTAGGTAGATGTTTCCTGCTGCATCGGCTGCCATTTGCCGGGCACGGGAGAATCCAGTAGCTACCACCGTGCTCGGAGGTTGAGCAAGGCTTAGGCTTGCTTGCCCGTAGAGTACGGCTGGCAGCGAGATTACCAGAACCATAGCCAGCACCGGGAGGTTCAAGGTAAGCGAAGCGATACGCTTCAAGGTTGTTGTTAGTTGACGGGTTACCTGCGAGGTATGTTTTGCTTGGGTTTTCATGATCTGCCTTACCATCCTCAATTCCTAGAATTACGAATGTAAGCAAGAGACTTGGGCCCGCGACGCGTTTACCAGGGTCGATACAGCCGCTTCTACCGCTCCCATCCGCCAGAGCTACTATGCGAGTACCCAGCAGAATGCACATCACGAGATAAGGGGTTTTTCAGCTACCACGGCGGGCTAAATAGGCAGATAACGAAATGGGAAAGTGCGGTTCTACCACGAGAGGTAAAATGCGGCGCTACCACGATCAGGTGAGCCGGCTATGGAGTTCTCGAAGAAGTGAAGGCGGGTTGAGAGAGTTACGGTCTGGAGGATACCGACGAACGAGGAATAATGACTTTACGCCGTCCAAAGAGCGCCGCGTCCAGCGAGATGGCGCCGGGCCCCAGGAGCGCAATGGCGACAGCAACCACTATCATATTGAGGTCCAACGGATGACTCTGGAGTGAACCAACCGAGCTCGAGGTCAAGGAAAGAAGTGCGGTACTCGCAACCAGGGTAGCGGCGATTGCGGCAACTATCCGCGTCAAGAACCCGACGATCAGAGAGGCGCCACTTACGAGCGCGAGCAGGCAATACGTGAGTCTTGGATCTGGCGCGCCGGAAAGGCAAGGCATGGCCTGGGCAACGAGAGTTGCACCAATCGCCATTCGCAATAGTAGCAATCCAGTGCCCGGCGCTCTAGCTGGAAATCCGGAATACAACCTTGACACGTCCCCTCCTCAGAAACGACGGCGTCAACCGTCTCTGAGAAGGCTATCGCCTCCGGAAGCAAAAAGAATCCCTAAGCCTTGGAATCTTCTTATAACACTTTTGCGGTATCCGCTTAACGAGGCAATCACAAATGAATGATGCCGCGTTTAAGGGCAATGGCAACTGCTTGCGTCCGATCGCTGGCTCCCAATTTCTCCATGATGTGTTTAATGTGGACCTTGACCGTCTCCTCGGAGATGAACAATCGATCGCCAATATCGCGGTTGCGATTGCCTCCGGCAATCTGCTGCAGGACCTCAATCTCGCGTGCGGTGAGGTCTTCGTCGGCATAATGCTCGGCCAGATGTGCCGCGATCGCAGCCGGAATGCGTTTTTTTCCCGCGTGGACTGTGCGGACAGCTTCGACCAAGTCCTTGGGTGGCATGCTCTTCAGGATGTAGCCTTGCGCGCCTGCGGCCAGCGCCCGCTGGATTTCAACGTCGCCCTCGGATGTCGTCAACATGATGACGCGGGCATTCGGGAACTCACTGCGAATGGACACCAGGGCGTCGATGCCGTTCTTATCTGGAAGCCTGACATCCATCAGGGTTATGTCGGGTCGAAGCTGGCGAAATCGCTCTAAAGCCTCCGTTCCACTGGAGGCCTCGCCCACAATGCACATGTCGGGTTGACTATTGATAAGCGTGGAGATTCCTTCCCGCAACAGCGGATGATCATCTACGGTCAGGACGCGAATACGCGTTTGCTCGCTCACTGGTTCCCTCACTCCCTGGGCGCTGAAATATCGTTTTTAGGCTTGGCGCCAAACCAACGGGTCAGCCATCTCCCGAAAGGCTTGGACGTTGGGGATACGAACGCTAGCTTGCCCGGTACGTACAGCTGCACTTCGGTTCCAGCGCCCGGACGGCTCAAAACGTCTAGCTTGGCGCCGATCTTCTCCGCTCGCTCCCGCATATTCGAAAGGCCCCAGTGTCCTTCGCGACCGGTTTGAAGCACCTTCAAGTCGATGCCGCACCCGTTGTCGCGTACGGTAATTCCCAGCCTCCGGATGCCGTACTCGATTTCAACTTCAATGCTGGTGGCGTTCGCGTGACGGAATGCGTTGATGATTGCCTCACGGGCGATGCGGCAAGCTTCCTCGCGAACCACTGGGTGCAACTCTCTGTGCTTGCCTTCCACAACAACCCGGAAGTCCACTGGCGATTGGGCAGGTATTTCCTCCTGGACGCGCGAAAGCACCTGACCAAGATCGTTCCTGTCAGAACCAGGGGAATGCAGGCTGCGTATGGCATTTCGTCCTTCTTCGCTTACCTGCCTCATCAAATCCAGAACGCGCTGCACCAGCGGCTTTGCCGGCGAATCCGGCGGCAGACGGTCGTTGGCGACGTCCAGTTGCATGTAAGCGCTGACGAATCCTTGCAGAAGAGTGTCATGCAGGTCGCGAGCAATCCGTTCGCGTTCCGCAAGACGTTCTTCCAACCTCGCCTGCATGCGTGCCGCGACCTGCCGAAGGCGAAGCCTGTAAAGCGCCCAGAGCAGAAACGCGAAGATGGCCCAACACAACAATCGAAACCATATGGTTTGGTAGTAAGCTGGCAAAACAGTAAAGCCCATTGTCGCACCAGTCTCATTCCACACCTCGTCGTTGTTGCTGGCGATAACGTGAAACCGATAGGCGCCCGGAGCAAGATCACTGTAGAAAGCCTGACGCCTGCCCTGTGGGTCCTGCCAAGCGGCATCGTGGCCTTCCAGTTGGTAGCGAAAGCGGACTTTTTGCGGGACCGCCAGGCTGAGGGCGGTGTAGTCGATTTCAAGGTCCCGCGTCAGGGGAGGGAGCCGCAATTCTCCCGTGTTCTCGTAGGCTTTATGGTCGGCAATGACCTGCTCAATATGCACGGGAGGCGGTACATCATTGCGGTGGAGATGAGCTGGATCGATTTCCTGCACAACATTCTGATTTGCGAACCAGAGCTTGCCATCGATGGAGCGAGCAGCCGTCGGGCGGAAGTGCGTTACACCCGTCTGGGCACCGTCGAATGCATCGAGCAGTCGTGTCTTAACCTGATATTCCGGTTGGCGCCACCAGGTTTCGAGGTCTGACCGAGTGATCGCAATATACCCACATGCCGCATCCAGCCACAAAGAACCTCGGTCATCGGCCACGACCGCGTTGATAGAGTCGCAGGGTAGACCGTTGCGGGAACCTAGCCTCTCGGTTCGGGCCGCCTTCCAACGAATTAAGCCGGTTCCCGTTGCAGCCCATAGGGAACCATCTGAATCGACAAACAGATTGTTTATGGCACCCGATGTTGAAGAACGAGCGGTCATCGCCGTTTCTATCCGGCCTTGACGGTATCGAGCCAGGTCGCCGTTTACAAGTCCCAACCAGATGCCGCCGGCTGAGTCAGGCGCCAGACTCTCCACGCGTGGAACTCTCGGCGGAGCGATTTCTTCCTGGACAGTGAAATCGTGAATGCGAAGAAGAGCCGGAGTTGTTACCGCGACCCAGATGTCGTGATTCGTATCTTCGGTAATTGCTACAACAACTCCCAAGGATTTACCGTCCGGCTTATTGACCGGCCGAAACTGGCCTCCGTCATAGACTGTTAAACCGCCGTCAATGCCCACCCACAGCCGGTCGGAATGATCTTGAAATAGCGACGTGACGAGATGCCCTGGCAATCCCTTTCCTTCGGATATCGCGGACAATTGACCTTGCCGCCAGGAATCTAGAGCTTGTCTGTTCGCAATCCATACCGTTCCGTCGTGTGCGGCGAGAACAGACTGGCTCCCCTCGGAGGTCAGGCCCTCGCGTCTGGAAAAGGTCGCTACAGGCATATCGCGAAAGCGGTCGATACCTTTCGTCGTAACAACCCACAGGTCGCCCTCTCGATCCTGATAGAAGCCGTTGACGTCATCACTGGAGAGACCATCGGCGCTGCCAAAGCGATCTACCTTGTCCTTATAAATCCGGAACAGCTGGTTATTATCGGTTCCAACCCAAAGTCCCCCATCACGATCGATTAGTAAGGCGCTGACTTTTATGCTGGCACCGTCGAAACCGGGCGCCGCAAAATCCTTCCATCCTCCCCGTTCGAATCGTTGCAGTCCCAGTCCCCTTCCTGTCCATGCGGTGCCAACCCAGAGCGCCCCGCTCGGTTCGGCGGTTATGGCACTTACTCCTTGGAGGCCTTTAGCTCGTTCCAATTCCTTGGGAAGATAAGCCTGGGCTTTCTCGGAGGCAGGATTCCATTGACAGATGCCCCTCGAGCTGCCGACCCACAGATTGCCCGACGGATCGCGGGCGATTGCCTGCGCGTACGCGAAGGGAATTCCATCCGACGGACCGTAGCAGCGTACCGCGC
>Ga0187887_10003018_pt1 | contig 13214 bp, 8 predicted proteins | sample June2016WEW_7_10_FD_132977 | JGI IMG/M metagenome (GOLD analysis project Ga0187887, IMG submission 132977) | Peatland microbial communities from SPRUCE experiment site at the Marcell Experimental Forest, Minnesota, USA - June2016WEW_7_10 | ecosystem: Environmental > Terrestrial > Soil > Wetlands...
GCGGCAACAGCGAAGGCGCTGTCGTGCCCGGAAGCGGCGCAATCCACCAGCCAGAAATATCCGCCCGCAACGAAAGAAATGAGAATGACACCTGCTAACCCAAGGGCCGAGAGACCGTCCGTTGCAAGAAATCCGGTATTGGCCTGGGTATTGTACCCTTGCTCCAAAAGCCCAACTTCATTCCCAATGTCCTGCTTGAAATTATAGTGGACAAGCTTATTCACACCCTTAAGGTGTGCCCAATACGTGAAGCCGTAGTTATAGGCGAAGTAGTCGAAGCCTGCCGTATTCTGGCCGGCCATGCCGATGGTCCGCATTTCATAAAGGCTGTTGATAGCAAAATTAAGCGGTGATAATGGATTGCGCACATATGCAGCCGTGGTGATAATAATAAGCGCCAGAAATGCCAGCATAGCCTTGGTCGCAGGCTGACGGAAGCGCTTGACCAGGAAATAGCTCCCGATTACCAGGAACGGCGCGAATACCATCGATTTGAATCCGCCATAGCCATAGAGGTACACCTCCATGAGAGACGCAATTACGACAAGCCAGTAACTCCTCCGGGCTATAGCATTCGCGATCAGAAAGGGGTTCATCGTCCACGCCAGGTTCATGTATGCATATGCATACAGATTATCCTGGTAAGCTAAACCCTGCGGCCGCACGACGTCGTACACAGCGAGAAAATTCACGATCTGCCAGCGCGGCCCCATCAGAGCAACAATTCCGTTGAAAATGAGATAAAGGGAGGCAAAGAGCGTCCAGCCAACATCCGCTCGCAAGCGAGGAACAGGCAGCACCTTGCGGGGCGCCTTGTTCATTGCAAGCAGGATCAGAATCGCGACAGCGAAGCTGCCTGCCAGCAGGATACAGTGCTGCAGCGGCATCTCCTGGCGAAACATTGGCACGAAGCACACCGGCATCAGCACAAGCGCGTACTGCATGAGAACGGCAAAGGAAGAGGGGCGAGCCAGTTCCGTGGGCACAACCAGTCCCGGGATGAGGAATATGACAAAGGCCGTAATCCAGGCAGACAGCGGCGTAGGCGTGTAATAGACGTTGAACCAGCTGAGGGCCACCACCTGGAATGTCATGTAGTTCCAGCAGAAGGCCGACGCGAAACCGAGCGATACCAGGAGAAAGACGGCCCGGCGGCTCAGGAAACGGAAGGGCGTCAGCGATCCGGCTCGGTGTGGATTCCATTCCATGGGCGCGTAAGGCCGGCTCATCTTTGTTCTCTTTCGCGGTTCATCGTTTTCATCATCGCGCCGCAGCCTCGGATTCCAGCGCCGCCTGCTGCCGATGCTCCAGTCGCAGCGGTTGGCGGTGAATGGCCCACCAGCTGATCCACAGATACCAGAGGTACGCCACACCCGACATCGCGCCTACAATCGCCAGAGCACCGATCCACCCCGGCCTGGCAATGTAGAGGGCTCCCATGGAGATCGCCAGGATGATGGTGCGGCCGATCTCCCGAATGATGTGCAGATCCTGCCGCTGCAGCACATCGAGCGCCGAACCGAAGACGGTTGAGACGAGATTGCCGAGAAGCGCCGGCATCAGCAGCTCGGCGCATACCCAGGCATTCGTCCACTGCTTACCGAAGACCCGTGGAATCAGGACGGGAGCCACGGCGCCGGCCACTAAACAGGCACCCACACCCAGCAGCGAGAGTTGCTTAAGGCGCTTCCAGAACAGGTGTTCCAACTCCCGGAGATTATCGGCAGCAGCGACCTGGGCCATTTCTCCCAGCACGACCTGGGCGATGTTGCGTGTGAGCAGCAACCCCGGCAGGAAGAACACGCTGTTCGCAAGGGTGACCCAACCGGCCAGCGTCGCACCGTAGAGACTAGTCAGCACCAGCAGAGGCGCGTTAAGGAAAAGTGACTCAAGCAGGACGGCAGGCAGTGACATGGCGGGAAAGCGCACAAACTTGCGCGCGCTGGCCTTGAGATCGCCAAATCGGACCCGCCGAAAATGCTCTTTGTCCAGCGTCCACGCCCGGCCGATCAGCGCCGTCGCACCGCCGCTCTGTCCTGCCACCTGCCCGGCAAGCAGCCCCAGAGGTCCGCGATGCAGGAATGGAGTTCCGAGCTGGATCACGACCGCCCAGATCGCTTGCTTCACTTTGGTCGCCGACAATGCCCGGAACTCCTGGAATCGCACCGCCCACATTGAGAAGGCGAGATAGATCGAGGTCGTCGCCATCCCAATGGGGACCCAGTAGAGGTAGGGCAGAATCAGACGAACATCGCTGCGGATGTGCAGCAGCAGAAGCCGCACGGCGAGGCCCTTCAGACCTGCCGCCAGCAACGCCGAGCCTAGAGCCAGCGTACAGGCCAGTACAGTGACGGATGCCGCTTCCCGGGAATCGCGAGAGGCTGCGACGGCCATCTCGTAGCGCAGCATGCAGCCCACGGACATAAAGCCAAGAATGGAAATATACACGCCCGCTATACCGAGGTCCCGGGGCGTATACAGCCGGGTCAGGATGGGCGCCGCAGCCAGCAGAATCAGCTGACCGGCCACCGAGCCGCCGGTGAGGAGGAAGAGATTATTGTAGAAGCGGCTGAGCTTGCCCAGTCGCCCCCTGGCTATGCCCAGCATCATGCTTTGGTGTGCTCCGCCGGGGTCCCTTCTTCGTAGTAGGCCTCATTAGAAGAATCAGACGGCCCGTAGTAGCCGTACTTGTAGCCGTAATAAGTGCCGGTGAGATCCAGGGCGTTCACGACCACGCCGACGACGCCCCGCGAAGACTTCAGAATGAGCTCGGAAGAGCGGCGAAGTGCATGCCGGTTGCTGAATCGGTGGCGGGCAACCGCGATCACGACGTCGGCGAACCGGCAGAGCAGGAGCGCATCGGTCACAATTAGTGCCGGCGGCGTGTCGAAGACGATGTGGTCGTATTCCCGCGACCACTCCTCAATGAGGTGTTCCATCTGCCGAGAGCTGAGCAAATCCGCGGGGCTGGGCGGACGGGCGCCGCGGCTCAGAAAATCAAGGTGCGGGGCATCCGGAACGCTTTGGACGGCCATACGCCAGTCCGAGACCCCGGCCAGACATTCAGAAAGCCCGACCCGAGCACCAAGCCCGAGTGCTTCATGCAGCTTGCCGCGGCGCATATCCGCGTCGACCAGGAGGATGCGCTGATCGCTGTGCGAGAGCACAGCTGCGCAGTTTGCGCTGATGGTGCTCTTGCCCTCGCCTGAAATCGATCCGGTAATGACGATGATGCGAGGCGGAGCTCCCGCTGCTCCAAGCAAAATCGCGGTCCGCAGCGAGCGAAAGGCTTCCGAGAATTGCGCCTGCGGTCGGCGCACTGACATCAGGGCCAGCGAGCCAGCGGATTCGGGCCCAGGCTCGCGCGTCCGCCCCCGCGAGCCCATGCTGGGAATGACGCCGAACAGCGGCAGGCGGGAAATCCACTCCACCTCTTCTGTGGTGGAAACGCGCTGATCGATACGATCGTAGAGGAAGACAAGCCCGATACCGATTACGACTCCGCAAAAGAGAGCGAACATCATGGCGAACGGAATTTCTGGCTCGACCGGCTTGATCGGTCGCACCGCCGCATCGATGATCTCGACGTTGGTCGAACGGAGGCTGGCAGCGATTCCGGCCTCCTGGAGCTTGCTGAGCAGGTCCTCGTACAGCGACCGCCCTGACTCCACGTCGTCTTTCAGGATGTTGTACTGGCTGAAGTTCTCGCTCAGCCGATAGGCTGTCTGCTTTTGCTCGTCCAGCGATCCTCGTAGAGAGTTCTCCTCATTCTGCGCAGCCGCGAACTCGTTCTTATATCGCTCTCGGATCTGGTCCACCGTGCGCTCGATCGATTTCTGCGTCTGCGCAAGCTGCGCCTTCAGCTCGACCACGCGCGGATAGGCAGAACCGTAAGTTGTCTGCGCCACCGCAAGCTGGTTCTGCAGACTCGCTCGTTCCTGCTGCAGTGCCGGCAGCGTCGGGTCAGTCGAAATAGACTGCACCAGCGCCGGATCCCCGGAGAGCGCGATTCGATACTTGGCTTCCCTCGTGATGCGTTCGGCCTCGGCTTCGGTGAGCTGTCGACTCAGTTCGTCGAGGCGCGTCATGACGAGGTTGTTATTTTCGTCTGTGCCGATAATGCCGTACTGCTTCTGGTAGGCAGCCAGGCGCTGCTGCTCCTGCTCGACCGTGCCTTTAAGATCGCCCAGCTGCCGCGAAAGCCAGGTGGAGGCCTGCTGCGTGGCCTCATAACGGGTCATGAAGCTGTGTTCCTGATAGACGCGGGAGAGATCGTTCACAATCGCAGCCGCCAGCACGGGATCCTGGTTCCGGAAGCGAATCTGGATTACCTGCGTTCGCGGCACCGACTGCACTGTCAAATCCCTGGCAAAGTTGTCCTGCACCCTGGCCTGCTTGATGTATTCGGGAACAGATTTGGGCTTGTTCAGAAACGGATTGAACTCGGGCTTTTGATCGAGGCGCAGATCGGAAATCACTATGCCGGCGAGCGTGCCGCTGCGGAGGACTCGGACCTGCGTCTCCAGCCGGCTACTCCAGTCTCCTCCCATCGAACCCAGGGCTCCCTCGGTTGCATCCTCGAGGTTCAGCGCGCCTGAGCCCTCGGGGTGTACAGCGATCTCGCCCTGCGCCTCATAGCGGCGCGTTTTCATCATGCAGTACACCGCACCGATCACCAGCGCCAGCAGCACGGAGGCAATCAGGATCATGCGCCTGCGGATGAAAATATTGATCAGCCACGCGATGTCGAGCTTCTCATCCTGCGGCCCGCCACCGCCCATGGGACGCTCCGCGGGGAGGGCCCGGTGCCGTAGCTCTGTCGTCACCAGTGATTTATCCGACTGCATCTAACTCCTTCCAATCCTGCTGCTCTAATGCCCGCGCGGCGAGGCTCACCACGGCAACCTTATAGCGACCGGGGCCGAGACGGCTGCCTCGAGACTGCGCTGCACCTCTTGGGCCTTGTGACAAATGAAAAGCTCGCGAGGGCAGATCGACGGCCCTCGCCCGCCCTCCATGAGAGTGTGTATGACCCAATAGACCAACTCTCGACTGACAACGCCGTCCGAGCTGATCTGTCATATTTTTCCTGAGAATGCCCACGAAACGATTTGGCGATTCGGTCCCTTCCGATACTGCTCAAAGCATCACGCAGCGCTGATCGGAATCCGAACCGCGGAGTCGGTTGGAAGCACTTCATGAACCCACCGCTGCTGGTTGAAGCGGAGCGATTCAGGACCGATCTCTTCTGAAAGGAACCGAACGTTGCTGTATCGTGGGTCCTTGTAATCAATAACCTGTCCACTTGCAATCGCATTGAGGACCTGCTGGATTCCCATGGAGAGGATCCATTCAGGACTGAATCCCAGAGACTTCTGTATCCGGCTGAAATCCACACGATAGTTTCGCCGATCCACATTCTCCTCAAAGAACTGCAATTCCGCTTTGGGAACTGCGGTCTTGATGAGACGTCCGAGTTCGCCCAGGGTGCAATTCTGATCATTCGAGCCGACGTTGAAGATCGTCTCCTGCAGTGCCTGAAGGGAGGCTCCGCAGGCCAGAAAGACTGCGAGGGCGGCGTCGTTCACATGCAGGAAAGGCCGCCACTGATCCCCGCCAAATACCGTAATCACGCCGTCGACAACGGCCTTCGCAGAAAGAAGATTCACTACCAGATCAAATCGGGTACGACCGGACAGTCCGTAGATCGTACCGAATCGCAGGATTACCGGGCAAAAGCTTTCACTTTTCATCCCGAGTAGCACATTTTCGCACGCGATTTTGCTTCGGGCGTAAAGGGAAACGGGGTTGAGAGCGGACCGTTCATCCAGACACAGATCGCTGGCCCCGTAGACGGAACAGGTACTGGCGAAGATGAACCGTTCGATCCCCTGTCCTTTGGTTACCTCCGCGATCATACGGGTGGCCAGCAGGTTTGTCTCGATCGTGAGTTCCTCATCGAGCGCACAGGCGGGGTCCCCAACAATCGCGCCAAGGTGAATGACCGTATTCACGGAGCGCATCGCGCGGACCACGATGTCGATTCGCCGGAAATCGGCCTTTACAATCTCCAGATTCGGATGCGATGTCCATGGCGCAATCGGTTCGCGCCCATAGAGAAACGCGTCGAGCAGGCGAACCTTGTACCCTGCCTTGAGGAGCTTCGGCACCAGTCCGGATCCAATGTAGCCAGCGCCCCCAATGAGCAAGACGGTGTCGTTGCCTTCGGGTTTGGCGAACGCAGTCGCAGAGGCGCTGTGACTCTCGAGAGCCATCACCCGTCGCCAGATGACTGCCCAGAGCCGAGCGCACACGAGTGCAACCGTCGAATAGCTGAAGGAGAAGAAAAGGGCTGGCCTGCCTACGCGAGCCACGAAGGGTAAGACGAATCCCGCAAATCCGAAGAAGATGTAGACGAGAATGGTCGTCTGCACCACAACCAGCGCCTTGTAGCGGCTCGCATACGCCCGTCCTTTGGTGTAGAAGCCCTCGACATAAAAAAGACCAATGCCAATGATGGAGAGAGCCCAGAAGCTATGAAAATAGGGCTCAAGAATCGTGTTCTCGGGGTATTCCGTCAGTCTGAAAAAAATGTGCCTCGACGCCAGGCCGCCCAATAACGCGGTATTCAGGATCACGAGATCTGCACAGATTCTCACAATCGTTTCGAACCGCAACGCTGATTTAGGCGCTTTCACTTCGCCTCCTGTACGATTGACGCGGCCGCCGCGACTGCCTGGATGTAATTGCGTGGTTTCCTCAGCATGTACTGCCATGCCACGGGTCGTTCATCCCGAACAAAGTACTGGGTTACCATCAGGACCGATTGCCCGCAAGACTCAAATCTGCATAGGCGCTAAGCATTTCCGACGGCGTTGCAATGTCGTCGAAGAAGACTCGGCGGAATGAATGATGGCTGAAAACCAAAAAGGCAAGCGCCAGCACCAGTGCTTTTGCGTTTGAGCATTGCACTTCGCCCCGGACGACCCATGGCTGCAGGTAATCCGCGACGACTTCGAGGAGTTCGCGGAGATGTTTTCTGAGGAGTTCATCCACATCTTCGCTAAGCTCGAGCGTGCTGAATTGCACCAGGCGCGCGAGATTCGGACTATATCCCAAAGTAGCCGCGATTAGTTCGAAAGTACGGCCCAGTGCGGCCCGCCCGTTACTGGCTTCCGCCACTCTCGCGAGCAAATCGCCGCGAAGCTTCACTTTCACCAGCTCCGACTCAAGCGCCGCGCAATAGAGATCGCGTTTTCGCCGAAAATAGCGGTAGATCGTGACTTCGTTAACGTCTGCCTGAGCAGCGATTTCCCGTGTGCTGGTACCGTTATACCCATAGCGCGCGAACAGTCCCGCCGCGGTGGCAAGAATCCGCTCCTGCGATGCTCTGGGATTAGCATGTTGGGTTTGTGTCATTTGGATTCCCCGCGCCGCGAGCCCTTACAAAGGCATGCATTCCATGGCCGCCGGAGCCCAGGCAAACAAGGCTCCGCCATCCTCGCCTGGATCGAGGGTTTTCCACAGTTAGGTTTTTGTTTAAGGAAGCACCCCGAAACTCAGCGATGCGGACAACTTCCCTTTTACGGTAAGCGCTGGACGACGTACATCGATGGCTTTCTGGGGTTGATGTGTCGGGGTCTGGACGCTTCGAAAGACCCCACTCAAGATAGCTGCAGTTTCGAATGCTGTCAAACAAAAAGCCGTTGCAGCCTCCCGGTGATCCTCAAATACCGCAATGATGGCCGCGCATATTGCCTTGCTGTACAGGACAACAGATGAATCAGGAGGCCGTGGGTAATACCTCAAGATCCTCAGCTGCCACTTCAACCGCCACGCTCCGCATGATCAGGTCCACCGTGAGCACCACCTTGCAGTCGTTGCCGGTGCGCAGCAATACTCCTTCCAGTCCCGACAGGATCCCCGACTTTATCCTGCTCCTCTGGCCGACAACGAGCAGCGGGTACGGCTCGACCTTGCAAGTTGAGAGCCCATTCCGGAGCGATTCCATCAGCTCATCTGGAAGCCGTGCCGGCTCCCTTCCAGCCCCGCTCACCAGGCCGATTACGCTCGGGACCTGAAGAACGTGAAGACGCTCGGCAGGGTCAATTTTTGCGAAGAGGTAGCACGGAAACAACGGGAGGTCCAGCATAACTCTTGAACCGTCCCTCCATCGCCGATTGACCCGATAAAGAGGCAAATAATGCTCGATACCGCGGATTTGCAGGAATCTCGCGACCTGTTTCTCGTGCCGGGCAACTGTGGAGACGGCGTACCATCCAGCATTCGGCCGGTCTCTATCGGCCGAGGCTGTGATTCTCAACCTCGACTTCTGAGGGATTGCAGTGTGTGCGGAGCCAGCTTGAAACAAGCGAATATCCTCGTGGTACGGATTCCCGGCATACGGTATTCCTGGACAGGATGAAGCCGCAGGCGCGCGCGAAGTATGCGCATTCTTGCACCAGGAGCACTGCTTGGGGCTTGAACGCGTTACTATATCAACCGCTTTTATCACTCGTCAATACTGCAACGCGCATCAACAATAGGGTTGTCATGTTCATATATCAATTTGATATTAAAAACGTTAACGCGAATCCAAATCGCCGCCCGCTGGGGTCAGTGCCCACGGCTGTGTCCGAATTCGCAACAGCTCAAATCTCTGAAAGTGATTGCATACATCCTCGCACACCTGTACGCGAAATCACCAGTTGGTCCAGCGATTCTGTGTCGGCACGGGACAAGCACGACTTCCACAGTGAGCGCGAGCGACGAAAACGCTGTTTCCTCTCAGGCATGGAAGGCGGGGCGGACCTGCGATGCATGGTGGGCCAGTATCCATTCTGCAAAAAGAGATTGCTTCTCTGGTTCGCCTGATCTTCTCTCACGATCATGCTTTTCTCTTGAGGGTTAAGCCGGGCTGGTGCCAGCAGCCCCCGCAGTGCTTACGGTGAACCGCCTGGAGGAGCCGACTGCAAGCAGGCTGGATGGCGCGGAACCTCCTCCGATGCCGATGTAGCCCTTATAATTCCCGCACAAGCCCGATAACCACCGACTATCTTCCTGCGCCAGAAACGAAGAACATGCGAAACAACGATTCGAGCTCATCGATCAAAAAGATCCTGCTGCTCGCGCTCGCGATAGTCCTGACCTCCGCCATCCTCCCGTCGGCCCTGGCCGCGCTATTGACCACGATCAACCTCCCACACACGATCTCTGGCGCCATTCGGTCACCGGCCGGCGATACCCAGGCGAAGAGTTGGATGGTCCTCGCCACGCCTCGCAACCAGAACGGTTCAGCAGGCAGCCCGAACAGCACAGTCGGCCCCGGCGGCTTCGTTAGCCTCCGCCTTGCTCCGCTTGCGCGAAGTATCCCCGCCAACACCTACCGCAGCGCAGTCGATGCTCTCCGCAAAAGCATTGTCCCAGGCTCCGCACTTCCTGCGATTGGCGCCTCCGACCAGCTCCCGACAAGCGAAGCCGCCGCCGCGAACTCGACGTCCCTGGATACCCTTTACAACCCGTGCCGCGGCTATGGACTCGCCTGCGACGGCGCCACGACTGATTCCCAAGCCTGGCAAAGCTTCATAAATACGATCTGCTCACTGGGGGGCAACGCATCCGTGATGCTCCCCAACAAACGAATTGCCCTCACCGCTCAGTCTGTCATCTTCAACGGCTGCGCCGGCAATCTCCATATCTATGGGACAGGCGACAATTCCGGCTTCCTCTTTACGTCTGAGGATTCAAATGGCTCCGGCCTTGTTATTGAGAACAATTCGGCTCACAAGGTGGAGTTGGACCACTTCCACATTGCCGGGCCAACATACCGCGCTCTGGCCATCTCTCAATCCTCAAACGTTTACATTCACGATCTGAGTATCCAGGAAGCATCTCAAGGGCTGGTCTCGGGCCTTGGCGGAGCCATTTGGATCCAGGGAGGCACTCACGTCCACATTGACCACAACGTCCTGACGAACAACGGACCAGCTATCACTGGCGCTGCCCGAAACTGCCGGGACAAGAACAATCAACCGACTGTGTGCCCTCAGGGCTATACTTTTGTTGCAAACCCCAATTACTTCGCGGGTCACCTCAGTCAGTCAACTACTACCGATCTGCAGGTTACGCGCAACACACTTACGGACAACAATACACAGATTGCGCTGGCCCTTTACAACGCGGAGTACTCAACGATTTCAGATAATTACGTTGACCAGAATAACGCATATAAGAATGACACGACCACGAGTGCTGAGACTGGACAAGGGTACGGAATCAATGTTTACGGAAACGCTCACGTTGGCAGATCATCAGGAAACTGGGTGTCAACCGTTCTTTCCGGGAACGCCGCAACCACGACCATGACCAACGGATCCGTGATTCCTTATGTAATCGGCCAATGGGTCTGCGCAAACTCCGCGCTGGGTGTTTCTCACAACACCGATTTTGGCGGTTGTTATCAAATCACTGCTCTTCATGGATCAGGAAGCGCCGCACCAACATTCACATGGACGAAGATCGGTTCCGACGACACGACCTCCGGTATCGACATCGTCGATGCCGTTGTCGGCACGACCCTTACTGGCAATCATGTTACGAACGCGGCTGGTGCTTGCATCTATACACAATCATTGATAGACGGCCACATCGATGAAAATGTAGTGTGGAATTGCGCGCAGATGCTGCCAACCACCTCCATCCCGATGGCTGGAATAACGGTGAGCGGGGCCACTCGCCTGACAGTCAACAATAACAGCGTTAACACCGTTGTGAATGTAAATATGAATAAGTCGAGGGATTGCGTTTACACCCCCGATGGTATTGCCGCCGTCCTCTCCTACGATTCAACCTACAATGGTAACACTATTACTAACTTTACAGGTGATGGCATTCTCTTCGAGCAGGGTCGTCTCAACACCATCTCGGGAAACACGATCGATGGGGCATCTGTGGGCTCGAGTGGTATTCATGCCGCAACAGGCGCGCCCTTGAATCTCCTCACAGTAAGTCACAATACCATCCACCGTGTAACGTACGCCGGAATTAACGCGGGGGGCAGGGCTCCCTCGGGCTACGGGACCGGGCTAATCGTGGGCGGTAACGACATCGGCGGTAATACGGCTTCCGCACAGGTGTCTTACTGTATCCAGCTTGCAGCCGGAATCCGGGCGGCTACCATCGACGGCAACTCGTGCGATGGTTACGGTGACACGTCTGTGTCATCGGGCCGAACCATGCACGAAGGGATCGACGATGGCGCTCTGTCCACCCACGTGACGAATAATACGGTCGCGAATGTGGCGGATTACGGCTTCCTTGAAAGTGGGACTGACGCGATCCTGACCGGGAACAGCGGTTACAACAATAACAACCCTTTTGCGGCCACAGGTTCCAGGCGCTCCCGCGTCTATGGAAACGTCTTTGGCGTGTATTCGTCGCTTTCGGGCGTCGGCGTCGTCTGGAACACCGACACGCTCCACTACGGCAATCAGTTCACCGACGGGATGTCATCCGGGACGTGCACGTTGTCCAGCGGGATGTGCACGGTAAGCACACACGAAATTCAGAGCTGGAGCATGGTGCGGTTCTCACCGCAAGCCGCAGGCGGAACACCTGGTACTGTGTCTCTGGGAGCCGTGACCCCGAATATATCCTTTGTGATCAAATCCAGCAGCGCTTCAGATACCAGTACGGTATTTTGGGAAATCGTCCACTAGCTTATCGCATCTCTTATCCGATCAATCACCTCGTCTGCAATGGCCAGACAAGCAGTCGCAGCGGGACTGGGAGCATTGAGTACATGCAGGGCCCGCTCCTGACGGACAATATAGAAATCCTGCAGAAGTTCACCGCTCGGCGAAAGAGCCTGCGCTCGCACACCAGCGCCGCCCTCAAAAAGGTCATCGACCTGTATCTCCGGCACCAGGCGCTGCAGCCTCCGGCAGAAGAATTCCTTGCTGACAGAACTCTTCAACTCCTGCCAGCACATTGCCGGATAGCGGACCAGAAATCGCCAGAAACCACGGTAGGTAAAAGTCTCGACCATGTCACGGACAGAATAATCCGTTCTCCCGTACGCCTCGCGCGCTAACGCCAGCACGGCATTCGGACCGGCTTCCACTCCGCCGCGAATCATCCTGGTGAAGTGGACCCCAAGAAACGGAAAGGCAGGATCAGGCACTGGATAGATGAGATTTCGGACCAGGTGCTGCCGATTCTCCTTCAATCGGTAATACTCACCCCGAAACGGGACGATCTTTACCCTATCGCGGTTCCCCGCCATGTGGCTGGCCCTGTCACTTTGCAATCCGGCACAGTTGATCAGGAAATCGGCATCAAAGTCGCCCCCCGACGTCTGAATGTGCCAGCCATTTCGGTCGCGTAGCTCGATCACCTCGGAGGAGAATTTGATGCCGCCTCCCAGACGCATGATCTCGCCGACCATAGTCTCAGTAACACCGGCGTAATCTACAATTCCCTCTTCAGGAACGTGCAATCCGGCCAATCCAGCAGCATGTGGTTCCAACTCCCGGATTTGTTCAGGACCGAGAAGGCGTAGTCCTGTCAGTCCGTTCGCCGTGCCACGTTCCAGCAGGGTACGGAGCCTGGGGATTTCGTGCTGCCCAGTGGCGACAACCACTTTTCCACAGAGTTCATAGCCGACACCGTGCTCAGCGCAAAATCTTGTCAGCCGGCGAATTCCCTGCACTGCAAGGCGCGCCTTGGATGAACCCGGCTTGTAGAAAAGCCCACAATGAAGCACGCCGCTGTTGTGTCCGGTTTGATGTCGGCCTGCACCGGCTTCCTTTTCAAGGACCGTGATTCTGGTAGCGGGGAAGCGATTAAGCAGCTGGTATGCCGTTGCCAATCCAACGATTCCGCCGCCTATTATCGCGATCTTCATCCTTGCGCTTTGCCTGAATCCAGCAACGTCCCATCCATTGGCGGAGAGGAGGGATTCGAGAATCGCTCTTTTCTCAACCGCTCTCGAATCATCAGAAAATCGCGTCTCAGCCGCTGCTGGTGCGGTGTTCGTGGCTATCGCCACATGCTGAATCGTACACCCTGGTGCGATCGCGCCGCAGGAGATAGTGACCTGCCCCCCTGGATCCGCACAGAACTGAGTATGATTTTCGGATTCAGGAGAGGACGATATGGGCAGGAGCAGGCATACGGAGGCGCAGATCATCGCTGCGCTGAAGCAGGTCGAAGCC
>Ga0187887_10003021_pt1 | contig 13202 bp, 10 predicted proteins | sample June2016WEW_7_10_FD_132977 | JGI IMG/M metagenome (GOLD analysis project Ga0187887, IMG submission 132977) | Peatland microbial communities from SPRUCE experiment site at the Marcell Experimental Forest, Minnesota, USA - June2016WEW_7_10 | ecosystem: Environmental > Terrestrial > Soil >...
CAACCAGGTGAAAGGTGGTCTTGCCCAGATCGATGCCGATGGATGCGATGTTCATGTGATGATCCTCCTGATGTAAACTGCCGAGCCAAATCCTACTCGGCGGCGGACCATCTCATTAACCCCCTCCCTTGGACTGGCCGGGGTCAAAGAGTGAAATCGCTGGTTGCAACAGCCAGCTTTGGAGGTTGCAACAGCCAGCCTTGGAGATCATCCTTTTCTGTTCTGATTCAAAAAAACCAATCTCTGCTTCGGGTTGTCGGCTGGACGAGCCCCGATTTGCCTTGCGCAAGACCATTTTTTGGCGGATAATCCCGCACGAAAAGGAGGTAACTCCGATGCGCAGAGTGCCATTGCTAATTGTCATTGCCCTGCTCGGCGTGTCCGCAGGCCACACTTCTTCGCCGACGGTAGACTGGGCGATCAACGCTACGGCCATTGAAGCTTGCAGCTGTCCACACTTCTGCATCTGCTATTTCAATGCGCACCCGGTCGCGCACACCGAGCACGGCAAGACTGAACACTACTGCAAGTTCAACAACGCCTACAAAGTCAACCAAGGCCACTACGGAGCGACTAGTCTTGCTGGAGCCAAGTTCTGGATCACCGGGGACCTGGGTGGCGATTTCTCCCAAGGCCAGATGGAACGGGCTTTGGTCACATTCGACAAAGCTACCACGCCAGAGCAACGCCAAGGTCTGGGTGAGATTCTGGGGCACGTGTTTCCGGTGAAGTGGAAATCGTTTCAGACCGCCGAGGGTGACATCGACACCTGGACTTTCGACAAGGATCAGGCCCATGCGACGCTTAATGGCGGCAAGACGGCAGAGGTCAAACTCAAGCGCTTTCAGGGCATGACCGACGAACCTGCCGTGCTCAAAAACGTCAAATACTGGGGAACGCCGCGCAATGACGGATTCGTGATGATGCCGAATGAGCTTGAAACCTATCGCGAGGGTCAGAACGCCTTCGAGTTCAAGGGTACGAACGGATTCCTGCTCACCTTCGACATGACATCGAAGGATATCCCAACCAACAAGCCGTCGATGAGCTACTGACCAACATCTTTTCTCGAAATTTAGGTCTTACGCCGGAACTCTTCCGGCGCTTTTGTGTTCGGGTCTTCATTGCCGGTCTCCTTTATCTCTTGCGCTCCAAGCGCGTCGATAACTTGGGAGCGTACAGCATCCCGTCGGGGACCGGCCTTCTCATCCCATCTGTTACCGCCACTTAGCTTCTTGAACCGAACCACCCTCGTGCGCTACTGTCTTGTTCGATGAAACCACGGGCGGCGTATGCACTCTTGCCTCTGTTGGGAGTTGCTTACGCGGTAACCATCATGCCGAAGGGATGAACATTTATGAAAAGCAGCAAGCTCGTGTACCTGCCGCTACTTTTTCTCATCGCAATACTCCCGGCTCCATTTACCGCTCAAACCACGTCGAATCCCGCGAATCTTCCCCAACGCGATGGTTCTCACGACTTTGACTTCCTAATCGGCAACTGGAAAGCTCACGTCCGCCGTCTGCCGGACCGCCTCAACAATTCCAACATCTGGATCGAGTACGATGGTATCTCGAACCACAAGAAACTCCTCGACAGCAATGCGAACTTCGAAGAGTTCCATGTCACCAGCACCGACAAGAAACTCCACATTAAGGCGCAGACGCTCCGCCTCTACAACCCAACATCGCATCAGTGGAATATCTATCTGGTTGACGTGGATAACGGGATTCTTAGCTTGCCTCCTGTGGTTGGCCAGTTTACCGACAATCGCGGGGAGTTTTTCGATCAAGAAGACTTCAAAGGCCGAGCCATTCTCGTGCGCTACGTCTGGCTCAACATCTCTCCCAACTCAGCGCGCATGGAGCAGTCGTTCTCGCCTGATGGTGGGAAGACCTGGGAAGTAAATTGGATTTGTGAGCTTTCGCGATAGCAAACGGTTTACGGAATGAGCCGAGTCTGCGAGGGGCTGTTTTCCACACCGAGCCAGATCCTAGAGGAACATCAATCTCGCAATCAAATATCCCGAAGCGCAGGCCGAAACTGACGTAAAAGCTTTCAGCCGGAATTCTCGTGAGCCGTTGCAGATCGGTGCCCCGTCTCGCGGGAAGCAAGCCCGGAGCACCGACCCGCGACAACTCATCGCTTGCGAACCATTCAGGTTGATCCCGAACCGCTATTTACCTGGCAGGTAACTCAAATCGGGACGAAACTGGATGGTCTCGCTCATCTCTTTTTCCACGGCATGGTCAATGCGATCGACAATGGAATCTGCCTCCGCCTGTCCAAAAGCTTCTTTGAGCATGTCGCGGAAGGGCTTCACGTCAGGTTTATCCTCGAAATCTGCCCAACTGTTGCGTGGCAGGGATAGCACATAGGTTCCTGTCTGTCCGCCGTTCACCAACGCGTACCATCCGAAATTGGGGGTCCACTTCGTCTTCTGTGACGCCTCGTAGATGCGGTCGATAGCCGACCGAAAATCCGATCCCTTCCCGTAGCGCACTTGGAAGATGACGATTTCCGAGAACTTGGGGGGCATCGTGGCACCGCTTGGAAGGTTACTAATCTTGGGCAAGAACTGATAGTAGCGAGCGGTCACGGAGTCCACGTAGGTGCCCACAACCTTCTGGAACTCCGCCAGATCGGCCTCGTCGGAAATGGGGGGCTTGTCGAGATCCGCCCAGTGTTGGCCGAAGCGGCCAACCAGATATGTTCCCGTATTGTCGCCGCTGAGTATCTCCCACACCAACAATGGTTGAGGGTCGTTCTGTTGCTTATGCCATGCCGCCTTCTGCTTCCGTCCGGCCTCGTACTGCGGCACCATTCCGTTCTTCGGTTTCTGAAACTCCACCGCGGCCAGCGTTCCGGGTTTTTCCTGGGCGGCCAGCGAACAGGCTACGAACAACATGACCCCAAAAGCTGACAGCAACTGATTACGTTTCATTGTCTCCTCTTTTCGTCGGCAGGTTGTTTGGTTTCCCACACTCCCAGTACAGCAGCAACGTCCACAGCCGTTGTCCGCAACGCCACGTTAGTTTCAATGCTGCCAGGGTGTAGATGAAAAGAACGGGAGCATCCTACACGATTTTGCCAGGCATAGCGAGCGGCGGATTGTTGGTGAAAAATCCTCTCCACTCAAAACCCCCGTCCCGAGGTCAGTGAGTGTTACCGGGATTTATCGCTAACCCACCTGACGCGTGACCTTTGACCCCTTCACCTTCGATCAGCCGCGGACGGCATACCGCAGAACGATCACGCCCTTATGGAAGCGTCGCTCTTCGACTAGCTCCAGATCGAGCCGCACACCATCCGGGAAGAACCGTTTTCCGCTGCCGGCGACCACTGGGCAGACAATCATTTGGAACTCGTCGACAAGACCCGCCCGTATCGCTTGCGCGGCGAGTTCAGGACCGTCAACCGTGATGTCGTGCTCAGCGTTGGCCTTGAGCCGCCGGACCGTGTCGGGATCGAATTGACGTTCGATCCTCGTCCGCGCGGTGCGCGGCTCGGTGAGCGTCCTGGAGTAGACGACCTTCTCCGCCGCCTGCCAATGTCTCGCAAAGTCGAGCACGAACCGTGGTTGATCGCGAACCGTATGCGCGGTCTCCCAGTACACCATTGTCTCGTACATCCTCCGTCCGTAGAGATAGGTGCCGAATGACGACGCAAGCTCGTTGATGTAGGAGTGCACCTCTGCGTCTTCCGGAGCGCCCCAGCCAAAGCGGCCGTGCTCGTCTTCTGTGTAACCGTCGAGTGACGTGAGCATTGAGTAGATCAACTTTGCCATGCATCTCACCTTCCATGCACATCAAGCACTTGTTCCGTGCTTTGGCCAGTCCAATCCATAGTTCGCGATCTAGTTCGTGATTGTCCGATACCTGCCAATTGTCGAGAACAGCGTTAGCACTCGTTGAGAATTGGCCGGTCCGGGTCAATGAACGCTATCGCGATTTTGCCACAACTATCCTCACCTCCCAGGGCTCTCCCACCCACGGGCGTACTCGCATGCCAGCCACCGGAGACGATTTATTCTGCTTTAGGTATTCGTTAGGAGTAGCCCAAGCCGACTGTCTACCCGATGGAATGCCAGCCCTGACCGGTGGTTATGTTCCAGTTTTTTCGCGATCCACGTGACCTGGGTCGGTTCCACTGGGGGCTTTGCTGTAGGACTCGACCTGCTTCGGCTTAGTAACATCAACCAACTCTTGTAGCCGTCTGGAAAGCTGCACTCCCTCTTCATCGCTCGGTGGCGGGGCGGGGCGAAGCCGCGCTCTTATTGACGCGAACAATTCTCGCAGGAGCATCGGGGGCGCACTCGTGGAGACCCACTCAATTCATGGGCACTCCCGGAATTTTAACCTTTCATGCGTCGTTTACAACTACCCCACATGGTTTAGCCAGGAACGACTAATGAAAGGGAGCTACTACCTATGGATAGTTACTAGTTACTAACCCAGCGTATAAGACTGCGAACCGCCCAGACCGGAGTCCAGTCTTCTCCGCTTGCCGTTGTCCTCTGGCTGATCCCGTAGCCAAGCGCCCGACCCACGGGTAAAATGTCTCCCCAGGCCAAAAGCAGCGCCCGGCAACGGGCCCAGAAGGAGAATGTATGAGCGTAGATTTCAACGCCATGATGCAAACCGCGACCACCCTGCTGACAACTGTCGGCTTGAAAGTTCTAGGTGCGATTGCCATCTGGATTGTCGGCCGCTGGCTGATCAGTCTAGCCCTTCGCCTGATCGGGAGCGCGCTGACCAAGCAGAAGGTTGATCCCACTCTCATCCGCTACATCCACTCGGCCGTGGCGGCGCTGCTGAATATCGTGCTGGTCGTCGCCATCCTGGGCTTCTTCGGAGTCGAGACCACCAGCTTCGCGGCCCTGTTGGCAGCCGCCGGCGTAGCTATCGGCATGGCGTGGTCGGGACTGTTATCGAACTTCGCCGGCGGCGCGTTTCTGGTGATCCTGCAGCCCTTCAAGGTGGGCGACTTCATCACTGCCGCCGGAATAACCGGCACGGTCGAGGCCATCGGCTTGTTTGCCACTACCCTCAATACCCCCGACAACGTAAAGACCATCGTCGGTAACGGCAAGATTTTCGGCGACACCATTCAGAACTTTTCCGCCAACCCCTACCGGCGTGTCGAACTGACGGCGCAATTGGCGCACGGTGTCGACCCGCAGGCCGCCATTGCGCTGCTGAAACCGGCGCTCGCCCAGGTGCCGAACGTGATCGCCGAGCCCGCACCCGATGTCGAGATCCTGACCTTCAACCTTTCGGGCCCCGTGCTCGCCGTTCGCCCGTACTGCAACAACCAGCACTACTGGCAAGTCTATTTCGACACGAACCGCCTGATCCGCGATACCTTCGCGCATGCCGGCTTCCCCGTTCCCGAGCAGCATTACGCCCTGCGCGGACCGGAAGATTTCAGGCTGGCAAAAACGGCGTAGGCGCTGCTTTCATAGTGGTGCCGTTTGAGTCGGTTTTGAAAGGGCACGGCTTCAGCCGTGCCGTAAGTGTCGTATTTTCATTGCGGCTTTAGCCGCTGCGGGACGGCAATTCTCAAACTGCACCACTACCGTGGCCTTTGACCATGCGCCCGGCCGATCCCCTACTCCGCCTGTTTCGTGATATTCAGAAGCACCCCAACGCACATCAGGGTCACAAACAGCGACGACCCGCCATAGGAGACAAACGGCAGCGGAATTCCCTTGGTCGGCATCATGCCCAGCACGACGCTGATGTTGATGAAGGCCTGCAGCACGATCATGCTGGTGATTCCCACAGCCAGGAAGCGGCCGAAGTTATCCTGCGTGCGCAGCGCCGCGCGCGTGCCGCGCCAGAGGAAGATCGCAAACAGGATGATGACGGTGAGCGCTCCCACCAGGCCCAACTCCTCGGCAGTCACCGCAAAAATAAAATCCGTGTGCGGTTCCGGGAGATAAAACAATTTTTGCTTCCCTTCCATCAGCCCCATTCCAGTCACGCCTCCGGTCGAGACCGCAATCAGCGACTGGATAATATGAAAGCCAAATCCCTTCGGATCGGCATAGGGATTCAGAAAGGCCAGGATGCGATCCCTCCGGTACGACACGTGAAAGATCAGCAAATAGAGCGGCAAGAGCGCGGCCGCGAAGGCGTATCCGAAGTAGCGCAGCCGCATGTCAGCGACGAACAGGACGCAAGCGGTAATGCCCGCGCAGGCGATGGCGGTGCCGAGGTCGGGCTGAAAAACAATCAGCCCAAGAAAAAACACGGTGGGCGCCACGGCCGGAATCAGCGTATTGCGCCAGTCGTCCATGGCCTTGGTTTTATTTTCCAGAAACCAGGCAAGAAACAGGATGAGCGCGGGCTTGGCTAGTTCCGAAGGCTGCAACGAAACCGGGCCCACGTGAAACCAGCGGTGTGTGCCGTGCGCCCGGTCAAGAAAAAAAACCGAGATGAGCAGCAGCGTGGTAAAGCCCAGAAACGAAAAAACCAGCGCCGGATGTTGCAGCCGTTTGTAATCCACCTTCATGGCCACGATCATCGCGGCAAGTCCCGCAACCGCCCATACCAGTTGCTTCACCAGGAATTCGTAAGCCGACCCAAACCGCTCCTTGGCCATCACCGCCGAGGCGCTGAAGATCATGACCAGCCCGATAAAAACCAGGATCGCAGTTACCGTGAACATCCAGCGATCAACGCTGACCCGCTTAGCCATAAGTAATCTATTTCACCACGGAGACAAGCAGACAAGGAGGAGTTTCAGCCCCCCAATCTAGGAAGGGTGATAACTGACTTGGTTCGCGTGGAGAGCCGGGCGTCCACGCCCGGCCAGAACGGACGAGACGCCCGTCCCTCCAAGGTGCTAAGTTGATCGAGCCATCGCCAGCGAATGCACCGTCTCTTTGAACACCCGACCCCGATGTTCGTAATTCTCGAACTGATCAAAGCTGGCGCAAGCCGGAGCAAGAACAATAACGTCGCCGGCCACCGCCGATTCGCTGGCGCGCCTCACCGCATTTTCCAGAGTCTCAGCATGTTCGATTTGGGCAGCACCCTGAATCTGCGATTCGATCTTGGCGGCAGCGGCCCCTATGGTGTAGACGCGCTTCACACGCAGTTGCAACAAATCAGCCAGCACGGAGTAGTCGCTGCCCTTATCCTTGCCCCCGAGAATCAGGTGCAGGTGCGGAGGAATGTCCGCCGGGAACGCTTCCAGTGCCTTGATGGTTGCGTCAACGTTCGTGGCCTTGGAGTCGTTGTAGTAATCCACGCCCGCGACCCGAGCCACAAATTCCAACCGGTGCTCGACGGCCTTGAAATTCCGCACAGCCTGCCGGATCTGTTCAGGCTGGCAGCCGACAAGCATGCCGATGGAAACTCCCGCAAGCACATTTTCCAGGTTGTGCGCGCCCTTCAGCGGTACGTCCGCCAGCGGCATGATCTCGCGTTCGCTATGCCCATCCCGGAAATAGATATGCGTGCCACGGACCAAGGCCCCCTTTTCAGTCTCCTTGCTTCGGCTGAACCAGAACAACTGCCCGCGAGTACGGTCCGCCAAGCCAGCGGTGGTGGGCTCATCGGCGTTGAGCACGGAGAAGTCATCCGCAAGTTGGTTCTCAAAAACACGCGCCTTGGCGCCGACGTAATTGACAAAAGTTTTGTGACGATCGAGATGGTCGGGCGTAATGTTCAGAATCACCGCGATCCGGGGACGAAATTCAACGATCGTTTCCAGCTGAAAACTGGATACTTCCAGCACCGTCCAGGTCGCCGGCCCAGCCTGGTCCACCAGGCTGATAGCCGGCGTGCCGATATTACCGCCAACCACTGTGGAGAACTTTCCGGCGGCAATAATTTCGCCGGCCAACGAAGTGGTCGTGGTCTTGCCGTTGGCTCCGGTAATGGCAACGATCGGACCAGCCATAAATCGCGCCGCCAGTTCGATTTCGCCAATAACCGGCTCTCCCAGGTTGCGCGCCTGTACCAGTTGCGGCGTATCGACCGGCACACCCGGGCTAAGGACGATCAAGTCTTGCCCACGAAAAGTGCGTTCGCCGTGGCCCCCGGTTTCGACCGTGATCCCATGCTCCAGCAGGAGCAGGATTTCCGCGCGCAACTCGGATTCAGGCTTGGAATCCGAAACCGTAACCCGGGCCCCGCGAGACTTCAGAAACAGCGCAGAGGCCACGCCAGATTTGCCAAGACCAACCACCAGCACGCGCTTGTTGTTGAGATCCATCGATTTATTTCACCAGATTCATTTCACCATGCAGGAAAGCTGAACTCCGCCTGTTCTATCGCAATTTCAGCGTGGTCAGCGCAAACAGCGCGAACACCAACGATGCGATCCAGAAGCGCACAATCACCTTAGACTCCGACCAGCCCAGCAGTTCGAAGTGATGGTGGATCGGCGCCATCTTGAAAATGCGTTTCTTGCGCAGCTTGTACGAACCAACCTGCAAGATCACCGAAAGCGCCTCGATGACGAAAATCCCTCCGATGAACGGCAGCAGCAGTTCCTGCTTGATCATAACGGCTATGGTGCCAATCGCGCCGCCCAGAGCCAGCGAGCCAACATCGCCCATGAACACTTCCGCCGGATGCGCGTTATACCAGAGGAATCCGATGGCGGAGCCGACCATGGCTCCACAAAAAATAGTGAGCTCGCCGATCTGCGGCATCTTCTGCAATTCGAGATAGGTGGCAAACGTGGCGTGGCCGCTGAGGTAGGTGAGAACCGCGAGCGCTCCGGCCGCGATCACCGTACATCCGATGGCGAGCCCGTCCAGGCCGTCGGTAAGATTCACCGCATTGCTCGACCCGACAATCACAATCACAACGAAGGCCACAAACGGCAGGAAGGCCAGCGGCCAGAGTTGGGAATGAGCCCATCGTTCGATCACTAGGTCCGGATGGAACTGCTTGAAGAACGGTACCACCAGCCGGGTGGAATACAATCCGCGGTGCTGCAAAGCGATCATTGCGACCGCAATCACCACACTGGCCGCGGCCTGAAAGCCCAGCTTGAGGCGTGCCGTAAGGCCGAGATTGCGGTGATGAACGACTTTCAGGTAGTCGTCGGCAAAACCAATCGCAGCAAAGGCCAGCGTGGCAAACACGGCGATCCACACGAACGGATTACTCAAATCCGCCCAGAGCAATGTAGGCACCAGGATGGCGATGGCGATCAGCAACCCGCCCATGGTCGGCGTACCCGCTTTTTTCTGATGAGCCTGCGGCCCCTCTTCGCGGATGTATTGCCCGATCTGGAAATCCTGCAACCGCCGAATCACCATGGGCCCAACGATCAGGCCGGTGAAAAGCGCGGTAAGACTGGCAAAGGCAGTCCGAAAAGTCAGGTAACGAAAAATGCGGAATGGCGGAAAATAATGATAGAGCTTCAGGTAGAGCAGCCAGTAGAGCAATCCGCCTCCAACACCAGCTGTCAGCCTGTCAGCTGTCAGCTCTTAGGATTAGTTATCAGAGCGGATTCACCATTGCCGTATCCCGCTCGTGTGGGGACGGGCGCCCTCGCCCGTCCAAGCCGAGCGCAGCTCGGCACCCTGCCTGTGACCACGGCAATTCTGCACTCGCTCTAGCTCGCGCCTAAGCCGTTGGGAAGAGCGTTGGGATTGCCGCTTTTCTGTCTCCACGTCTCCAGCGCCCTTTCCAGTTTCACGCCGCGCGACGCTTTCAGCAACACGACATCGCCTTCCCGAGTCTCGCGCGCCAGCCACTCGCCAGCCTCTTCCGGAGTCTCAACGAATTCCGTTTTCATACCCGCGTCGCAAGCCGCTTCCACCATCGCCTTTGCCAAGCCCCGCACGCCCAGCAGAAAGTCAAGTTTACTTCCCGCCATATAACGACCGCACTCACGATGCAGTTCCTCGCCGGTCGGCCCGAGTTCCAGCATTTCGCCGCCGACAACCATCCGCCGCCGGGCCGGCATCGCAGCCAGGGTATCCACCGCAGCCATAAGCGCCTTCGGACTTGAATTGTAGCAATCGTACAGCACGGTAATGTTACCCACTTGAACGACCTGTCCGCGCTTGTCCGCAGGCTGCAGGGACGGCAGAGCGCCGGCGATCTCGGATGGAGTAATGCCATGCTCCAGCGCAACCGCAGCCGCGGCCAGCACGTTGTACACATTGTGCTTGCCAACCAGCGGACTCTGCACCAGTTGGCGCATCTCGCGGCTGACCAAATCGAAACGCGTGCCTTCGGCTCCAAGCACCTCGATGTTTTCCGCCCGCACGTCCGCAGGAACAATCGGCTTCAATCCAAACAGCACGACCTTGCCCTTCAAGTCCCGGCCGAACTGGCACACATATTCATCGTCGGCATTCAGCACCGCCATGCCGCCATGGGGGAGAGCCTCGATCAGTTCATATTTAGCCCGAGCGATTCCGGCAATGGAGTCGAAACTCTCCAGGTGCACGGGCGCAACATTGGTGACCACGGCCTGGTTCGGCAGGGCGATGCGAGCCAAAGCAGATATTTCGCCGGGATGGGACATTCCCATCTCGACCACGGCAATGTCGTATTCCGGTTCAAGCGTCAGCAGCCCAAGCGGCAGACCAAAATGATTGTTGAAATTTCCCTTCGTCCGATGCACGCGGTACTTGATCGCAAGCAAATGGGCCATCGTTTCTTTGGTAGTGGTCTTACCCATCGAGCCGGTAACGCCGATGGCCGTCTTGCCCCAGATTTTTCGCACCGCCGTCGCCAAAGTCTGGAGCGCAACCAGAGTGTCGTCGACCGCAAGCAGGCCGGCGGAGCCGGAAAGATTGGAATAGCGCGCCAACTGATCCTTCCGAACCACCGCGGCAATCGCGCCCCGGCTCAGTGCCTGCTCAACAAAATCGTGCCCGTCAAGCCGTTCGCCTTTGACCGCAAAAAAAAGTTCGCCGGCCTGCACCGTGCGCGAATCGATGGAATATCCCTGCGCCGTAGCGCCGTCGTATTGGCCGCTCGCAGACAGGAATTCGCCGATGCGCGAGAGAAGAAGTTTCATGCCGTCTTCCCCGCGCTCCCCGTTTTCGCGGCGCTCTCGCAGTCGTAGCCTAGGGCCGTCAGGTTTTCGCGCGCAACGTCCACATCGTCGAACGGAATCGTTCCCTCCCGTGTGATCTGCACTTTTTCGTGCCCCTTGCCCGCAAGCAGCACGATGTCGCCGGGCGCTGCCTGCCGGAAAGCAAGAGCGATGGCCTTGCGCCGATCCGGCTCCATGGAATATTTTGCGCCCGACTTCTGCAATCCGACCAGCGCATCGTTGATGATGGCCAGTGGATCTTCAGACCGCGGGTTGTCGGAAGTGAGCACGACAAAGCCGCTGCCCTTGCCTGCCGCCTCGCCCATCAAAGGACGCTTGGCGCGATCGCGATCTCCGCCGCAGCCAAAAAGTGTAATGACCTTGCCTTTGAGGCCGGCGCGAGCGACAAAATCGCGAGCCAGCGCCGTAAGGTTGCGGAGCGCGTCATCGGTGTGCGCATAATCCACGACCACCGTGAAGGGCTGGCCGCAATCCACGCGTTCGAAGCGCCCGGGAACGCTGCTAAGGTCGAAGACTCCCTTGGCGATCGCCTCGGTAGAACAATCGCGCGCAAACCCGGCAGCAGAAGCTGCAAGCACGTTATAAACATTCACATTGCCGATCAGCCGAGACCAAATGGCGATCTTCCCCGAGGGCGTCACCATCTGAAACCGCGTTCCTCGCGGCGTGATTTCGACGGACTCGGCACGAAAATCGCAGTCGCCGCCGCTGGATGTCAGGCCGTAGGAGAGCACCCGCGCGCTCTTCTTCTTGCAAAACTTCCAAAGCTGCCGGCCGTATTCATCGTCAATATTAAGAACGGCGGCGCGCGGAGGGTCGGTCCCGCAGCCTTCGAAAAGCACTTGTTTGGCGAGGAAGTAATTTTCCATCGTGCCGTGGTAATCGAGATGATCGCGAGTGAGATTCGTGAATACGGCCACATCAAAAGGAATTCCGAAAACGCGCTGTTGCTCCAGCGCGTGCGATGACACTTCCATCACCGCCTCGGTAACTCCCAGACCCAAACCCTCCGACAAAAGCCGGTTCAACTCCAGCGCCTCCGGCGTGGTGTGCGGCGCCGGAAGAATCTTCCCCGCAACGTGATACTCGATGGTCCCGATCAGAGCGGTCTTCCGCCCCGCCGCGTGCAATATGGCTTCGATCAGAAAGGCGGTCGTGCTTTTTCCGTTCGTGCCGGTAATTCCAGTATTAGCAATTCGCTCGGCAGGACGTTTGTAGAAATTCGCGCTCAGGCGGGCAAGCGCACGCCGCCCATGCACGACCTGCGCCCAGCCCACCGAGGGGCGCGGCGCTTCGGCCGCGGAATCGGTAACAATAGCAACCGCTCCGGCAGCAATGGCCTGATCGATGAACCGATTGCCGTCGCTGGTCTCACCCTTAATAGCGACAAAAACAGTTCCCGGCCGCACCCGTCGCGAATCGTATTCCACCCCGGCAACGCCCGGGTTTTCGCTCTGCGAGAGAACCTCGGCGCCCTGCAGGAGCTGTTGGAATGTCATTGGAGTGATTATAAATAGCCTCTGTATCGCCTCCCATCAGGTTGTCATCCTGAGAGGAGCGGGCCGCTGCGCCACGCGCAGCAGCCGCGGAGTCGAAGGATCCCTCTATCTGCCAAAACGCACCGTAACCCGCGATCCCGCCGCCACGTGCGCCCCAGGCGAGGGCGATTGCTCGCGTGCAACTCCGCTACCGATGGCCTGCAGGTCGAGCCCCGCATCCTGCGCCGCCTCAATCGCAATACGCAGGTTCTTCCCGATGAAGGATGGAACCGCGATCCCTCCCTCTTCCACGTCGAGCACCACCGTTCCACTGGTCGGCGATTTCTGCGCGGCTGAATTCTCGGATTGCGCGCCACCCGGCGAACTAGCGGCCGCTGTCGTCAAGCCGCTCAGCGCCTGATGATCCGCATCTCTCCTGGTCATCGCGGCGGGAACCACCTGAGCTCCAATCGCGCCGGGCTTGACCGTGGTTGGCATAACGGCCGTCTCATTGGCCTCGGCCATATCCAGGCTGGCCCCAAGGTGATCGGGAGAGCTTTCTTCCAGACTAGCGTCAGGAACATCGCGACGAGCCAGCAAAACCTGGCGGCTGGGCGGAAGCTGAACGTCATGCGGCACGTGCAGATACTCCAGCACCTGCTGCGTGATCCGCTGAAAGACCGG
>Ga0187887_10003026_pt1 | contig 13197 bp, 13 predicted proteins | sample June2016WEW_7_10_FD_132977 | JGI IMG/M metagenome (GOLD analysis project Ga0187887, IMG submission 132977) | Peatland microbial communities from SPRUCE experiment site at the Marcell Experimental Forest, Minnesota, USA - June2016WEW_7_10 | ecosystem: Environmental > Terrestrial > Soil >...
CCCTCTCCCGCCCAATCCCCGCAAACCGCGGCTACTTCCGCGCCAAGCAAGCCCACCGACTATCAGCTCGAGATGCACGTCAAGATCCCCATGCGCGACGGCATCCACCTGAACGCCACCTTGTATAAGCCTCTCCCCTCGCCCGGTCCCCTGCCGGTCATCTTCATGCTCTCCCCCTATCCCGCCGCAACCTCTCATCCCAGCGGCTCCTACTTCGCCCGGCGCGGCTACATCTACGCCTACGTCGACACGCGCGGCCGTGGCGACTCCGAAGGCGTCTTCCATCCCATCATGAGCGACGCTCAAGACGGCTACGACACCGTCGAGTGGTTCGCCAAACAGCCTTGGTCCAACGGCAAGGTAGCCATGTTTGGAGGCTCCTACGCCGGCGGCGATCAATGGCAGACAGCCTCCCAGCATCCCCCTCACCTCGTCACCATCGTCCCTGTAGCCAGCGTCCGCCCCACCGCCGACGTTCCCTACCAAGCCAACATCATGTCGTCCTACATGCTCCAGTGGCTCACCTACACCAACGGCCACACCCTCAACGAATCCGTCTTCACCGACGAAACTCTCTGGTCCAACGCCGCCAAACGCCTCTATCTCGCCAAGGCCCCCTTCAACCAGTTTGACCGCTATGCCGGCACCACCGACACCGACTTTCAGCTCTGGCTTCAGCATCCCGAGATCGACAGCTTCTGGAAAAATCTCGCCCTCAGCCCCGCCCAGGTCGCCGGCATCCACCTTCCCATCCTCGTCCTCACCGGCGCAATCGACGGCGACCAGCCCGGTACCCTCTCCTACTACGCCGACCACATCACCACCACCGACAAGCCCACCCTCGACAACTACTACCTCGTCATCGGCCCCTGGGACCACCCCGGAACGCGCGAGCCCAAGGCCACCATCGGCGACGAGCACTTCGGTCCCGCCTCCCTCCTCGACGTCCTCCGCCTCCACCGCGAGTGGTACGACTTCACCATGAAGTCCGGCCCCAAACCCGCCTTCCTCCAGAACCATCTCGCCTACTACGTCAGCGGCCCCCACGCTGAGTGCTGGAAGTACGCCGACTCCCTCGCCACCGTCAGCAACCAGTCCGAGACCCTCTACCTCGACGCCACCGGCGGCGCCGCCAGCATCTACCACTCCGGCGCCCTCACCACCACCCAGACCAACGCCCCCGGCGTAACCTTTGTCTCCGATCCCAACGACCTGAGCGCCGCCGACGACCCCGTCGAACCCGCCGACTCCGACACCCCCGATACCAGCTCCACTCAACCCGGCGCAGACCTCCACGGCAACGGCCTCATCTTCCACACCGCACCCTTCGCCGAACCCACCGAGATCGCCGGCTACACCAACCTCAGTCTCTGGCTCTCCATCGATGCGCCCGACACCGACCTCGACTCCTACCTCTTCCTCATCACCGCCGACGGCAAAGCCCATTTCCTCAACGAATTCGTCATGCGCGCCCGCTACCGGAACAGCCTCGAGCACGCCGAACCTATCCCCGCCAACCAACCCCAGCTATACCCCTTCAAGTCCTCGTTCTGGTTCGCCAACCGCGCCCCCAAAGGCTCCCAACTCCGCCTCATCGTCAACGCACTCAATAGCCCCTACCAGGAGAAAAACTACAACTCCATCAAACCCGTCGCCGAGCAATCCGGCGCCGACGCGCGCATCGCCCACATCACCCTCCTCCAAACCAAAGACCACCCCAGCACCCTCACCCTTCCCCTCGGCAACCTCTCCGCCCCCTGCAAAGCCTCCGCCGACTGGTAGCCCTGCACCCCCCGCCCTCGAACGCCCAGGGAACCAACTCCGGCGGACTAGCGTTCCACTCCCATGCGCTTTCTCGACATCATCACGATCCTCTCCATCGGCCTCATGATCGGCGTCGAGCTCGCCGTCTCCGCCTTCATCCACCCCACCCTGCGCAAGCTGGACGACGAGCCCCAGGCCAAAACCCTTAGCCTCTTCGCCGCGCTGCTCGGTTCCGTGATGCCCTTCTGGTACGCCCTCGCCCTCTTGCTGCTCATCGCAGAAGCCGTCCTCCGCCGCAACACACCCGCGCTCACACCCCTCACGATCGCCGCGAGCCTCTGGGCCTTCATCATCGCCTTCACCATCGCCGTGCTCGTCCCCATCAACAACCGCATCGCCAAGCTTCAACCCACCTCCCTCCCCGCCGACTGGCAACAGGCCCACCGCCGATGGGACAACCTCCACCGTCTGCGCGTAGCCTTGCTCCTCGTCGCATTCGTTCTAGCGCTCAACGCCATCCTCGCCGCCTCCGCCGCTTAGCCCAGCCTCAACCCCTGTGGCGAAACGTGGCCAACTTCGCGCCCTTTGCGTCAAAGCCTTTGCCGTTGTTTCTGCCCTTCAACCAGCAGCCACCACCCTCCGGCCAGCCGGCCGCAGCGCCCACGATCCATACAAAATCAAAGTAATCACCAGCGGCGCCGCCACATGCCACCAAGCCCCACCCGCAGCCGCATTCACCACCGCCGCTCCCGTCAGATCGAAAAATATCCCCGCATACGCCCACTCCTTCAGCAGCGCAAACCCCGGCACCACCAGCGCAATCGACCCCAGCACCTTCCAAACCCCAAGCAGCACCACAACGCTCACCGGGATACCCAGCTGCCTCATCCCCTCCACCGCCGCCGGCGCGCGCATGAGATAAAAGATGCCGCCCGGCAGCATAAAGAAAACGATCAGCACGGTGCAAACCCAATACCCAATCACTTTTCCCTTCATACGCCCTCCTTCGAAATCTCCCCCACCACGCGCTCCAACTGCCCGATGAACTTCCGCCAGCCATACATCGCACCCTTGTAGTTCGCCTCCTGCTCCTCACGGAAGCCCGTCTGCTCCATCCGCAGCAACGTCCCGCCCGCCGTCGGCGTCAGCGTCCACGCCACCGCGTTCTGCATCCCCATCGTGCCCCAGCTGTAGGAAAGCCGCTCATACGGCTCCGCCACCAACACCTCGCAATCGATCACGCCATTCCACCCCGGCACCGCCTGCGACCTCAGCTGAAACCGCCGCCCAACCTCCAGCTGAAAGTCATTCTCCATCAGCCACTGCCCAATCAGATTGCTCTCCGTCAGCGCCCGCCAAACCTTCTCCGGCGGATGCGCAAACTCCTTTTCAACCACCACAGACCGCGTCCCCGAACCTGCATCCGTCACAACTTCGCTCTTAATTTCGCTCCCTGGTTGACTCATGGCTCCATCCTCTCCAAAACATCTTCCAACTTGCTGAACTTGTCCCGCCAGAACACTCCATAAAACGCCATCCAGTCCACCAGCGGCGCCAGCGACTTCGGCTGCGCGCTATAGTGCATCTCCCGCCCATCCCGCCGTTGATTCACCAGCCGCGCCCGCTTCAACACCGTCAAATGTTTCGACACCGCCGGCTGCGACACCCCCGCCCGCGCCGTCAGCGCATGCACCGTAAGCTCTCCATCCCGCGTCAACCGCTCAAACAGCGCCCGCCGCGTAGGATCCGCCAAAGCCCGAAACACCGAATTCGCCGCCGCAGCCGTCATGCACATAACCATAACCAAACGGTTATGAATTGTCAAACCAAAAATCCGCCGACTGCAAACTCGCTAAACTATCCCAATGAGCACAGCCCCCACCATCGCCCTCCTCTTCCCCGGCCAGGGTTCCCAATCCGTAGGCATGGGTCGCGCCTTCTACGACGCCAACCCCGAAGCCCGCGCCGTCTTCCAGGAGGCCGACGACGCCCTCAACTTCGCCCTATCCGACATCATCTTCAACGGCCCCGAAGACACCCTCAAGCTCACCGAGAACACCCAGCCCGCCATCCTCACCGTCTCCATCGCCGCCCTCCGCGTCCTCCAGCCCGAGCTCGACGCGCGCAACCTCTCCGTCTCCTACGCCGCCGGCCACTCCCTCGGCGAGTACTCCGCCCACGTCGCCGCCCAAACCTTCTCCTTCGCCGACGCCGTCCGCACCGTCCGCGCCCGCGGCCAGTTCATGCAAGCGGCCGTCCCCTCTGGACAAGGCGCCATGGCCGCCATCCTCGGCCTCAATCTCCCCGACATCGAAGCCGCCTGCGCCGCCGTCACCGCCGAGCGCTCCCCCGAAGTCGTCGCCACGGCCAACCTCAACTCCCCCGACCAGACCGTCATCTCCGGCTCCGCTGCCGCCGTCCAGCGCGTAGCCGAGCTCTGCAAAGAGCTAGGCGCCAAGCGCGCCGTCATGCTCCCCGTCAGCGGCCCCTTCCACAGCCCGCTCATGATGCCCGCCCAACACCAGCTCGAGCACCAACTCCAGTCCGTCACCTTCCAGCCCGCCCGCTTCCCCGTAGCCTGCAACGTCGACGCCCAGTTCCACCTCCAACCCGACGACCTCCGCGACGCCCTCATCCGCCAGGTCACCGGCGCCGTCCGCTGGTTCGACTGCATCAACCAACTCCAGCTCGCGAACGTAACCCACTACATCGAAGTAGGCCCCGGCAAAGTCCTAACCGGACTAAACCGCCAAATCGACCGCACCCTAACCACCACCAACATAGAAGACCCCGCCTCCCTACAAAAAACCCTCGCCACCCTCACAACCTCCGAATAACGCAGAGTACGAAATCCCAACATCCTGCAGCACTCACCGGACGCCCTGGTATCCTGGGCGTCCACCATGCCTGCGTTTTATCGTGCGTCTATCGCTGAGTTTCTGCACGTGTCTGAAAGCGAGCTCACCGGCCGCCTAACCACGGAGTACGCACGCAGCGGCTTTCAATCGCAGCGCACCTCCCAGACCATCGCCTGGATCGCCGACATCGTTCGTCTCCACTCCATCCTGGCCGACGTCATCAATAAAAATCCCGCCGCCGCAGACTGGAGCATCCTTCTCGAATTCCCAATCCCTCGCAAAGAAAAGCGCATCGACGTCGTCCTTCTTGCCGCAGACGTGATCGTGATCCTCGAGCTCAAATCCAGCGCGCAAGGCATCGAAAGCATCCGCCAGGTCGAGGAGTACGCGCTTCTACTGCATTACTTCCATGAACCGTCCGATCACCGCAAGATCCTCCCTCTTGTCGTCGCACCCTCCACCCGTCACTCCCGCGAACGACTACAGCAGTTCCTTCCCATCCTCGAAGCTCCCGCGTACTGGATCTCTCCCGTCGATCAGGTGAGTTGGACCAACCTCGCAGGCACACTCCTCTCCATCGACACCAACCCGAACGCACCGTCCATCAATCTTCTCGCATGGGACGATGGAGAATACCGCCCCGTCCCCACCATCATCGAAGCCGCACTCTCTCTACAATCCGGCCTGGCGGTTCGGGAGATCGCCCACTCCCGCGCAGCGCGCCATGATGTCGATCGCCTCACCGACTTTGTCACCGAAGTCATCGAGACCTCGCGACGAACCAGCTCCTTCGCCATCTGTTTCGTAACGGGAGTGCCAGGCTCAGGCAAAACGCTCGTCGGTCTCAATCTAGCCTTCGGCACCAAGCCCGGCCAGGAGCCGATTCACTTCATGTCCGGCACCGGACCTCTCGTCAAGGTCCTGCAAGCAGTGTTGTCAAAGCATCATCAGGAATCCGCCAAAGTCAAAGCCGAAGAGGCCCGCCGCTACGCAAAAACCCTCATCGAGAACGTCCACGTCTTTGCCCGCTATTACACCGACGACAATCCCGATCGCCCACCCTCCAACCACGTCATCATCTTCGACGAAGCCCAACGCGCATGGGATCGCGCCCAGAACCTCAGCAAGTTCAAGCGCCCCTACTCCGAGCCCGAGATGCTGCTCAAGATCATGGAGCGCCATCAAGACTGGGCAGTCGTCATCGCCCTCGTCGGCGGCGGCCAGGAGATCAACAGCGGCGAAGCCGGCATCGAAGAGTGGGGTCGCGCCCTCTCCGCTGCCGCAAAGTCGTGGACCATCTATGCCTCCCCGGAAGCCCTCGAAGGCGGCTCGTCGGTAGCCGGCTCACGACTGCAAACGAATTCCTAAGTGCGTTCACTCACCGCCCACTCCGAAGCGCAGCTCCACCTCGACGTCTCCGTCCGCAATCTCAAAGCCGACCAATTCGCCGCCTGGGTCAATGACGTCGTCAACGGCGATGCGCCCTCCGCCGCAGCCCGCAAGGCGCAGGAATCCTTCCCCATCCTCCTCACCCGATCGCTCGTCGACCTCCGCGAACTCCTCAAGCAAAACACTCTCGGCCAAAGCCGTTGCGGCCTTGTCGCATCCTCCGGCGCAGCGCGCCTCCGCGCCGAAGGCCTCGAGCCGGACTCCACCTTCCACGGCGAATATCCCTGGGATCACTGGTATCTCGCCGAGCGCTCCGACGTCCGCTCAAGCTATCAGCTCGAAGTCTTCGCCACCGAGTTTGAAATTCAGGGCTTGGAGTTGGACTGGATCGGCCTCTGCTGGGGCGGCGATTTCATCTGGGACGCGGCCCAATCTCAATGGCTCATCCGCACCTTGCGTCACGGCAAAACCAGCAAGTGGTCTGCGATGAAGAGTGAGCGCCGTCAGCTTTACCGACGAAACGCCTACCGCGTCCTTCTCACCCGCGCGCGCCAAGGCGTAGTCATCTACATCCCGACCGGCGACCCCACCGACCCCACCCGTTCCCCCGCCGAGTTCGACGCAACCGCAAATTTTCTCCTCAGCTGCGGAGCCCGCCTCGTCACAGAACCGAAGACAACCTTCGCAACCCAACCCGACCAGCCCGCCGCCACCTCGCTCTTCACCTGAAACAGCCACGACCAACCGCCGAGCCTAACGATCCTCGCCCGAGGCTTCGCCGACAAACGATTCCCCGTTCTTCCCACCACCACCCTCAACCGCGCGCAGCCGCTCCTCCAACCCCCGCACCACCTCTTCCAGCGCCGCCACCCGCCCCGCCAAAGAATCGGGTGCCCCATAGCCTGCCCTGAGCGTGTCGAAGGGTCTCGCTTCTGAGACGCGGGTCTCCGCGCCGCCACCCATCGCGCCCGCATCCACCGCCCCACAAAGCAAATGAACCCACCGAGCCTCGCGGCTACCAGCCTGCCGCGCCATCAACTGCGTCAGCGGCTCGTCCCGCCCCGCCAATCTCTCCAGCACGCTCAGCACCGCCGCATTGTCATCGAACGCATACATCCGCTCCGTCCGCGCCCGCAACTCCGCCGACGTCTGCGCCCCGCGCAGCAGCAGCAGACACATCACCGCCACCTCATCGCGCCGCAGGTTCAGAACATCCCTCACCCGATGCTCAAACTTCGTAGCCCGCGACTCCGCAATCGTCCGCACCAACCCCATCTGATCGAGCTCAAACAGCGCGGTCCGCACATCGGCCTCGCTCAACTCCATCACCGGCTCGCGGCTGCTCTTCTGATTACAAGCGTTGACCGCGGCATTCAAACTCAGCGGGTAATATTCCGGCGTGTTGATCTCTTTCTCAATCAACGCCCCCAGCACCCGCGCCTCAATCCCATTCAACTCAACCATCCTTCAATCCTACCGAACCCTCAACCCCACCTACCTCAACCGCGCAAGCATTCGATCGCGACAGAAACCGCACCCCCGTCCCCGCCTCCAGCGAAAAACTGTCGATATCTCCGGGAATGACGTCCAGCACCAACTGCGTCCTCGTCAGATATTCAGCCTGCGCGTGGCCCACATAGAACGGCGTCTCCTCGACCACACCCAGCAGCACATCCCGCGACCCCACGCGAAATTCTCCCAGCCGAAAGCAAAGCGGCACACTCCCATCGCAGCATCCGCCCGACTGGTGAAACATCAACGGCCCATACTGTTCCGTCAGCTCATGAATCAGCTTGACGGCCGCCGGAGTTGCAACAACTTGTTCGGCCAAGGTCGGCCTCCTTTGCGTACGGTGCGCTTCCGTCGCGACGCCTATCCTGTGCCGGGCCGCCGGACTTCACCGCTACCTCACGCAAATGAGTGTGCGCCTTTCAGCACGCGATAGCCAACGCCGCAGGACCGGATTAGCAGCGGGCTTCCGTGCGCGATAGCCAGCGCCGTAGAACCGGATTAGCAGCGGGCTTTAGCCCGCTGAATCAGCCTTTCCGCAAAATGGGCTTTAGCCCCGGGCATTTCTTCGGGTGCCGGGTACCCCCTTCATGACGCCCCTATCGTCATGAGGGTACCGCCACCAACGCCAAAGGACACCCACCGCAGCTAAAATGAAAGCTGCGTGCCCCACTCCAACCAACCCGCCGCCTCAACCTTCTCCGAGCCCTTCGACGTATCGAGCTTTTCAGAGAGATTCGACGTTCTCATCGTCGGCGCCGGCCACGCCGGCTGCGAAGCCGCCGCGGCCGCCGCCCGCATGGGCCTCCGCACCGCCCTCTTCACCCTCAACTTAGACCTCATCGCCCAGATGTCCTGCAACCCCGCGATCGGCGGCGTAGCCAAAGGCCATCTAGTCCGCGAAGTCGACGCCCTCGGCGGCATCATGGGCGAAGTAGCCGACGCCTGCGGCATCCAGTTCCGTCTCCTCAACACCTCCCGCGGCCCCGCCGTCTGGAGCCCCCGCGCCCAATGCGACAAGGCCCTCTACCGCGTCCGCATGCGCGAAAAGTTGGAATCCATCCCCAACCTCTTCATCAAGCAAGCCGAAGTCATCGACCTCGTCATCCAGCAAGTTAGCGAGTCACCGAGTCAGCAAGTCAGCGAAAGCAGTTTCACCGCTAACTCGCTAACCGCTTCACCAGCTGACTCGCCAACTCGCTCTACCATCACCGGCGTCCTCCTCCGCGACGGAAGAAAGATCGCCGCGCACGCCGTCATCGTCACCACCGGCACCTTCCTCAACGGCCTCATCCACTGCGGCGAGCAGCAATACACCGCCGGCCGCTCCGGCGAACCCGCCTCCGTCCTCCTCGGCGAATCCCTAAAAAAATTAGGCCTCCGCGAAACGCGCCTAAAGACCGGCACGCCCCCACGCCTCGACGGCCGCACCATCGACTGGTCAAAATTCGAAGAGCAACCCGGCGACGCCGACCCAACCCCCTTCAGCTTCCGCTCCCTCCAAACCCTCTCAGAAACTTGTCATCCTGAGCAGAGCGAAGGACCTGCTTCACCGGCAGCGGCACAATCTCACTGGACCCCACCCCTCCGCCAGATCTCCTGCCACATCGCCACAACCACCCCGGAAACTCTGGCTCTCATAAGAGCCAACGTCCACCGCAGCCCCATGTTCACTGGCCAGATCGAAGGCATCGGCCCCCGCTACTGCCCCTCCATCGAAGACAAGATCGTCCGTTTCCCCGACAAGACCTCCCACCAATTCTTCCTCGAGCCCGAAGGCCTCAACACCCACGAGGTCTACATCAACGGCATGTCCACCTCGCTCCCCATGGACGTCCAGCAAGCGATGGTCCGCTCGATCCCCGGCCTCGAAAACGCAGAGATGCTTCGCCCCGGCTACGCCATCGAATACGACGCCATCGACCCCACCGAACTAGACCGCACCCTACGCGTAAAGAAGTTCACCGGCCTCTACCTAGCCGGCCAGATCAATGGCACCTCCGGCTACGAAGAAGCCGCCTGCCAGGGCCTGATGGCCGGCATCAACGCCGCCCTCTTCGCAAGATTGCAAGTTAGCGAGGTAGCAAGTCAGCAAGTCAGCGAAAGCAGTTTTGCCGCTAACTCGCTAACCGCTTCACCAGCTAACTCGCCAATTCGCTGCTTCACCCTCGACCGCACGGAAGCCTACACCGGCATCCTCATCGACGACCTCATCAGCAAAGGCACCGACGAGCCCTACCGCATGTTCACCTCGCGCGCCGAGTTCCGCCTCCACCTCCGCATCGACAACGCCGACACCCGCCTCACTCCCCACGGCCGCGCCCTCGGCCTGATCGACGACCACGCCTGGGCCGCCTTCGAAGCCAAGCAACGCCGCGCCGAAGCCCTCAAGACCCTCCTCGAAACCACCCGCCTAACCGACCCCGACCTCGAGCACTTACGGAGTAGCAGCGGGCTTCAGCCCGCGGTATCCAACGTCCCACAGATTCGGGCTTTAGCCCCGGAGCGTGCCTCTGACGCCAACCCTCCCCAAAATCTGTCATCTCGACCGGAGGACGCGCGCTGTGCGGCCGTAGCGGAGAGACCCGCAGCTCTGCCAACACAAATGCCGGGTGCCCCATCTTCGCCGACGGTTCTATCGTCGGCTAAGGTGGGTTCGCAGAATCTTTCCGCATCACTCCCCACCCGCGGCGACCTCTTCGCCCAACTCCTCAAGCGCCCCGCCACCACCATCGAACAGCTCCTCCCCTTACTCCTCCCGCGCATGCAATCCAACCCAGCCTTCGCCCCCTGGCTAGCCGCAATCGCGTCCGCGTCCTCTCTATCCTCTATCCCCTATCCCCTATCCCCTGCTCCCCTCCCCGCCTGGGTCCGCAACGAACTCAAGACCGTAGAAACCACCATCAAGTTCGCCGGCTACCTCGCCCAGCAACAGCGCAGCATGCAGCGTCTACGCGCCGACGAAGCTCGCACCATCCCAGACTGGTTCGACTACCGCGCCTGCTCCGGCCTCTCCCGCGAGATGGTAGAAAAACTAGACCGCGTCCGCCCCTCGACACTCGGCCAGGCCAGCCGCATCTCCGGCGTAACCCCCGCCGCCTGCTCCCTCATCCAGGTCTTCCTCGAAATCCAATCCCGCACCCCCCACGCCCGCACCGCCTGACAGCGCGCACGAAGCTGCTCCTGGAAGCAGGTCTTGGCGCCAAGAACGACGCTAAAGATTTCCCTGACAAAGCCGATGATAAAGCTACCGGGAGGCGTGCGCCCTTTCCCGGTACCGGGATAGCCGGTGATGTTCATCAAGGAGAAACTGCTGTACCGGGGTGAATCACGCACGCAAGCGAAGCGCAGGCGGCAACTATGAGTATTGTGTGGACGCAATACGTTGGTCAAAAGGCTGTACCGGCTGGTTTTACAAACCGCGCTCACAGGGTCAATCTAAAATTTCCCGTAGTCTTCGAGCACGACTGCGGCAAAACGACCGGACAAACTGTCGACATAAGCGAGTCGGGACTACTCGTCGACTTCGATGAAGTCCTGGAGGTTTGGACAACCGGTGACCTGTTGATTGTCGGCGAGGGGTGGCGACTCCAGATCACGGCCCGCGTCGCTCGTGTCCACGGCCGGCAGGCCGCATTCGCTTTTCGCAACATGGATCCAAACGATCTGGCGATCATCCGGGATCTGATCGCAAATTTGTCCGCATAAAGCGATAAATCTCCATTTGACCGGCTTCCTTGAGCCATCACCCCTAAACCGCTATAGTTCTCTTCGCTGCGCATCCACTCGCGAAGGACCCCATGAACCTCACCCGCCGCCAAACCCTCCATCTCCTCGCCGCAGCCGCCCCCGCCTTCGCCCTCCGCAACGCCTTCTCCCAAACGGCCACCCCGCCCCTCGCCATCGCCCCCGGCCCCTACACCAACACCCGCGCCTCCCCCCGCGCCTACACCACGCCCGACTGGTTCGCCGACGCCAAGTTCGGCATCTGGGCCCACTAGGGTCCGCAATCCGCCATCGGCGACGGCGACTGGTACGCCCGCAACATGTACGTCGAAGGCACTCCCCAGTACGACTACCACCGCAAGCGCTTCGGCCCCCAATCCAAAGTCGGCTATAAGGATTTGATCCACCTCTATACCGCCGACCAGTGGGACCCCGAGCACCTCATGGATCTCTACCAGCGCGCCGGCGCCAAATACTTCTTCTCGATGGGCGTCCATCACGACGGCTACGACCTCTGGAACTCCAAATACCAACCCCGCTGGAACTCCGTAGCCTCCGGCCCGCACAAAGATGTCGTAGGCCTCTGGGCCGCCGCCGCCCGCGCCCGCGGCCTCCGCTTCGGCGTATCCGAGCACCTCTCCAACGCCTTCGACTGGTTCGCCCCCTCGCACCTCGCCGACACCAAGGGCCCCTACGCCAACATCCCCTACGACGGCCAGGACCCCGCCTTCGCCGACCTCTACCACGACTACTCCACCCTGCCCGCCAACTTCGCCCGCACCATCCTCAACGACCCCATGGGCCGCACCGCCCCCGACGCCTGGAAGCTCCACTACTTCAACCGCGTCAAAGACCTCATCGACCAGCACCAGCCCGACCTCCTCTACACCGACGGCGGCATCTCGCTCGAGCAATACAGTCTCGCCACCGTAGCCGAGCTCTACAACGTAGGCCCCTACTCCTACCAAAACAAATCCCAGGCCATCTACTTCAGCAAGACCCCCACCGACTGCCCCGACAGCACCTCCTGCGTCATCGACCACGAGCGCAGCGTCCTCAACCAAATCGACCCCCGCCCCTGGCAGACCGACACCTGCATCGGCGAGTGGCACTACAAACTAGGCGCCACCTACAAGTCCCCCAAAAAAGTCATCGACCTCCTGGTCGACATCGTCAGCAAGAACGGCAACCTGCTGCTCAACATCCCCCTCCCCGCCTCTGGCATGCCCGACCCCGAAGAGCTCCGCATCCTGGAAGCCATCACCCTCTGGACCTCGATCAACGGCGAAGCCATCTACTCCACGCGCCCCTGGAAGATCCACGGCGAAGGCCCCTCCACCAAGGTAGTCATCAAGCCCACCGGCCAAGAGTTCGACCCCAACGAAGGCAAGCAGCCCGACCTCACCCACGAAGACATCCGCTTCACCACCAAGGGCAAAACCCTCTACGCCCTGGTCCAAGGCTGGCCCCCGCAGCAGCCCAACAAACCCACCGAACTCCTCATCCGATCCCTTCGCAGCTGGGCCTTTACGCCGCAGGTGCCCGTCAACGTCCTCGATGTCCGCCTCCTGGGCCGCGACGAACCCCTCAAGTTCTGGCAGGAAGGCGACGGCCTCCGCATCACCCTCCCCTCAACACCCACCCCCGCCTCCGACCTGGGCATAGCCCTCCGCATCCGCTTCGCCTAAGGCCCGCCCAGAATCTCGCGTAGAGCCCGCCCATAATCTCGTCATCTCGACCGAAGCCCGATGGCCTCATCATCGGGCGCAGTGGAGAGACCCCTGTATTGGCTGTTGCCCTTGCTGTTGCTGTTGCCTTTGCTGTTGCCCTTGCTGTTGCCTTTGCCTTTCTTTGAAAATTTCTGAAAGAAATTGTCATTCTGACCCTGAGCAAAGCCGAAGGGGAGCGAACCTGCTGTCTCCCGCTCTTGCCCTCGCCTTTCTTTCTGTCA
>Ga0187887_10003028_pt1 | contig 13194 bp, 7 predicted proteins | sample June2016WEW_7_10_FD_132977 | JGI IMG/M metagenome (GOLD analysis project Ga0187887, IMG submission 132977) | Peatland microbial communities from SPRUCE experiment site at the Marcell Experimental Forest, Minnesota, USA - June2016WEW_7_10 | ecosystem: Environmental > Terrestrial > Soil > Wetlands...
CCACACAGTCACGCGCCCCAGGCGAACTGCTTCATCGGGATGCCGCCACGAGAACGGCGCCATCACCGGGAGCAACACTTCACCCAGTTCCGTTCCTTTGAATGAAGGCGCGGTGCGCACCGCCGCCGGCGTCCACAAAAGATCTCTCAGCCGCTGCGGTGGCGGGATTTGGATGGAGGCCACGTGCTCCAGGGGAAGCAGCAGGTAATTACCGGCGGCGAACAGTTCCAGGCGGGCGCCAGTTCGTGGATCGGCGTCGGAAAAATAACTGAATGGCTTTCCGTTCGCTTGCCCGCCGCGATTCGATTCGTCCTCAACCTTTTCCGCGGGCAACTCGCCCTTCTCGAACAAATCATGACGCTGGCGCTCGGCAAATAAAGCGCTGCGATAGAGCAGCACACCCATCTCGCTTTCGGGACCGGCTTGGCCCAGCACTTCGAGTTGCTTGTCCGCACGTTCCCACTCGCCCGCAAAGCACAAGAGCTCGAACAGGAAAGTGCGACGCTTCAGGTCGGTAGGGTTGTCGCGCAATTCTGCGCTCAAAGCTTTGATCGCGTCGGTGAGCCGGCCGGCCCGGTATAGCTCGTGTGGATTCATCCAGGCACCCCGGAACAGGAATTGGAAGCAATTGCACAGACTACTAGCTGGGAAACTCTCCCCAAAAATTACAGCTTTGGAGGCACTCCCGTTCAGCCGAGTCTTCGGCTTCGGGAGTGCCTCCAGATGCAATCGACATCAAGCCATCGACTGGTTAGCTCGTCGTAGCGGTAGCAATGTTGTAGGTCGCGTTCCCCGCATTTGAAACGGAACCGTCAGCGCTGTTCTGGGTGCTGAACGCGTACGCGATCTGCTCATAGGCGAAGCTAATACTCTGGGAAGCCTTTCCCTGATTTGAGCCTCCGAAACTTTGACTGGTAATGTAGCAGTTGGTGAAGGTCACCGTTAAATACGGAGGGGCTTGGGCAGCTCCGGTGGACTCCACCAGCGTGAAGGTGGCGGTGTCGACAGGCTTGCCGTTGTAGAGCTGACTGAGAATCGCGGCGCTGGACGCATCGACCTCGCAGGTAAAGCTGAAGTCCGAGAGCGACACCGTGCCGCCCGAAAGACCGTTACTGCCGAGGTTGGCCGGGTTCGAAGCGCCAAATGAATAGCTCTCCACCTCGATGGCATTGGTCACTGTTTTGGATTCACCGGTAATCCCATTAAGCACAATAAACGCAGAGCCTGGCATTGTATTCCTCCTCAAGAAACATCGAATTCAAGAACCCCTTGGGGCCTTGTTTGAAACTTGGACCGAAACAAACGGATATCACTTCGCAGCAGCCGGCAAGTCGGCCACCAGCCGTAGCGAGATATTGAGTTCGTCGAGCTGGAAATGCGGTCGAAGGTAAGCGATCGCCCGGTAGACCCCGGGTTTTCCTTTCACTTCTTCCACATCAATACGCGCTTCACGCAGCGGGAATTTGGCCTTAATGGTCTGATTGGCCTTGTCGTCCTGCGTTACGTATTGATTGATCCAGCGATTCAGGAAGCGGTAGCAATCGTCCTTCGACATGAACCCGCCAATCTTATCGCGCATCATCGACTTCAGGTAATGCGCGAACCGGCAGGTGGCCATCAAGTAAGGCAGTTGGGCGGAAATCCGCGCGTTCGCCGTCGCCGCGTCGCTGTCATACAGCTTGGGCTTATTGCACGATTGGATGCTGAAGAATGCAGCCTTGTCCGTGCCCTTGCAATGAACCAGCGACACCAGCCCCTGATCCGCCAGCTCTTTTTCCCGGCGATCGGTGATGGCAATCTCGGTCGGGCACTTCAGCGCCACGTCGCCTTCGTCGGTGCGGAAGGTGTGCGAAGGAAGCCCGTCGACCAGACCGCCGCCTTCAACACCCCGAATCGCCACGCACCACCCGTACGTCGCGAACGCCTGCGTCATCTTGGACGCGAGCGCGAATGCGGCGTTACCCCAGAGGTATTTCGAGTGATCCGTTCCGTCCACGCCCTCTTCGAAGTTGAAGCCCTCGACCGGAGCCGTATCCCGGCCATAAGGCAGACGCATCAGGATGCGCGGGCAAGTCAGTGCAACATACCTCGAGTCATCGCTCTCGCGGAAGCCCTTCCACTTGGCGTACTCGGTGCTGTCGAAGATCTTGCCGATATCCCGAGGCTGGTCCAGGTTGGTAAAGCTATCCATGTTCAACAACTCGGACGACGCCGCCGAGAGGAACGGAGCATGAGCCGCCGCCGCAACCTGAGAAACTTTCTCCAGCAATTCCAGGTCTTCTGGATGTTTGCTGAATTCGTAGTCGCCGACCAGCGCGCCGAAAGGCTCACCGCCAAACAGGCCGTACTCTTCCTCGTAGACCTTCTTGAACATCGCGCTTTGATCGAATTCAGGAGCCCGTTGCAGATCGCGCAGCAAGTCCTTCTTCGATGCATTGAGAATGCGAATCTTCAGTTTCGACCCGGTTTCCGACTGGTCCAGCAGATACTTCAGTCCGCGCCAGGTGGATTCCAACTTCTGGAACTGGGCGTTGTGCAACACCTCGTTCAATTGAAGCGAAATCAGATGGTCGATCTGGGCCACGCGCGCAGAGATCATTTGATCGGCGTCGCGCCCCAGGGTCATCGACCCTTCGAGCACCTGGGCAACAAACTCCTTGATCAGACCCTTGCCACGCTCGCGCGCGCTCGGGTCGCTGAACCTACCCTTCTCAACAATCTGGTCGAGAAGACTCGATTCCGCGGCCTGCTCTACTACGGCCGTACTGCCAGCAGCTTTCTCAGTCTCAGGCATTGGGTTCCCCCTTCTCGCCGACTTCGGCTTTCAGTTTGTCGAGCTTTTCCGTCTTGCTCACGGCGTCGAGCAAGGCCTCGTCCAGCTTGTCGTTGGTCTGCAGCGTACCCTTCAGATCGTTGAGGCGGGTACGCAGATCCAGGAGCTCCTTCAGCGGCTTCACTTGCCTCGCCACCTGCTCGGGCTCGAAGTCTTCCAGGCTCTTGAATTTCAAATCCACACGGATTTGGCCGGCGCTCGAGTCTTCGCTCAGCTTGTTTTCCACCGCAAACGAGAGATGCGGCTTCATGCTTTCGAGAACTGAATCGAAGTTGTCGGGGGTTACCTCGACAAAGCGGCGCTCTTTCAGCTTGGGCAGCGGTTGTTCGGGTTGTCCGGTGAAGTCTCCAAGGACGCCGACCACGAAGGGTAGTTCCTTGATTTCAATTGCGCCGCCCGTTTCGACGTCATAAGTGATCTGAACCCGGGGCGGGCGCACCCGGTCCAGTTTGTGCTGTGTGCTCGGTTTTGCCATATTATCTCCCTACCTATTCCGGTTTTAGAGGAAGTTCCACTTCTAGATTTACCAATTCCGGTTTTGCAGCCGACCAGGGAACGTTACGGTCAGGGGGCCCCTCTCCTTGGATAAGGTGGCCAGACATCTCGCCGGCAGACCGAACGGGTCGTGGAGGTCCGGTTTATCACAAGCTCTAACCACAGTCAAGCACTAGACTTTGTTTTCTTGCAAAAAAGCGTTTTTCCTCTAATAAATGACGTTCCCTCCATTCGGTCCCCAGGGGCGGAAACCGCTTCATAACGCCCAAAAACAGCCGGTAACGGCTCGCGCCATGCAGATTTAGGGGACTGTACGGTTTGGGGGGGCGTCGAGGGCAATCGTCCTGCCGGCCGAGAATAGGCCTATTCCCATCCCATTCGGACGCCAAAGCTGAGCCAAACCAGCGGCAAGTCAATCGCCCCAACGCCCCGCCAGAGCCCGCGGCGGGTCGGCAATTGACTGGAATCTTACCAGCCGAACCCTATCCCGGCCCTTGAGCGAAACCAGGGGCATCAGGCCTTCCTCAAGTATCCGCTCGGCGGCATCCTCGGTGAGCAGCACCTCGGAGCACGGCTGTGATTCCGACTCGCCGGCTTTCAGGTAGATATGAAGCGGCAGTTGCTCAATCTCCGTCACAGTGCCTGGATGCATCTCCCATGCCGCCGCGCTGAAGGACTGACCTAGCAACAGCGCAGCCGCAAACGCCGGATTGCCCCATAAGTAGTCCTCGTGGACGGGCAGATCGGGAAATTCCTCGAAGTCGAATGACTCCAGGGGAGAAGTTTTCTTGCCGTAGGGCAAACGTAGCAGGAACCTTGGAATCGCGAGCCCAACGGCATTTGCTTCGGGCAGATGTCGAAGTTCCGCCCAGCCCCGGGCAAGTTCCTCCGGCCTGGCTTTCCACTCTCGCGGTTGCGGGGTTGATGCCAATGACGAGCAACCCAGAAGATGCGGGCTGGCGGCGGCAAGGAATGGTGCGCGAGCCCGGCTCGCGATCTTCGCCATCCGAGACAGTAGTTCAGCGTCCTCGCTGGCCGAGCCGAAGGTGTAGTTCCCCACGATGATCGCCCACGGTTCCGCGCCGGGCGTTTCAATGCTCTGCTCGGCCAGAAGACGGTAGAGCCCGGTATCCCGCAGGTCTGAAGCGGAATTGAGGTCGGCCGCCAGCTCCTGCCTGGAAACATCGAACAGGTAGAGCTTGAGCTGCGAACCGGTTTCGAGTTGCCGAACCAGAAGAAACACGGCACGCCACGCGGCCTCCAGTGCCTGAAAATCCGGGTTGTGCAGGACCGCTCTCATCAGCGAGCCAATGCCGCGATCGATGACGGCAAGAATTTCCGGCTGGTGGGGATCGGGGGTGCTCACCAGATGTTGTGCCACGACGCGTCGCGCGAACTCGTGGACCTCATCGGTTGAACGATCAGTCGAGCGCCCGATCGAGTGCGGGGAGCGATCCGAGGCGCCGCGAGCTTCCGTCTGCTCGATCATCTCGTCCAGCAGGCTGCCCGAAGCCAGCTGCACGGCGCTGGGCGCAACCGCGGGCCCAAGGGCAGTCGAAGGATCGGATGTTCTAGTCGGTGCCGAATCTCGCGAACGCAGCCCTAATTGTTCCGCGGCTTTCTCGAAGGTCGAAGGATCTTGCAGGTTGCTCCGCAGGTCGCGCAGTTTGCCGAAGATCTCAAGGCGCTCGAAAACTCGGTCGGGATGAAAATCCTCGAGTTCGGAAAATCGCAAGCGTAACAAGCCACTGTCTTCGATCGGCAGCTGAATTTCCGCGCCGGAGCGGGACAACACTTCGTCGAAGTTGTCTCGATCCACCAGCCAGGCGCGGCGCTTGCTGATCGTTTTGGTATCGGAAACGCCGCGGTTGGCGCGCCCGCTGAAGTCACCCAGAATCGCGATGCAAAAAGGAGTTTCCGCAGTCGGATGGGCGACTGAACTATCTTCGCCAGCGGTCAGGTTGACTCCGCCGAAGTCGAACGGTTTGGGCATTGGCAACTCCTTCGGGAGCGTTCGCTTCTTGACGAAGGCACTTACTTGCGGGACTTAGTTTACCGGACCCGGCATGGAAGGCACGACGGTGAGCCGTCATCATTCGTCGCTCATGGTTGATCTCTTAATTTCTTGATGAATCATTGTTGATCCTTCTGAATCTTGTCGAGCTTCTTCAGACCGTCTTTTGCGGCCTGATTGGACGGCTGCAGGTTCTGGACTTTGCGATACTTCAGCCGAGCGCTGTCGTACTTGCCGTCTCCGACATCCTTTAAGGCACCGTTAAGCAGGAGAGGAATGTCACCCACCGACAAGCCTCCAGACTCCTCGGCGGCATCTTGTTCCGCTGGCGGGGTCTGTTTTTTCTTCGCGCGATTATCCACCGGCGGCTTGGTTACTGCTGCAGGCTTAGCTGCCGGATCTACAGTCTGCGCTTCTGGCGAGCCTGTCTTGGTTTCGGATTGGGGAGTGACGGCAGGCTGTTGGCCAGTGCTTTCCGTTCCGCCGGTCTGGCCCTGCTGTTGCGTAATGGGAGGCTTTGAATCCCGCGTCGGACGGAAAATCACCGCGATCAGTGCCGCCACCAGAACCAGAGCGGCCACACCCAGAATGATCCTGGTGCGTGTGAAAAGGGAGCGATCTTCGAACTCAATTCGTCCCGTGAACGAACCGTCTGTTGATGAACTGCCCTGGATCGGCTGGAAGTCTTGAGGGGCCTGGCCTGTTCGACCCGACCCAGTTTCCTGGCCGCCCTTGACGAGATAGTCTGCCGTAGGAGTTGCGGACGACACAGCTTCATTCGTCGGCCCGCGCCGCGCAAGGGCAGAATCAATCTTAGGGGAGTCAATGATCAGGGTTGCGCCAACCCCTGGACTGTCATCACGGCGCGCCTCGCCGCGCTGCTGTCCGGAGCCATCGCTTACTGACTCTCGCAGGAGTGCGACTTGCTCCGGCGTGGTCCACATCAACTCCGTCAATCCCGTCGACCCGTCTTCGGCAGCGCCGGCCGGCCCGGGCGCAGCAAGAAACTCAATGCCGGGAAGATCGCGCAGGCGCTGCGCGACATTATCCGTCAGCAGGATTTGACCGGGCTTGGCCTGTCCCAGTTCGTTCTGCACCATCTCGCTGCTCGGGCCGGTAGGGTTGGTCGTCCTCGGCTGATAAATCAGGATCGCGCCCCCCACCCGTTCTCCGGGACGGCAGGCCAGGAACTCCAGGATCGAGGTCTGAATGCGCTTCGCAGCAACCAGAGCATGCCGGCAAGCGTCAAAATGGGCAGTCATGACGGCAGGTGCTTCTTCGGCAATACGGCCGCGGCTGGCGGCGACCAGATCCGCGATCATATAAACCAGAACACTGTCAGCCTTCCACGTCAGGGCTACAGGCCAATCCACGCGCGCCGGACTCCAAAGCCGGATGGCGATGTCGGCGGCATCGGCAGGCGAATTTTCGCTCCACGATCCGAGATTCTGCTGACCCAGGTTCTGCTGACCCAGGTTCTGCTGACCCGCTTGCTGGTCAGGATTGGCAACCTCGAATTCCCGGCTGTCGGTTTTCTGCTCGTACTGCGCCATTGGTATTCTTCGACGATTAGGTTTCGACGGCTGCGAAACTCGGCTGTAGGTTACGCCAAAATACTACCCCAGGCAAATGTTTACGGCGCAGACTCATAGCACTCTCGTGCCCCGCATCCACCACCGGCGCGCGCTTGACTTCGGGCAAACAGTGAGTATGATACGGGACACTTGCGCGGCGAATATATGGCTGTTGCCGTCATTTCGGGGAGTCTATGCCACGACGTCCGAAGCTTTGGGGTAAATTGTGTCTGGAGTCTTCTGTGGAGTCCTCCATGGGGGCCTCAGTAAAGAAGGCTTCTGTAAAGAAGGCTTTCGTAGATCCGCGGTTCGTTGCTCTCATAGTTGTCGTCACAATCGTTCTCACCGGTCCAGCCCTCCACTCCAAGGAAGCTCCACTAATAGCGATCGAGTTATTCGACGGACCGAGCGGCGCCGCCTTCGTTCAGGTGAACGATCTTCTGATCAATGGCAAGGCTGAGGTGCGCTCCTGCGGTGGTGCAGCCCAGATCAATAAGTCCACTTATGGCAAGCTACTCAAGATTCCACTGAATTCCTCGGTAACATCGCTGGAACGCGATGCCCAGGGAACCATGAATCTTACGCGCGGTTCGGCGTCGGAGTGCGTGGTTCCTTCTAACTTGAAATTCGACAAGGATGAATCTCTTACCCCCGCGCAGCTGGCGGATCGTGCGACGTTGTCGGGGACGGTATTGAGTTCATCGCCGGCGGGAACCACTGAAACTCAGCCCTTCAAGCCCACCGTAAAGATCGTCTTCGTTGCCGCGCCTGACACAGAATTGGGCGAGTACCTGCGCGCCGATCGCGCTCACTCGGTTCCCCAGTGGCAGGACTACCTGGGCCGGTACCCCAAAGCTGCGCACACTGACCCCGGCAAGCAAGCCCTGGCGGCCCTCCTGTTGAAAGAGGGCGAAGATGCATTGGCTGCCTACCGCAACTCCGCGGCCGCGAACTCTCCCGCTTATCCTCAGCTTAGGACCGCCTACTTGCGGGCTGATCAGGTGCGCGCGCTGCTGCCCGACAACGATGGGGCTGCCAAACTACAAGACAATGTTCGCGCGGAGTTGGTGCTGGTTGTCGGCAAGGGTAGCGCTGAGTTGCAAGTGTATAAGCAAGCGCTGGCGGGCCATACCGGCGGATATGTTCATCTGGCCAATGCCCGAGTGTTGGCCGATCACACTTTGGAAATCGATGCGCATTTTGACCAGGGACTGGCGTTGCAGGACAAGATTGCGGAGGAAAGCAAACGAGTCGACGCGGCGTTACGCAACGCCGAATCGATGATAGTCACTCAGCACTACGATGAAGCCGTTGCCGCTGTCGCGGATTTTCGCTCCTTCGCCGATGAAGAACCGCGCATCGCCGCCGTTATCGATCAGGCGTACAAGTACCACTTCGAACTGGGCAAGGCGGACGCGTCGAGCCAGAAGTGGCATGACGCGATGCAGGAGTATAAGACAGCCGCAGACATCAAGCCAACCTCAGAAGCTGCGGACGCTCTGAGGCAGGCGCAGGCAGAATTCGTGTCGTCCACCAACCGGGATGCCGCGGCTGCCGCAGTGCAGCAGAGCGCCGCATTCCAGCAGGATAAACATTTCATCGAAGCCTACGAAGTATTAGCCGGCCTCCCAGAAGCCCAGCGTGCCCTGGTAAAGGACCAGATGCAGGCGCTCGAAGCGGACTACGTAAAGAGCGCCTCGGACGCGGCTGCGAAACTGAAAGATGCTCACGTCCCCATCCAGGGACGAACCGACGAGATCTTCGTGCAGAAGGCCTATAACTACCTGCGGGCGGCCAGCACTCTGCGGCCCGACGATCAGGATCTTAAGCTCCGTCTGGAGCTGATTTCTCAAACCCTCAGCGACTACTATGTGGTGCAGGCGAAAAAGTATCTCGATAAACCCCTGGGATCGGGCGTCGGCCTGGCGTGGATGTATCTGGACGAAGCCCAGCAATACAAGTCGAACCGCGATGATGTCCGCGACGAGCGCACGAAAAATACCGCGATCCACAATGTACGTTCCACGCTTTCGATCAAGGTGACATTCCGCGACCAAACGTCTCGGCGCGACAGCTCGGGCTTCGCCGATCAGCTTTCTGACGCGATCGCCAGCGGCCTGGAGAAAACTAATTTGCACGTCAGAGTCATCCGCGCCGCCGATGCAACGCCCGTCGAACCGAACTTCACGCTGATTGGAGACGTCCTGGAACGCCGGTTGCTTCCCACTGTGAAGGTAGATTCCATCACCTCCGAGTACACAGCCGGCGAACACGAGGTGCCCAACGAAGAGTGGAATAAAGCAAATCGCGATTACGAGGACGCAAATCTGGATTTGCAGAAACAGCAACAGCTTCTGGAAGGGGCTCAGGCGCGCGGCAAGAAGAAGGAAATTTCAGCCGCGAGCGAGGCCGTCGATGCGGCTAAGAAGAAAGTCGAGGAATCCCATCGCAAGCTCGATTCCATCCCGAAAACAATCTTCGTCGACGTACCCAAGCCTTACACCTATACCCGCAGGACGACCGATTTGAATGCTGGGGTCGAAATCGAATTTCGCATCAACGACGCCAACGGCGCAATCATTGCAAACAACGCTTCAGTCAAGAAGACGAACGAGAAACAGTTTGTCGTGCTGGAGAACGTGAAGCCGGAGGATACCAAAGGCATCAAACAATCAGATGCCCCGCCCGATGAGGCTCAGTTTCTCATCGATGTCGAGATCGCCGCCCGCGTCGCCTTGATTCAGGACGTGACGGACAAGGTCGAGGCACTCCCCGGGATAATTCTCGCGCGGGCGCGGAAGCACATCATGGAAGGTGATAACGACGGCACCGCGGAAGACTTCATCCTCTATCTCAACTCCACTCCAGATGCTTCGACGCCGGAGCGCGAGGAGGCCAAGAAGTTCTTGCGGGACCAATTCAACATGATCTGGCCGGGTGGTTCCGTCTAGCTCGCGCCAGATCAGTTCGCGGCTGGCCCAGCCAGTTTTGCAGGAGTAGACTTGTTCGACGTCCAGGATCCGTTTGCAAGTCTTGCGATCATCGGTGATCGTGATCAGGTAACGATTTAGAGGGCATTCCTCCTGGCCTTCTGGTATGTGAAATATCAAGCGCCGTGACTGCTCCGAATATCAAACGCATCGGCAAGTACGAAGTGATCGATCTTCTCGGTCGCGGCGGGATGGGTCTGGTCTATCGCGCATTTGACCGCCAGTTGAATCGCGAGGTCGCGATCAAGACTGTGACCGAGGGCTTCACCGGCGACCAGGAAATGCTGCAGCGCTTCTATCGCGAGGCCGCCAAGACCGGTGCACTGAAACATCCCAATATTGTCATCGTGTACGACTTGGGCGAGCAGGACGGTTTCCCCTACATCGTGATGGAGTACTTGTCCGGCGATCCGCTGGACAAGCTCATCCACTCAGGGCAATCTTTAGCGCTTGCGTTCAAGCTGAAGATCATCGAGCAGGTCTGTTACGCGCTAGGATATGCCCATCGCAATGACGTGATTCACCGCGACGTTAAGCCGGCCAACGTGATCGTGCAGTCGGACGGCATTGTGAAGTTGCTCGACTTCGGCATCGCCCGCCAGGAAAAGACCGACGGTCATCTCACCCGCACCGGGCATGTAATCGGCACCATTCAGTACATGGCGCCCGAGCGCCTGAGAAACGAGCCCTTCGACGGCCGCTCCGACATTTTTTCGGTCGGAGTCATGCTGTTCGAGTTGCTGACCGGGGAACTCCCTTTTACGGGCGAGTACGGCCTGGTGCAGCAGATCCTGTCCGGAAAGTATCGCCCGCTGAGTCAATTCCTCCAGCAATATCCTCCTGCACTGGATAACCTTCTCGAGCGTTCCCTGGCTAAAAACCCGAATGACCGTTATTCCACTGCCGATGAGATGGCTGCGGAAGTCTCTTCGCTCGCTCACGAGTTGAAAAAGGAACAAGTTGCCGAGTGGATCGAGCGGGCCGAGCGCCTGGTTCACGAAGAGCAATACACGACCGCCCGGGAAGTTCTGCTGCAGTTGTTGAAGGTGGATAGCCAGCACACCCGAGCCCGCCAGCTGATCGCACAGGTGCAACAAAATCTGACCATGCGGCAGCGTGCGGAGCAAATCCGAAAGCTGCGTCAGCAGGCCGAGGAAGCTGCTGGCGACAAGCGTTATGACGAAGCCATCGCCGACCTGCAGGAGGCTTGCGGTCTCGATCCCGAAAACTCGGAGCTGTCGGAGTTGCTGGAAACCGCCCGGCAGAAAAAACGGCGCAAAGAACTTCTGGATGGATACCTGCGCCAGGCCGACTCGGCGCGCGACCGCGGCGATCTGGAAGGCGCGGAGGCCGTCATCGCCAAGGCCTTCGAACTCGATAGCGAAGACTCCCGCGTTCGCGCCGCTCAGGGTGCCTTGGCGCGTCTGATCGAAGAAGCGGCTCGTTTGGCAAGAGCCCGGCAACTGCTGGAGTCTGCCCGCCGGGAGATCGGCGCGCGCCACTTCACCGCTGCTATGGAAGTGCTGGCCGAAGTCGAACGCGTCGATCCCTCGAATCCGGAACTCATTACGTTGCAGGCCGCGGCGAAGACCGGTCGCGAACAGGAACAGCGGCGACGAATCCTGGAACAACTGCAAAACGAGATTTCGCTCGCCTCTACCCTCGAGGAACTTATCCGCGCCGCGCAGCTGGTGGATCAGGCCCTGGAACGCATGCCCACCGAACCCATGCTGATGAAGTTCAAAGGGAATCTGGCGCGGAAACTGCGCGAAGCCGAGATTCGCCGCCGCGTCGATGAAGTTGTTCTGGGCTGCCGCGGTTTGATGGAAGCCTCGCCCGAGGAAGCTCTCAAGCTGGTGCGCGACGAACTGCAGCAAGCACCCGGAAACGAGCGCCTGCTGGCTCTGCAAGCCAGCATCGTGGGGCAGATGTCATCGCGCAGCCAGGAACAAGCCCGGGCTGAATATCTCACCCGCGCCCATGAAGCGCTCAGCGGCGGGCGATACCTTGAAGCCCTACGTCTTCTCGAATCCTGCCAGAAGGAGGGAATCTTCTCACCCGAAATCGCGGAACTGATGGACTTCGCGCGGCAGGAAGCCGATCAGCACCTCAAAAACAACCAGCTCCGCGGATTACTCCGCCAGGCCCAGGAATTGATGACCCGGGGGTCGTACGCAGCCGTCGTCGATTTACTCTCGCCGGTCAGCGATGATCCGTCGGCGGCCTCTCTGGTCTTTCTGCTGGAAGACGCCCGCGCCCGGCTGCAATCGTTGCAACGCGATGTCGACGCCGCGCTGCAGACCGCCGAACTCCTCGCCTCCCAGGAGCACTATGCGGAGGCAGTCAAATACCTCGAGTCGCAGGCCGGTTCTGTTCTTGAGTCCGATCCGGTTCAGACCGCTTTGCGGCGGCTGCGCGTAGCGAGCGAGAGCGAATTGGCCGCCCTCCGGGCGGTCGGAAAAGCCTATGCTGCCCTGGATCGCCTCGACGCCGGTGCAGGAACTCTGCAAAATCTGGGCAGCGGTTCGGAATCCGCGCTGCTGACGCGCATCGTCCCGGCCTTCGCTTCACGGCGCAAGTCAGTTGCCGATCGCCAGCTTTCCATGGTGATCCAACAGGCGAAAGCAGCCATGGACGCGGGCGATCGAAAGCAGGCAGCCCAGACACTCAAGGCCGCTCAACCCATCGCCGAATACGCCAGCATCACCTGGCAAAATGAGTGGCAGGATCTCCTCAAGAAAGCGAAGAAGGGTAAAGTGTTCGGGCGAACCGGTTGAGCCCCGCGCTCCGGCCCTCAGCCCCTGGGAGTGCATCCCAAGGAAGCGCTCGCGATACTCATCTCGCGATACTCATGAGGTTCATCGCGCTTCTTTCCTTTCGTGGTTGATGTTTTTCTGTTTCAGCCAGGGCTCGGTGTGCGGTAGGATTTAGCGCTGCAATCCCACCATGAGTTTATTAATCCAAGTCGCCGGCAGTACTGACATCGGCCTCGTGCGCAAGAACAACGAGGATAATTTCGGATACGACCTGCGCTATGGAATTTTTGTGGTCTGCGACGGCATGGGTGGGCAGCAAGCCGGAGAAATGGCCAGCAAGATCGCCGTGGATACCGTGCTCGATTACTTCCGTCAGGACCCCACCACCGCGCCCGTCGGAGGATCCCGGTTCGAAGGCGTGTCGCAACGTGCGGTGACCCTCGCGACGGCGATTCAGTTGGCCAATCAGACGATCCACGACTCGGGAGCAACCAACCCCGATTATGCGGGCATGGGCTCCACGATTGTCGCC
>Ga0187887_10003029_pt1 | contig 13178 bp, 10 predicted proteins | sample June2016WEW_7_10_FD_132977 | JGI IMG/M metagenome (GOLD analysis project Ga0187887, IMG submission 132977) | Peatland microbial communities from SPRUCE experiment site at the Marcell Experimental Forest, Minnesota, USA - June2016WEW_7_10 | ecosystem: Environmental > Terrestrial > Soil >...
GACTGAAATTCACGATACTCCTCTTCACTTAACAGAGCGACGATCTGCTTCGTAAAGACAGAAGTCTCAATCAACTCCACTTGTTGGTATTATCCGCCAATGGCGGATAGCAGTCAAGGCACTGGGCCAGCTCGGCACTGTCCCAACCCCAGCCTCTTTCAATCCCTCTCGTCGCCCTCAGCGGGTTCGATCGGCTCTGCTGCCTCGGCCTGAGCAATGAGTTCTTCTTCTGAGATGCGCGCTTCCAGAGTCTCTTTGGCTTTTCCAGGAATGAAGTTGGAACCATGAGGCGCAGTCCGCCCGCGCCTGCCCACGGTGAGGTCAGCTCGTTTTCTAAGTTCTGGCTGGTCCGCTTTCCTGCGGTGATCGGAATGCAGATGGCGTAAGGCGACTTTGGCGTCGTACTGATATTGCGCGAGCTGCCCGAAAGCCGGCCCAGGTTACGTTCGGAAAACTCTACTGAGGTTTGACTACTGCGAAAAAGTCAACCAAGTTGCCGTCCGGATCGCGGAAGTAAATGGAGCGGGTGCCCCAAGGCTGGGTGGTCGGCGCCTTCACCCAGGCCTTCACGAAACTCTTGAGCCTGACATACTCTTTGTCAACATCATCGACCTTGAACTCCAGGATCGCACTCCTATTGCTGGCCGGTTCCGCGGAATGAGGGATGTACTGTTCGTGAGCTTTTGCCGAAAAAATCGCCAGTACGCCAACGCCTGTCGGAAACTCCGCATACTCGGGGCTGGAAGTTTTCGGTGGAATGCGTAACGCCGCACGGTAAAACTCGACCAATCGCGCCACGTCGTTTGTAATCAGACAAGCGTTTATCAGCGTGGGTGACGCCGGGGCAGAATCGCCTCCGGGCGCTTGTGGGTTGCCTTTCAGGGCCGCCGTGACCAGCAGCAGGCTAACAAGAGATAACTTACAGAGACGTAGTGGCATGTAATCCTCCATTCTTTGACGACATGTCAAGACTATCCGGAGGGAACGATATTTTATTGGAAAAAACGGACAGCCGGCCGCTCCCGCAGGAACATCAGCACTACACCGGACAGGACCGCGGTTGAGACTAGCAATAAGACGCCGGCGACATATGTCCCGGTGCGGTCGGTCAGGAAACCGACCATGTAGGGGCCGGCGAACCCGCCGAGGTTGGCGATTAGGTTGATGAAGCCGAAGCTGGCGGCGGCCCAGCGCGCGCTGAGCAGACGCGTCGGCAAGGCCCAGAAGGGCGGGTAGAAGCTCATGATGCCGACCGCTGCAAGCGAGAAAGAGGCCATGACGATTACCGGGTGTCCTCCGAAGACTTGGCTCAGAGCGAAGCCGGCTGCGGCGGCGAATGCGGCGAAGGCTGCGTGCCACTTCCTCTCGCCCGTTTTGTCGGAATGCCAACCGGTGATCAGCATCGCGGGGATCGCGCACAGATTGGGAATCGCGGAGACCAGGCTCACTTGGAACGTGGACAAGCCGGGAAATTTCTGGACCATTTTCGGCAGCCAAATCACCAGGCCGTAGCCGCTGGTGTTGATCAGGAAATAGGAGAGCGCCAGCGCCAGCACCACCCACTGCCGCAGGGCTCCGAAGACGGACGTGGGATTATGCGCGGCGCCCTTATCGCGCAACTCACGCTGGAGCTCTGCGGTGATCCACTCGCGTTCGGCGGGCGCTAGCCAGCGGGCGTCTTTGGGCCAATCTGTTAAATAGAACAACGCCGCGATGCCGCCGAGCAGGGCCGGCAGGCCTTCGAGAATCAGCAGCCATCGCCAACCGCCCAGGCCCAGCCAGTGGATGCGTAGCAGGAAACCGGCGATCGGCGCACCCGCAGCGTTCGCAACAGGAATCGCCGCCATGAACATCGCGATGGCTTTGGCGCGTTCTTCCTGGCGAAACCAGTGCGTGAGATAAACCACCACGGCGGGGAAGAATCCGCCTTCGGCGAGGCCGAGCAGGAAGCGGATGATGTTGAACTCGGTGGCGCTGTGAATCAAACCGGTGAGCGTGGCGAGGATTCCCCAGCTCACCATGATGCCGGCGATCCATTTGCGCGCGCTCCAGGCTTGGGCCAGCATTGCGCCGGGAATTTCCAGCAGGCAGTAGCCGAAAAAGAAAATGCCGGCGCCAAATCCGAAGACTTCGTTCGAGAAGTTGAGCTCGCGGGTCATTTGAAGACCGGCGAAGCTGACGTTGACGCGATCGACGAAGGCGGTCACGTAAAGCAGGAACAGGAAGGGAAGCAGGCGGCGGGCGATCTTGCGTTGAGCGCTGGGCAAGGTCCAAGTATAGAGCTATTGGGTGACTAGAAAATCCTTGGCAGGCGCAAGCGCCTGCCCCACTTCGAACTGGATTTCGAACCAGAACATCGAGCCTACGCCGACTTTGCTGCGGAGCCCGATTCGTCCGCCCATGAGCTCCGCTAATTGACGCGCGATGGCGAGGCCCAGTCCGGTGCCGCCATAGCGGCGCGTGGTGGAGGCATCTGCTTGCGTGAACTTCTGGAACACGTATTCCTGTTGCTCCTCGGGAATGCCGATGCCGGTGTCCTCAACGGAAATGCGGACGCGGGCATCGGTTGCTCCGCGCTCCATGCATTCCACTGCGACGATCACATGGCCGCGCTCCGTGAATTTGATGGCGTTGCCGGCCAGGTTCAACAGGATCTGGCGGACGCGTCCGGGGTCGCCGATAACTTCGGTGGGTGTTCCGGGTTCGTAACGGAGCTGCAGCTCGATTCCCTTGGCTTTGGCGCGCGGGATCAGCAGTGCAACGCATTGCTCGATTTGCGCCGGAAGATCGAAGGGCACCGATTCGATGGCCATCTTGCCGGCTTCGATTTTGGAGAAATCCAGAATGTCGTTGATGATGGCGAGCAGCGCCGTGGCGGATTGGCTGACGGTTTCCGCGAAGTCGCGCTGTTCTTCATTGAGAGGAGTATCCAGCAGCAAGTCGGTCATTCCGAGGACGCCGTTCATGGGAGTGCGAATTTCGTGGCTGATGCCGGCTAAGAATTCGCTCTTGGCTTTGGCGGCGGCTTCGGCTCCGTCTCTTGCGATGGCGAGGGCTTCGGCCTGCGCGCGCAATTCCATGGTTCGTTTTTCTACCAACAATTCGAGCTTGCGTTGGTTTTCCAAGAGGCGGCTGGTGCGCCAGAGCCAATAGACGCGGATGGTGGAAAGAACGGTGAGAGCGCTGAGGCTCCAGAACCACCAAGTCATCCACCAAGGGGAGATAATTTCGAAAGTGAGGCGCGCGGGCGTGGTGCTCCAAGCGCCATCCACGTTTTGGGCTACACCCTCGAACAGATATTTTCCGGGACGCAGATGCGGATAGCGGGCTTGGCCGCGGTCGCTCTCGATCCATTGCTCTTCCAGTCCGATGAGGCGGTATTTGAAGCGAACCGCGGAATCCTTCACCAGCGTCAAGCCGGCAAAGGTCACTTCCACCGTGTTATCGCGATATTCGACCTTATAACTTTCTTCCGGACGCCTGAGAACGAAGTTGAGCGTTTTGGCCAAGCCAAAGCGTACGGACGTCACGGCAGAGGCGGGCGCCGGGGCGCGTTGGGAAAATGTGTCCTCGGGAGGATGGAATTGCGAGAGCCCCAGGCTGGTTCCGATCCAGATAGAACCATCGCGATCTTCCATGAGCGCATTCTCGCTGCAGTCATCCCACGCGAGGCCGTCGCTTTTATCGAAACGGCGCCAGGATTCCTGCTCGCCGGCTAAACGATTGCGAGTGTCCGTCACATAAATCCCTTGGTCGGACCCGTACCAGAGCCAGCCGCGGCTATCTACCGCGAGCGAGTACACGGGCGTGGATCCGACGCCGGGTGGAGTGAAGTGCTTGACCGCGACACGGTCTCCCGCCAGCCTGAGCCGGGAGCAACCTGGAGCGCTGTCATAGCCGATCCACATTTCACCCGAGCTTTCTTCGGCCAGGTAACGCACCTGATTCTCGAGCAATCCATCGCGCGTGGTGTATCTTTTCCACTGGCCGTTGTCTTGCTCAAGAACGCCTTGATCACACCAAACCCACAGGCGGCCGGTGCGATCCTGATGCAGTCCGAAGAATTTTGGATTGTTAGTCCCGGGGATTGAGATCCGCTGAAAGACTCCGGCGTCGTTGCTCGATGAATCGCGATACAAACCTTCTGAACTGGCCACCCAGAGATGATCGTCCATGTCGCGGTAGAGCGAGTAGACTGAGACGGCGTCAGTGCCGTTGGCGTGGCCGAAATAACGCACCTGACCATTTCGGCTGACCCGCGCAATTCCCTTTCCCCACAGGCCCACCCACACGCCTCCATCGAAGGTCGGAACGATAGAACTTACGCCGGTGGAAGCTAGCGCGGGAGCCATGGGAATCCAGCGCTTTCCGTTTGGCTCCAGCTTGTTCAGACCAGCTACCGTGCCCGCGAAGATATTTCCGTTGCGATCGCGCGCCAGACTCCAGACAGTGTTGTTGTTGAGCCCCTGCGAGCGGGTCCAGGATCGCCACTCGGAGCGTCCCACCCAGCGCGCCAGGCCGGTGCCCGACAGTCCCAGCCAGATGGAACCTTCGCGATCCTCGAATACCGTGTCCACGCCGCCGAGCAGACCGTTCTCTTCTCGAATAGGGAGCGACTCCTGACCGGTCCACAGCGTGACGCCGTCGGAACCGGGCAGCCACAATCGGCCCTCGCGATCCAGGAGCATCCGCCGGTTCTGCTGCGTGGTGGCCGGAGAACTGAGCCGGACGGTGAAGCGATTGGCCCCCGGCTCCAACGTGAGAACCTTATCGATGCCGCGCAGCCAGACGCGGCCGGCACTGTCGGCGCGCACATCAAACCAATGTTCCGAGCTGAGCCCTTGGTTGGATCCCCAAGAGTCTTTTGGCACGGGGCCTTCGACAAAGATTCGCGGGACATCTTTCGCCAACACTCGCCAGACGCCGCCTGCGCCGGCCAACCACACATCGCCCGTGGCGCTTACCGAGACGGCGTCCGCGGCGAGATCGCGGCGTGTAAGAAAGTTCCAACCAGTGCCGCTGTTCCGCACGGCAAGTAGACCCTCCTTTCCCACCGCGATGAGTCCGCCCTGATGGTCGGCTGCTACGGTATCGAAGTTTCCCTCACGCACAATCTGGAAGCGCTCACCATCCCACCGGGCGAGTTCGAGGCGCGTTCCTACCCAGAGTGTCCCGTCTTTGGTTTGGGTAAGCGAAGCAATGGTGGCGCCCGATAAGCCTTCGGAATTCCCGAATCGGGTGAATCTTTTGCCATCGTAGCGGAACAGCCCGTTGTCGGTTCCGGCCCAGAGAAAACCGGAAGAATCCTGCAGGATGCACTGTACGGAAAGATTGGTGAGCCCGTCCTCTTTGCCGTAGTAGCGGAACCGGAACTCCTGAGCTTGTGCCAAGATGGAGAAGCACCCGATGCACAAGGCTGTTCTAGTCGTCACGTTTCTATGTGATAGATCGGCAGTACTTGCGACGGCCTACAGAGTCCATAAACGGTTGATTCGCCTTGTGATAGCCCACCGAGAATAGATGAAGAACAGGCCGGCGCTTCTGCTCGCAGCCACGTGGCTCACTTTTGCTTCCTCAGCCGCAATTATTGTTAGCATCTCGGCGTCGCAAATACTGCTTGGCTTGGCGTTGGTGGCGTTGATCGCATCGCGTGAGAGAGTGCGGCTGCCTCCCATCCAACTGCCGCTTGGGTTGTTTTTGCTCGGAACGCTGATTGCCGTGGGACTTTCCGACAATCCGGCGGCAGCGTTTCCACAGATCAAGAAGCTCTACGTATTTTGCCAATTATTGGTCGCCTATACATTGCTGCGCCAAACCAAGATCGCGCGCTGGCTGATATTGACCTGGGCGAGCTGCGCGGCCGCCAGCGCTCTCCTGGGCTTAGTTCAGTTCGGTGTGAAGGCTTATCGCATCCACGAGGCGCATCAGGATTTTTACGCGGGCTACGTGGACCAACGCATCACGGGGTTCATGAGCCACTGGTACACGTTTTCAGTTGAGGAAATGTTGGTGCTGCTGATGCTGGCTGCATTTTTGTTTTTCTCACCAGAGGCGGCGCGGCATATGTGGTTGTGGATCGCTCTCGCGATCGCAATAGGGCTGGGCGTCTTGCTGGCGGAGACGCGCGCGGTGTGGCTGGCAACGCTCGCGGGAATGACATACCTGGTGTGGTGCTGGCGGCCACGGCTGATTTTGGCAATCCCGGTACTTATTGTGCTGGGAATCGTCGTGGCGCCATCCAATATTCGACAACGCGTGGTATCGATTGTGCACCCGGCCCACGACGATTCAAACGGGTTCCGGTTTATCCTGATGCGTACCGGCTTGCGGATGGTGGAGGCGCACCCATGGTTTGGGTTGGGTCCTGAGATGCCGAGGAAAGAATTCATGGAGTATTTGCCGGCCGATATTCCCAAGCCCTTGCCGGCGGGCTCGTACATGCATCTGCACAACATTTACCTGGAGTACGCCGCCGAACGCGGTCTTCCGGTGCTGCTGGTTTTTCTTTGGCTGATGGGACAGATTCTGTGGGATTTTATGCGGGGCATTCGCGCTCTGCCTCGCGGACCGGATGAGGGGAAGTTCCTGTTGCACGGCGGGATCGCGGTAGTGATCGCGCTACTGATTGAGGGGTTCGCGGACGTGAATCTGGGTGACAGCGAGGATTTGACGATTTTTTTGGTAGTAATAGCGCTCGCCTACAACGCGCTCGCGAAGGACAATAGGTGTGAGGCAGCTTGTTAAGCTTCGCCGGTCAATCGATATTGTCAGGCGGCCCTGGCAGGGCATGGCCCTGCCCCACTACCGACTACTGGCTGGAATGCGCCGGACCGATTTTGGTACCGATGATTTCGCCTGATACCACCAACTCCACCCGCCGGTTCAATTGCCGGCCACTCGCGGTGTCGTTGGATGCCACGGGGTCGTCTTTTCCGAAGCCTTTGGCAGTAACATTATCCTGAGCCAAGCCCTGTTGCACCAGGTATTGCTGCACCGTCCCGGCGCGCTCATCGGAAAGTTTCAGATTGTACGCGTCGGTCCCGATGCTATCGGTGTATCCATCCACTTCCAATCGCAGGCCCGGATGCGACAGAATGATCCCGGAAATCTTGGCCAGCTTCTCGCGCGCGGCCGGCCGCAGCGTGTATTTGTTGAAGTCGAACAGGACATCCGACATGTTGACGATCAGACCGCGCGCGGTATCCCGCGTTTCCAGGATCAGATTGAACTGTTCCAGCAACTGCTGCCGTAGCTGTTGTTGCTGTTGTTCCGCCTGCGCGCGAAGCCGATCGGCTTCCTGGGCTTTCTGTTCCGCTTGTTGCTGCATCAAGCGCGCTTGCTCGGCCTGGCGTTGTTGCTCATCAGCGGCCAGTTTGGATCGCTCGGCGGCCAACCGGTCGGCTTCCGATTGTGCGCGAGCCGCTTCCGCCGACGCCCGCTCCTCAGCCGCCCGGCGCGCCTGTTCCGCTTCCCGCCGCGCTGCTTCCGCAGCTTGGACGTCCGCGATGGCCTTCTGGCGCGCCGATTCGTCGGCCTGCGCGCGAGCGGCCGCTTCCCGATCGGCCGCCTCCTGTTTCTCGCGCGCTACCCGCTCATCCTCCTGACGCTTTAGCGCCAGCAGACGGGCCGTCTCCGCATTCTGCACCGCTTCCCGCGCGGTCATGGTTATTGGCTTCCATCCGGCATTGCGATCCTGATAGGCTTCCGCCTGGCGCAACAAATCCCTCGCACTGTTGAATACGTCAGCGGCATAGCGATCCGCATTCGCATCGTGCGCGATCTCCACCGCGTTCTCAGCCTCCAGCAATTGCAGCGGAAGCTTTTTTCCAGTCTTCACTGGCCGGAAGGTCCCGGGCGCGACATTCATCGTGTAGGTGCCGCGTTTTAGGAGATCGAACTTGACGCTGGTCTGCTCGACCTTGCCCACCGTGTCTTCGCGAATCAGGTTCTCCATCACCACTACATCGCTTGGTTGGGACACCCCAAAGTACGGCTCAGCGGTGACGATCAGCGCAAATGCCTGCAAGTCGGTAGTGACATCCAGGTGCGAGTTACCATCCTCCAAAACGACTTCGCCTAAGTTCTTGGACCGCCCCTCCGGTGTGATCGCCCACAGAACGTAGGTCAAGTACTCGGGACCGTAGCGCTGCGCGGATTCCAGGTGATGCATCTGCGTTTTTATTTCGATATAGCCCGGCCGGCTGTTCACGTCCGCGTGGCCGGTGGCTTCGGGCGCGAGCGGCGTGCCGTGCAGATCCACTTTGGTCCATCCGCTCCGGTGCCGGTAGCTGACGGCGTTGGTGGTGCGCTCCACCACAGTCACCCGGAAAACCGGTTGCGAGTCGCCGGCGGGCGGCGGAGGAGCATTTTGAACTTGGGCGCTTAACGCCCACCCGAGCAACAAGGGCAAGGCCAACTTAGTCATCTGCTATTCTCCTTGTACCAATAGACGCGTAATAAGCAACTGGATTTCCATCCGAAAGGCCTTTGTTTCGTTCAGCAAACCGCCGGAAGGCAGATCAAACCCTGGAATTTTTTCCAGTCTACCGCGAAGGTGTTACGGCCAGACACTACGCGCGCGTCTAAACACTGGAGCAAATCAATGACAGAAACTCTCACCGCGAATCTGGCGCCACCTTTCACCCGGGAGACGGCCATCCTGAAGGTGCGCAAGGCCGAAGACGGTTGGAACTCCCAAAATCCGAGCCAAGTGGCGCTGGCCTACTCAATCGATAGCCGTTGGCGCAATCGCTCGGAGTTCTTGACCGGCAGGGCTGAGATCATAGCGTTCCTCACCCGCAAATGGGCGAACGAGCTGGAGTATCGCTTGACCAAGGAACTGTGGGCCTTCGATCAAAACAGGATTGCCGTACGCTTTGCTTACGAGTCGCACGACACCTCAGGGCAGTGGCGGCGTTCCTACGGCAATGAGAATTGGGAATTTGATGAAATGGGACTGATGAAGCTGCGCCACGCCAGCATCAACGACCTCCCGATCCAGGAGCCGGAGCGCTTGTTTCATTGGCCGATTGGCCGGCGCCCGGATGATCATCCAGGTTTGAGTGAGCTTGGTCTTTGATAGACGATGAGTACCGATGCTGATCTTGTGAACGCCATTTTGGTTTATCGATCTTTCGGGGCTCAGGCGAACAATTCGGCGAAATCCCTCGCGGTCCCGTTTCCGACAGCGCGAGCAGAAAATCGTCGATCCGGATCAGGGGATCGTTCAACCCGCGGTAACGAGCCGATATTCTGGTAATCAGCTAAACAGAGAATCCACAGAGGCCATATTCGCGTGCCGCTGGATGCGATCCTGAGCCGCCTTGAAGTATCCAATGTCTGTCTCGAATCCAATGCAGCGCCGATCAGCGTTGATACATGCTATTCGGTAACAAACCTTTGAAGGCCGGTCCGGTCCTTGCCGAAACGCTTACATTCGGTCTGACACTTGTGGCAAATCACCGTGATTCTCCTTTTGAGATTCACAGCCGATGCGCCGTCGCCGGGGCTTTTGTTTCCTACTCACACTCTCATTATACCTGACCGCTCACGTATTTGTCAATTCGTGAACGCTCACGTATGATACAGTCATGGCCGTAGCAAAAAGGAAGAAAGATCCCGCCGCCGTCGCTCTGGGACGAAAGGGCGGCAAAAAAGGCGGTCCAGCCAGGGCCGCTAAACTCACACCAGCCCAGCGAAGTGAGAGCGCACGGAAAGCTGTTCAAGCACGATGGGCAAAAGCCAAGAAAGCGGACGACTATATGGTAGGAAAGGAGAGCAGGATGGGTATTAAGCGATTTAGTGAGTTTCGCAAACAGATTGATGAGGCTGTGCCCGTTGCCGTTAACACTTCCGATCACGCTGCGTTGGAAATCTTGAGTCGTATCAAGGCGACGAAGGACCCCGCTGAAATTAAGCATCTTTCTGCTCAACTTGAACACGTAATTTTTCATAAACAACAATCGCGCTCCTAACTTCCTTTCCTTTCTCCCCACTGTCTACATATGAGCAAGCATGCCGAAAATCAAGAAGCCACCCCCAGCGGGAATCTTGGATCATCTGATTCAACGTTACCGTGAAGGGCGAGTCTCAATCGCCGACTTCCTCGAATTGAAACACTGGTTGGAATCCGACCCAGACGTAGCAAAGGGAAAGTGGTACAAACGCTTCAAGACTGGCACGCTTGCCGGTAAAGGCGAAATGCCCTCAACGTTCTTAGCGCCGGGGATGGCCGCCGAGGGTGAAGAAGTCCAATGACGGGAACGTCTACTTTCGGCGTTCCCGTGTCATGCAGCATTCACGGCAAAAAGGGTCTTGACTAGTGGCCCTCGGATAAGGCCGGTTTTGCGAGAACCGGCCTTACATAACCGAATACTCCCATAACATCCCGCAAACCACGAGAAACAAGAACAAACCGTGTTCGGCGTCAGGTAGTTGGCGATGGTGCCAGCCGAGACGCCGCTCTTATCTCGAATCTCTTTACGTGTGATCGGCCCGTGAGCTCTCACCCAATCACATAGTTGCTTTGCTTTGGGCGGTAGCTTCGGTGCCGTTTCGTGAAGGTGGAGTTTGCTGCCGTTTCGTTCGGGCGAAAACAGCCGTTCCCCTACTTGTCGTAGTTCATGGATTCGGTCATCTAGACCCTCGATCTTCCGATCGATAAACCGGACGGCCTGGACCGGACCCATGTCGGTTAATACATCCATAGGCGGTTTTTTAATCCAGGATGAAAACTACGTCAAAATATTCTCGGCCAGTTCTTTCAGTTGATTGACCAGCCGGCATTACGCGCCTTCAGGTCCTGAACGGTGCGGTGAAAAACATGCGCTTGGACGGCCTGCTCGATGAACTTCGAGAGGTCGCCCTTTTTCATCCCCCGTGAGCCTAAGAACGTGGGGAGCGTAAGATCCGCTTCCTTCGTAGAATGGAGTCGGAATCCAGGTCGCAGCGCTCCGCCAGAGCGTCGAATAATTCTTAACTACTGCGCCGGCCCGGTGCTATACTTGGTACAGTCGAAACGGGTAAGAAACGGTGGCGCAGACCTTCTCGAACCTCCGTGGTTTCGGTTTATCGATCCCTTTGCTGGCGGCTGCATGTGCGTTGCTAGCGGTGTCTCCGGCCGCGATGGCCCAGGCTACCGACGGGCGCCCGGATGATCCGCAAGTTACCATAACTCCACGCGCCAAACCACCCGACAAGGACGCCGCCAAGCAGTCTGATCTCGCTCGGCGCGCGGCCAGCATTCGCATCGACACCACGCTGGTGCAGATTCCGGTGACGGTTACCGATCCGTTGAACCGCTTCGTGACAGGTCTAGAGAAGGAGCACTTTCGCCTGTTCGAGGACAAAACCGAGCAGACCATCGTCCAATTCTCGAGCGAAGACGCGCCGCTATCCATCGTCATCGTTTTCGATACCAGCGGCAGCATGGGTCCCAAGCTCCAGAAATCCCGCCAGGCCGTTGCGCAATTCCTGAAGACCGCCAACCCCGAGGATGAGTTCGCGCTTATCGAATTCAGCGACCGTCCCGATCTGGTGGTTCCTTTCACCACCGATGTCGAAGAGGTCCAGAATCGCTTGACCTTTACGCAATCCAAGGGAAAAACCGCGTTGCTGGATGGCGTCTACCTGGCCATGAATCAGATGAAGGGCGGCAAGGCGCACAATCCGCGCAAGGCCATCCTGATTATTTCCGACGGCGGCGATAACAACAGCCGCTACACCGAGACTGAAGTGAAGAATAATGTTCGCGAGGCCGACGTCCAGATCTACGGGCTCGGCATCTTTGAGGCGGCGGGGAACCGCGGCCGTACGCCGGAAGAAATGATGGGACCTGGCCTGCTGAACGAAGTGGCCGAACTCACCGGCGGGCGCAGTTACGCGGTGGATCAACTGAACGAACTGGCCGATATTGCTGCTAAAATCGGGATTGAACTTCGCAATCAGTACATGCTTTACTACACGCCGAAGAACCAAACCAGGGACGGAAAGTACCGGCACGTGACCGTGAAACTGGTCCAGCCGCGCGGCCTTCCGCCGCTGAAAGCTTTCTTCCGCCTGGGATACTATGCGCCTGCTCAGTAGCCTGCTGCTGCTCTGCTGGTTGGCCGCGGCGCAGTCCAAGCAGCCTCCTCCAGCCATCACCGACGAGCCAACAACATTTAAGACCGACACCAACTGGGTGATCCTGCCGGTCAGCGTTTCCGACAAAAACGGGAAACTGGTTACCGATCTTCAACAGAAATCTTTCAAGGTTTTTGAAAACGGAATTGAGCAACCCATCAAGCTTTTCAAGCACGAGGATGTGCCCATCTCCTTGGGTATTATTGTCGACAATAGCGGCAGCATGAAGGAGAAGCGGCAAAAAGTGGAAGTCGCTTCCGTCGACCTGGTGAAAGCGTCCAACCCTCACGACGAAGTCTTCATTGTCAATTTCAACGACGAGGCGTACCTCGACGTCGAGTTCACCAACGACATCAAAAAGATGGAAGAGGGCGTCGCGCGCATTGATTCGCGCGGCGGCACTGCCATGCGAGAAGCCATCAGCATGTCGATCGATTACCTGAAAGAAAAGGGCAAGAATCATAAAAAAGTTCTGCTGGTGGTCACCGACGGCAACGACAATGCCAGCACCATTAGCTTGGAGCACCTGGTGGATCGCGCGCGCCAAAACGAAGTCCTGATTTACACCATCGGGCTCTTGGATGAAGAAGAGCACCACGAGGCTAAAGCCGCCAAACGCGCGCTGAACGCCCTCACGCGCGAATCCGGCGGTCTGTCTTTCTATCCCAAGGGCGTAGCGGAAGTGGACGCCATCGCGTTGCAGGTGGCGCACGAGATTCGCAATCAATACACCATTGCGTATTCGCCGCTCAATGACGCGCGCGACGGATCCTTCCGGCAGATCAAAGTATTGGTGAACGGTCCCGGCCATCCCCAAGTCCGCACGCGCACCGGATACTACGCAACCCCGGATTCCGCGTCCAAGAAAGCCGTCAGCTCCACCAACTGATGCTAAGCTTTGCGTGGCGCGCGACGCGAGGCTATCGCTTGTGCCCCTGGCGCAGTCCCTATTTGCGCTGGCGCATGGAAACCTATTGGGGCGTGCACGCCGACGAAATCGAATTTACGGATTTCTGTCGATTTGCTTGGCAGCACCGCAAGGAACTGATGCGCTA